>Ga0172375_10002203_pt1 | contig 30666 bp, 22 predicted proteins | sample LakKiv1m_FD_114537 | JGI IMG/M metagenome (GOLD analysis project Ga0172375, IMG submission 114537) | Freshwater microbial communities from Kabuno Bay, South-Kivu, Congo - kab_092012_11.1m | ecosystem: Environmental > Aquatic > Freshwater > Lake | place: Democratic Republic of the Congo... | reverse complement strand
CCGAGCGTTAGAAAAACTTTGTGAACTATTAACAGATTCTGAAACTATATATCCCGGCACAGAACTTAGGCTGATTTACAAATTAGCGACAAATTAATGTGCGAGAGGTCAGGAAGTCTGAAAATAAAAAAATGAGTCTGAATTCAGACTCATTTTTTTATCATCGACTATGTGATCGATGTGCAGGAAAAAATATTTTATTGCTAAAAATTATACGCGAGTCCTATCCCAAAACTCTCCTTCACTTGTAACTTATCGTTTGGTTTAACCGAGATTTCTTTGCCGTCAACACCAGTCCTGCTAATAAACACATCGCCGGGCATATAAGCTAAGTGCACAAATAAATTGGCTGAAAACACTTTACTGATGCGGTAATTAAAAAAGTTTTGCCAGTTAAAATCGATAGGAGCAATACCTTTGGGTATATTATTATCCAGTAAATAGTTATAAAAGAGGTTAAGCTTTGATTCATACGAAAGATCGGGTTTTATATTTTTCTTAAAATAAAATTCAACGAAGGCCCCAAGTTTTATTTTAGATTTTTTCCCATCTTCGGTTTTTACCAACTGGCCATTTATCGAATCATATTTTGCCGGATCTACGCCAAAAGCTCCAAGATCGGCTAAGCCCTGATCCATCACAAAGGTTCCTTTCATGGTAACCGGGGTAATCAATATGCTAAAATAATCGACTGGTTTATAGGAAAGACCAGGTGCAATTGTAAGGTAAGCAGGTGCAAAAAACTTCGATACAATGTTCGAATCATCAGGGTAGTTATAGCCTTGTGCAAACTGGGTTGTAAGATTAACCAACCCACTGGCACTCCAGTTTTTTGAAAATTTTTGATTAAACTGGGAGTTGATGTCGATGAGATCGTCATTTTTTTTCGTTGTCTCACCGTCGTTTTTTAATATACCATATTTAAGCGTAATACTGTTGTTTAGTGAAGAATTGCCTTTGGTATAATTTGCAAAAAATTTGATAAGCGCAGTTCCCGAAACGGAATTTTCCCCACCGGCCGACCAGTTGGTGAAACTTATCTGGTTAAAGGTCAGACTGGCAAGACCATTTACTTTCCAAGGTTTAATTGTATCGGCAGCATTTTGACCGAATATCGAACCTGCAAGAAATGCAAAGAAGAGCGTTAAAATCTTTTTCATAAAAAGTTGAGTATTAATGTGAATGATTGTCGTATTTTTTTGTTTTCCTGTTTAGGACTTTAATAGCAGTTGCTTTAGAAATTCACAGCAAAAGTAATTATATAAATGTTTTTGTACAAAAGGTTGAAAATTGTTTTTTCATTTTTGGCAAAACTGTGGATTTCTTCCGATACAAGCCATCTTTTGTTCAGGATCAGATTAAAAAATACCAGGAAAAATATTTATTTCAGACCATTATGTTAAAACTTTTAACCTAATAATATACCACCTCAATGCCGGGATGTGCATTTTTAAATTTTTCGATTCGTTTTGTCGAAATCCGAGTATTGTAACATCTTACCAATTTCAGATTTGGCAGGTTTTCGATTTGTTCCAGATTTTTTATACCGGTATTGAAACAGTCCAATTGAACGAGTCCGGTCAGGTATTCAACGCCTTTCAGATTTTTTATCTGTGTTCCGGAACAACGCAGGGTTTTTAAATTTTCGAGCGTTGCCAAAAATTCAAGGCTTCGTACAGGTGTATTTTGAACGTCAAGTTCTTTCAGGTTTCGAAGTTCACTTAAGGGTTCGAGGCTTTCGATAGGATTATTGGGGCAATTTAAAACTTCAATTGTTTTAATCGATCTAAGCGGTTCTAGGCTTATAATCCTTGTGTTGCTGAACCTGAGTTCGTGCAGAAAGATAAGTTTTGTAATGTATTCAAGGCTTTCTATTTTCATGGATTGATCGGCCATGTCCGAGAAATCGGTAAGATCAACTTTACGAAGATTCGCAATCCGCTGTAATTCTTCACGGCTTAGTTCACCACTATTTTGCGTATATTTCTCCGTTAAATGTTTCCAAACTTCAGGAAGATTATTCCACCATGAACGCAATTCTCCGGTCTGATAAACCAAAAGGCAGTCGGGATGGTTTTCCATAAAATCAACAATTTCACTTTTGTCAACAGGACTTTGATCGCAGTAAACAACGCGAAGATTGTCGAAATCGCTGATAGGTTCAATACTTTTAACGGCTGTATTGTCGAAATGCAACTCCTCAAGTTTTGTAAGTTTGGCCAATGGTGAAAGATCACTGACCTCGCAATTTGAAAAATCGAGTTTATGCAAATCAAGCAGGTTTTTCAATGGATCGAGTTTCACAACATCCGTTCCCTCGCACGAAAGCTCTTTTAACATAACAAGGAATGAAAGCGGGTCAAGGGTTCTAATCGAATTATTTCCGGATACATCTACACTGGTTATGCGGGATATCTCGTGCAACTCTTCCTTGGATGGCGCTGCGATATTCTTCACGAATTTCGAAAAAACAGTCCTCCATTCGGTGGGCAGCGATTCCCACCAGTTAACCAATTCGGCCGACTCATAAATTACAAGTACCCCTGGTTTTTTTTCCATAAATAAATTGGCAACCTGTCGGGTTATTCCGGTTTGGTCGCAGTATATCCGGCTAAGTACAGGTAACGAATCAAGAGGTGAAAGATCATAAACCGGCGTGCTGTCGATGAACAACAGTTGTAGTTTTAAAAGATTTTTAAGTGGTTGTAAATCCTTTACTCTTGTCTTTTCAAATTTCAGAAAATACAGATTAATCAGGCTCTTTAATGGTTCGGAATCGAAAACCTGGGTTTCAGAAAAATCAAGCCTTTCCAGATTTGTAAGTCCAGCCAGGGGATTTAGAATTTTAATTCTGGTATCAGATATTTCAAGGTCTTTTAATCCAACGAGTTCCGACAACGCATCAAGGCTATCAACAAAGGTTTGGTTCATTAATAAAGTCGCCAGTTTGCTGAAATTTGTAACTGTCCCAATTTTTTCGACATGGGTAGCTGAAATATTCATAAATTCCAGTTTTGTCGAATAACGCAGTGGTTCAATACTTTCGACGGGGGTATAGGAGCAATCTAACATTTCGAGGTGACTCAGGTTCCGGAGAGGCATCAGATCGGTGGTTAAAAGATGGCTGCAAATCAACCTTTTTAGTTGAGAAAGTTTCGAAAGCGGTTCAAGGCTAAAAATCTGTGAATTTCCTGAAATATTAAGCGTGTCGATTTGTACAATTCTTTTCAGCTGTCTGTCGAGAAGCGCTGCTGAAATCGTTAGTGAATCAGAGAGTTTAATAGTTAATGTGTCGGTGTCAGAAATCGTAAGTGTGTCACGGCTCATTTTGCGCCTGACAATGAAATTGAGTTGTGCCATCGAATCGTCGAAATACAGGATATCTTTCAATCGAAGTGTATCGGCAAGGGCAATGTTTTCACCAAAAACCTGTTTCCATGCCAACGGCAAATCATTCCACCACTTCCTGATTTCTTCTTTTTCGTTGAGTTTGGTGGTATAAATGCTTGCAATTTTTAAATCTTTCTGTTCATCATTCAGATTCACCTCAATGTATCTCAGCCGGTTGTTATTAACCACTTCATCATCTACCGTTACGCCTTTCAGGTTCCGGTTAAGCGTTATTTTAAAAAACAACTGGTTGTTCTGATTCACCTGTTGTTCGATGTTTTGGATTTGAAATGTAAATTCTACTTTTTTAAAAAAGAAATCGATATCTTTTAAATAGGCCTGAACATTTTTATTGATAGGAACCGAACGATTTTCATCGAGGTCGTCTTCGATCTGCACCTTGTCGCTAGCGAAAAGTTTCGAAAAACTTTGGTTTATGATGATGTCTTTTTCTTTAACCGAAACCTCGGGATCGCCCAAAGCATTCAAATTGTACTGGAGAAACGAAACCATCTGTACGGCCTGTTGCCGGTATTGTTCGATTTCTTCCGGTGAGAGTGCCTGCTGGGCACTCAACATCTGTCCGCCTATAAGTATGATAAGTGAGATTGGAATCAGGAATATCCTGTTTATATATCTGAGTCGCATCCTGCCTTTACTTGTAAAATTATTGTTAACGATTAAACTTGCTTTTGCAAATGTACTAATCCTTGTGTAGAATGAAATTTTCGAGGCTTTGTTTCTGCCCATCTTCTAATTTTATCAGGCTTGAAATTAACCATCCACGGTTCATTCCTGGCCTGTTGAATTCTATTATCTCAAAATACCAGCCATCGATCTGAAAAAAATGAAATTTAACACTGCTGACGTATTTAAATTTGAGACGGTTATTGCGTAAATCGTATAAAAATACGGATAACTTGTCGGGGCGGAAGCCTTTATAAAAATAGTCACCGGTATGTTCTCCGGATTGAAAAACCTTATCGAGGTTCATAAAATCGAGTTCGTGGCTTAATGGATGTAAAAAGCGTAAAGGCGATTCTTCATCAGGTTTGTAAAGATCCTCGTAAGGGCTATAATAAACATCTTCAATGATCCATTTTGATCCCAGATTTTCGTTTACCAGCTTCATAAAAAGTGTAACCGGAACTTCAGTACCCCCTCTGTCGAATATCGAAATGCACTCTCCAAACCAGTCGTTGCCATGAAATTCTAAATATTTTGGAAGATCGGGATTTAAAATATCAGTGATAAAAGCTTTTTTCAGGCTGGCTGTTATTTGCAAATTCTCTTCATCAAAAAGTGCATTGATAAACTTTTGTCTTTGGGTGGCCTGGTGCCAGAGTGGATCAGTGGGCATGAGTTTTACTCCTTTAATATCCTCTTCTCCATTGAACCGCCTGAAAAACTGGTTAACCTGCTTGGTTTCGGCATAGAAATTCTTTTCATCATCTTTGACCTCCTGACCCGACAATAAATAATCCTTATTATCCTGTGCTGCCAGGCCGACTGTAGTCATCAGAAAATATAACGCTATGATAAATCGCATGATTCTAATTTTAATGATTACCCGTTAATTATGGAGTAAAAATGTTTAGATGCAGAAGCAGGTTAAGGATTGAATGAAGAAGATTATTTCAATAGACAGCAAGCAATGTGTAAATATGAAAATCCGCCGTAATCGTAGTTCATGAAAACTTACTTTTTGCGGCGGATTCATGTATTTTCACCTTAACAGGATCAGGGTTTGGTTTCGACTACACGAATATCACCCAGTAAAACGTCCCAGAAACCGATGATCCGGCCACTGATTTGTGTCTGTTTACGTTCTACATAAACAGTAATATCTTTTTTTGTGGTGTCGACATATTTTAATTTATCACCGGTACTACCTTCGAAACGCTGGTAAATGGTAATAACGCCAACGTAACGGCCATCGGGCTGCTTTTCGAGATCGCTGATGTATTCGATGTTGTACCATTCGATTTTTACTTTGTCGTAATTCAAAGCCATCAATCTTTCGAGATAGGTCCTGATACCGTAATATTTTACTTCTGATTGATTTATCGATGAAACCCCCATCTTGGCACCATCAGCAAAAAGTTCGAGCGTCCGGTCGATTACCCGGTTAGCTTCCGACCATGGAGTTTGTTTATTCCCGATAATGCTGATGTACTTACTCAGGTCTCTAACTTTTTCCAAAGCAAGACTATCGATGGCCATTTTTCGCTTCGGGCTGATGTTATCCTGCGCCCAAAGATTGCTTCCTGAAAACAACGCAATAATTGCGAAAAGTATGATTTTTATGCTTCTCATGGTTCTTTACTTTTTTAATAATTCCAGTTCGCTAATCTTACCATTATCATTATACTGAACATTGTTGACTTTATTCGGGTTTTTCCCCTGGTCTTTCAGATATTCGAGGTATTTTTTGATGGTAGTAGGTTTATCATAATCTTTTGTATCGCCTTCCTGGTAAATAATTATCAATACGGGTACATCCGGCGATGCAAAGAATTTTAAGGTTTCATTGATGCGTGAATTCGCCATTTCGAGCGATTTGTTATTGACAATGGCATCCAGGTAGTCATCAATCTTTTCGTATTTTTGTTCGGCAACATTTGCTTTTGCTTCTTCTGCTTTTCGTTTCTTTTCCTTTTCCTCCTCAAGGCGTTGCATATCTTTCTTCTGTTTTGATATGGCATCCTTTGCCCTCAGGATAAGTTCGTCAACTTCTGGGTCCTGCAGGTTCATCCCACTAATTTCGGAAACTTTGTCTTCTTTTGAAGCAATGCTCATTTTTCCGTTATCGTTAATAACGGCGAGCAGGTCGGTCTTGGCTTTTTCTATCGCAGCTGCACGTTCGGAAGCTGCTTTTTGACGAGCAATTTTTTTCTTGCTTGTACATCCTGCAAAGCCTCCTGCAACCATACCAGCCAGCAGAATTAAAAATAGCCGTAGAACAAAATGATGTTTAATAGTTTTTATCATAATTGATGATTTATTGATTTGTTTATAACATCGCGAATGCAAAATAACAATTAGAAAGTGAATTTTTTAATATCCGGGCAATTATTCTTTGACCGCCAAAAAGTATCGTGGTTAAAATAATAGTTTAAACGGAGGCCGCCTCTTTTTATTTTACGGCTCTCATTATATTAAAATGTGGGTTTTTAAGCTTTTTGAAAGTTAAAATTGAAGTAGGGAAACAATAAAAAAGGCTGCCAAAAAAATGACAGCCTTTTAAAACATTACCGGGGTCTAACCGGTTCCCTTTCTTCCTTCTCCCTAAGTCAATCAATCACAGTTAAACAATACAACCTAAAGAATTACAAGTTTATGTTAAAGTTACAAGTTTACATTTTCAAATTTTGCAGTAGTTCAAGTTCTCTAATTTTGTGACCCGGTAATTTTTTAATTATTTTCAAACAATTAGTGAATTAACGAAAGCAGCACCATTTACATTTTTTGATTCATCCGGTGCTTCCAGCAATTTTAGCAACAGTTCCGTTTGAAGTGGTTTAATTAAAAAACCAGAAATACAATCAAACTGTGCTGAACGGCGATAATCAGAAAAGAACTGCGATGATGTAAGAATTATGAGCTTCGCGTGATGATGCGTCCCATTCCTCCAGTTTTCATAATTTGTTATAAAATCCCATCCTTGCGCCTCTTCAATTGCAGTTTCCAATAAAATTAAATCCGGCATCATCGCAGGACTGTTCTTTTCTGTGTCTGCCAGGTAGTCGATCGCACTTGAAACACTGTTCTTTTGAACAATATCCATCGGATCGCAATAGTTCCTCAATTTGAGTTTAGTAAGCAAAATGCTGAATTGATCATCGTCGATAATGAGAATTTTTTTGTTGATCAATATGTTGTTTGCAATTAGCATTTTGTGTTTATAATATTTACGCTACAAAAGTAGAATCAGATAAACTATTTATTACGACGTAAAAAGCGTATTTTATAAAATAGGCAATTTTACCTATGGACGACATTAAGATGCTGAAAATGTTTTTTTAATTCTCATTTTTGTGCTAGGGCAGAGATAAAAACTTTTCCATTTTGGGCATGTTTGATAGCTGATTCAATTTCCTGAGCATTGGTATTTAAAAGCAGGTAAGCTGAGGCGCCGGCCTCAATAATGGGTTGGATAAATTCGGGTTCATGATAAATGTGCATCGCAATAATGATTGCCTGCTGATTTAGCTGCCTTATTTGCTGGATGAATAGTTTACTGTTATTAAGCGTGTATGTAAGATCGGCAATAATAACTGATGCCAGACTTACCGTTTCGATGTCGTCATTGGTAAAATTCTCACCCAGGTGTATGTAATGGACCTTTTGCCGATCCTCTTCTCTCAATAATCCGCCAATAGCTTTATTTATTGAGTTGTTTTTTCCAACAATGAGTGTTTTCAAAATGGAACAGATAAGTTAAAAAATCCTAAAAACAGCTAATGGACAAATATACTTATCAAATGTGCATTTTGAATGAGCATAATTACGGTAAATCCATTAGGTAATAATACCTAATTGTTGAATAGGTGATTTTCGAGTGCAAACCTTACTAAACCTGCAGTATTTCGTGATCCCGTCTTTTCGAGCAAATTGCGGCGATGTGCATCAACAGTTCTTACACTGATAAAGAGTTTGTCAGCGATTTCCTGATTGGTAAATTCCTTCAGGATTAGTTCAAGCACATCGAGTTCACGTGGAGTAAGCGGAACTTTTTCGCCGATGATTTTACCGGGCGTTGATTTTTTCTTAATCATCTCCATCATGATCATATCTTTGACCTCATTGCTAAAATAATTCCTGCCGGCCATTACGGATTTTATAGCCTGAACCAGTTCATCTTTTCCTGAATTTTTTAAAATGTAACCTCTGGCCCCTGCACTAAGCATGTTTTTGATGTGTTCAAGTTCATTGAGCATCGTCAATGCCAGAACCTTGAGTTGCGGATAGGTCTTTGTAATTTCATAGGTACACTCGATGCCATTCATCACCGGCATATTGATGTCGATTAGAACAAGATCAGGTTGTACTTTCAGTATTTTTTCCAATGCATCCTTGCCGTTCTCTGCTTCGGCAATTATCTGGATTTCGGGTTCGTCCTGCAATAGTGAAAGAATGCCATCTCTGACAATCTTGTGATCATCCACCACCAAAACATTAATTTTCTCTATTGCGGTTTTCATTTTTATACGGGCAATTCAATAGTTATTGCGGTTCCTCGTTTGGGTGAACTGTCAATTTCAAGCGTCCCGCTCATTGCCTTTACACGGTTATTTATGCTCCCCAAACCCATTCCCTTTTTATTAAGTTCCGCTGTTTCCACATCAAATCCCTTTCCATCATCTTCAAAAGTATAAATTAAATCGCTTTGATGTAAAATCAGCTGAACAAAAATTTCACTTGCCCTGGCATGTTTTATCGAATTATGCATTGCCTCCTGGGTGATTCGGTAAAGATTAAATTCGACTTGGCGCGGTAAGCGCTTTCCGGCCAGGTTTTCATAGAATTTAATGCGGATACCCGAAGATTTGTCAATCTGATTAAAAAAGGAATTCAAAGAGGGTACCAGCCCGAAATCGTCGATAGCTTTGGGCATCAGATTGTGCGCAATATTGCGGCTTTCTTCGATAGCGGTATTAAGGAATTCGAGGCCAAGCTTGAATTTTTCGGCTTTTTGTGGATCAAGGTTTGCAACAGCATTTTTTACTGCACTAAAGTTGAGGCTGGCAGCCGTTAAATTTTGACCCAAACTGTCGTGAAGTTCTTTTGATATCCTTTTACGTTCGTTGTTTTCACCTTCCACAACCGATTGAATTACCCGTTTTTCCGCTTCTTTCATGGCTGAAATATCGTTTATGGCTGCAAGAATTGCTTTTTGGCCAAGGTATTCGAGTTGGTCGCGTTTAATTTCGACATAAATGGTTTTGCCGGATTTATCGATGGTTTTGTATTCAGCGTTGATGCGCAGGTTGTCCAGGATCCATTGTCGGAGTTCTTCATGTGTGTAAAGCGCAAAATCTGGACGGATATCCCAGATTTTCAGATTGAGAAATTCATCGTGACTGTAACCATACAGAACTTCGGCTGAATGGTTTGCGTCAAGTACCTCGAAGGTTGCAAGGCTGTATATTATTAGCGGGACTGTATTGCTCTGAAATAGCAATTTATATCGCTGCTCTGATTCTTCAAGCGTTTTCCTTGCTTTTACCTGATTGGTAATATCGACCTGACTTCCCCAAACCCTCACTAATTTGTTGCCTTCTTTGATTCCAACAATATTATTTGAGATAAAAATGGGGTCACCTTGTTTGTTTACCTCTTCTGTAATTTGCTGAAGTATCCTGTAATCTGATCTTACAAGGCTGCTAAAAAACAGCTGATTTGCAGGGCTTTCAAGGCTGCCATGGAAACGTTTCATATTTATCCCGTTTATTTCCTCAGCAGTTTCGAACCCATACATTTTTGCAAACGAATCGTTACAGGTCCTCAAAATTGTAGTATCGTAAAGCAGTTGAATTTGTTCTTCCTCAGGCAAATCAACTGGTATGGGTTGTTCGAATTCAAAAAGATAAATCCCTTCGATGGAGTATTTTATAAAACTGCTGTAAACATTAAGCCAGCGATGAAGCTCGGTTTCGAGATTCTTTTTTTCGGTAATATCCCGGAATGCCATAATTGTTGAAACATGCAGATTGTTGTCGTCAAAAATATTTTCAACTCTTAAAACAATACGGTATTCTTTATTTTTCAAATCAACTAAAACGAGATGACTATCGGGAGAGATCAGGATGGCCGATTTTTCGAGTAGTGAAGTGGTGACATTTCGCCGGCTCATAAAATCAATAATGTTTAAAACTTCACCAACAGGCTTATTCATTGCAATATCAGCCGAAATTCCGATAAGTTTTTCTGCATTCGCATTCATGCTTGTAATTCTAAGATCCAGATTTACAGAGATTATTCCTTCTCCGATGTTTTCGAGGATAACCGAAAAACTTTTCTGGTTGAGTTGCATTTTGTTTTTCAGTTTGATAATCACCATGATTTGTTTCATAACCAGGAAATAGATGAGAATGGTCGTAAGGCTAATAAAAAGCCAGCCTTTGTAAGTCTGGATGTTTACTTCGGTTTCATGAGGCAGGTTTAATCCGGCGAGAAATCTGTCAGAGAGCAATATCCAAAAAAAACTGAAAATAAAAAAATATGTGGCACTTTTTAATGCCGGAATATGGTACTCACTTCTTTTCATGACGTCACCTTTTTTATGATAAAGTTGATTTTTCAGATAAAGTTCAAAATTCTCAACTGAAACACTATTTTCTATTTTGAATAAAGATAATCGAAAAAATTAAACGAAGTAATTATTTAGGAATGAGCATACTAAATAATCATTTTTTGCGCAACAGATTTTTTATCTGGTTGAGCTTCATCAGGGCTTCAACCGGCGTAAGGGTGTCGATATCAGTGCTTAAAATATCATCCTTTATCTGGAGCAACAGTGGATCGTCCAATTGGATAAAACTAAGCTGGTAATCCTCTTTTAATTTTCCGGTTAAAGGAAGATTTTTATTGAGTTCATTGCTGCTGTGCGTTTTCTCGAGCGTTTGAAGTAAACGGTTTGCCCTGTCGATAACTTCACCGGGCATGCCGGCCATTTTGGCAACATGAATTCCAAAACTATGCTCGGTTCCTCCGGGAACCAGCTTTCGCAAAAAGATCACTTTGTTATTAATTTCTTTAATCGAGATGTGGAAATTCCTGATCCTTTTCATAGTCGAAGCCATTTCATTCAACTCGTGGTAATGTGTAGCAAAAAGCACCTTTGGTCTGAAAAGTGGATGCTGATGCAAATATTCGGCAATCGACCAGGCTATTGAAATGCCATCGTAAGTGCTGGTTCCGCGACCGATTTCATCGAGCAGGATGAGGCTTCGGTTTGAGATGTTGTTGAGTATGCTGGCGGTCTCGTTCATTTCCACCATAAAGGTTGATTCGCCAGATGAAATATTATCAGAGGCACCAACGCGTGTAAAAATCTTATCAACCATACCGATATTAGCCGATTCGGCAGGAACAAAACTACCCATCTGAGCCATCAGAACAATTAAAGCGGTTTGACGCAGTAATGCCGATTTCCCGGACATGTTCGGCCCTGTAATAATGATGATTTGTTGTTTTTTAGTATCCAGAAAAACATCGTTCGGAATGTATTTTTCACCGGGAGGCAATTGGTTTTCGATAACTGCATGCCTTCCTTTCCTGATATCCAGAACATACGAATCATCAATCTGAGGTCGGGAATAATTGTTTTTTACTGCAATTCCTGCAAACGCCAACAGGCAGTCGATACGGGCTATCAGCGTTGCATCCAGGAGAACAGGTTCAACATATTCGGCAACTGTTACAACCAGATCGTTGAATAATTTTGTTTCGATCTCAAGGATATGATCCTCAGCACCAAGGATTTTTTCTTCGTATTCCTTTAATTCGGGGGTAATATATCTTTCAGAATTTACAAGTGTTTGCCGTCGCTCCCATTCAGCCGGGACTTTATCCTTATGAGAATTGGTTACTTCGAGATAATAGCCGAAAACATTGTTAAAACTTATTTTCAGCGAAGGAATGCCTGTATTTTCAATTTCTCTTTTCCTGATTTTTTCGAGATAGTCTTTTCCGGAATATAATAATTGGCGGAGTTCATCCAGATCTTCAGAAACACCTTCTCGTATCACCAGTCCTTTGTTTATTGCAACCGGTGGTTCAGGGTTGATTTCGTGAATAATTTTATCATGGATCAGGGTGCAGGGATTGAGCTGGTCGGCAACGATTTTGAGCGGAACTGAATTTGAGTTTAAACAGAGTTTCCTGATTTCTTCAACGGCATGCAAGCCTCTCATTACCTGCATGAGTTCACGCGGATTTACCCGGCCAACTGCAACTTTCGAAATTAATCTTTCGAGATCGCCTGTTATTTTAATTTGTTCGGTGAACGAAATGGCTAAATCAGGATTGGAAATCAAATATTCGACCACATCATGCCGCTCATCGATTGTCTTTTTTATTTTTAATGGGAGCAGAATCCATTTTCTCATCATCCTCGAACCCATCGGAGAAACTGTTCCATCAATTACATCCAGTAATGTGGCTGCATTTTCATTTGGTGAATTCAGTAGCTCGAGGTTCCTGATTGTAAATTTATCCAACCAAACGAATTTTTCTTCTTCGATCCTCGAAAGTTTACAGATGTGGCCGAGTTTATCATGCTGGGTTTCGGCCAGGTAATGCAAGGCGGCACCTGCAGCAATATTTCCATTGGGCAGGTCTTCGATGCCAAATCCTTTTAAAGAAACTGTCTGGAAATGTTTAATTAGTAAATCGTGTGCAAATTCTTCTGAAAAAACCCAATCGTCAAATGTTGCGATGTAAAACTTTTCACCAAATAAATCGGTGAACTGCCTGCGCTTGCTTTTTTGTACGATTACCTCGCTGGGGCGGAAACTCTGAAGAAGTTTATCGAGGTATTCGTTTGATCCCTGAGCCACGTAAAATTCTCCTGTAGAAAGGTCTAAAAAGGAAATTCCTGAGTTTTTCATTAAAAGATGGACGCTGGCCAGAAAATTATTTTCCTTGTTTTCCAAAACTTTATCGTTGTACGAAACCCCCGGTGTAACCAACTCAGTGACACCCCGTTTTACTATTTTTTTTGTAAGTTTCGGGTCTTCAAGCTGATCGCATATGGCCACTCTTTGGCCAGCACGAACAAGTTTTGGAAGATAAGTATCGAGAGAATGGTGTGGAAATCCTGCTAATTCGATAAAGGAGGCCGAGCCATTAGCCCGGCGGGTAAGTACGATTCCAAGTATTTTTGATGCTTTGATGGCATCATCACCAAAAGTCTCATAAAAATCGCCAACCCTGAATAACAAAAGAGCATCAGGGTACCTTACCTTTATGGCATTGTACTGTTTCATCAGTGGCGTTTCAACCACATTTGCAGGAGTTTTGTCGGTCAACTGAAATAAAATTTAAGCAAAAATAAAACTTTAATTCCAGCAAAAATGGTCGGATCAAATAATTCGCTCAATTTGATAAATTTTAGATCGGCAATGATGCCAATAACCTTTTAAAGTACTTTTGTTTTTAATTATAATGTTGAGATAGGTGAGGAAACTTAAAAATAGTGAATTGAACCGGCTGACACCTGAGGAATTTTGGGAAGCTGAAAAAATACCCTGCATCGTGGTACTTGATAATGTAAGGAGCCTCAACAATATTGGTTCTGTTTTTCGTACCTGTGATGCGTTTCTGGTTGAGGAAATTTATTTGTGCGGAATTACTGCCCAACCACCACACAGGGATATTCACAAAACGGCTCTGGGTGCAACCGAAACCGTAAAATGGCAATACTTCGACAGCACTATGGTGGCGGTAGAAAAGCTGAAAACGGATGGTTACAAAATTCTGGCCGTTGAACAGGTTGACGACAGTATTGATCTAAACGATCTGGCAGTACTTCCGGACCAAAAAATTGCACTGGTTTTTGGGCACGAGATCAAAGGTGTAGATGAAAAGGTTGTGATGATTTCAGATGCCTCCATTGAGATTCCTCAACATGGCACCAAGCATTCACTCAATATTTCGGTTTGTGCCGGAATAGTAATCTGGGAGGTATTTAAAAAGTATATGACCCTTTAATATTTAGTATTAATCTTTATCTGCCGGGCTTTAAATATTATATTTTGTTAAGAAAACTCGCAGGTTGTTTATTTGTTTATATATTTGTAAACTGAAATTATTTAAAAATTTAAAATAAAATAAAATGAATCGAAGAGCTACATTTTTCAATTTGGCAGTATTGATGGTTCTGTCTTTATCTATCATTAGTTGTAATGGGCTAAAGAAAATGGCAAAGAACTATAATACAGTTACATACCAGGTAACTCCTGAGGTTTTGGAGACTATGGGTGGAAAAATTTCGGTAACAGTTAACGGAGAAATTCCCCCAAAGTATTTCAATAAAAGAGCAGTTGTTTATTTTGAACCGGTTTTGGTTTATGATAACGGATCAACTCCTTTGAAGTCAATTATTCTGAAAGGCGAAAAAGTTAAAGGTGAAGGTACTACAATCAGCTACAAAAATGGCGGAAAGTTGTCCTTCTCTGATGTAATCACTTATAATCCTGATATGAACGCCTCAGAACTGAAAGTTAGTCCGGTTGCTTTTAAATCAAAAAAAGAGATGGCTGCAGGGATAAAACTTGACGAAGTACGGGCGATGCCAAAATCCATTACTCTGGGTGAAACAAAACTTGCCGATGGAGTAATTTATACTTCTACACGTATTGAAGTTGAAAACGAAATTCGTGAGGTTGTTGAAATTGGTGACGATGTCGTTCAAAAAGATGCTCAGGGAAATATAAATTACGAAGCTTACAAAGCCAAAGGTGGTGATGTTCAATTGCTGGTTCTTGCTCCTCACGGGTATGAAAAAGTAACTTTAGCTTCAAAAAATGCAACCATTTATTTTGCTAAAAATCTTTACGCATATAATGCAGGCCTTAAAATGAACAAACAGGAAGATATGCCAGGTCAGCTAAAGAATCTGAATGATTTTGTACGTCAGGGTTGGACAATTAAAGATGTTGTAATCGACGGATGGGCTTCTCCCGAAGGTGAAGAAACTTTTAACAGCGGGCTGTCTGAAAACAGGGCAAAAACTGCCACAGGTATCCTGAACGATAATTTCGCAAAATTGGTAAAAGAAAAGGACAGCAAGGTTGCCTTCAAAAATCCAAAAACCGATATTAGCTTTACAACTGTAGGTCATGGACCGGATTGGAATGGTTTCCCGGGTCTTGTTGAGAAATCATCAATTAAAGATAAGAGTCCGATACTCAATGTTGTTAAGTCAGCAGATCCACTGAAAAGAGAGCAGGAAATAAGGAATATGATTTTGATTTATCCCGAACTCGAAGAAAATATTCTTCCTCCACTTCGTCGTGCAAATATTACGGTTACCTGTTTTGAACCCAAAAAGACCGATCAGGAAATTGCAAGGCTTGCAACCTCTGATCCTTCGCAACTCACCGAACCGGAATTGCTTTATGCTGCAACCTTAACCGATGATTGGAATACCCAGTATAAAATTTACAAATCGGCCGCTTCACTTTTCCCCAATGGGTGGAAAGGCCAGAACAATGCTGGTTATGTTGCCCTGAAACTTGGCAAGGCAGATGAAGCTACCGGATATTTCGAAAAAGCAGAAGCTTTAGAAAAGAATAATGGTAGTGTTGCCAACAACCTTGGTGTTGCTTATGCTTACAAAGGAAATTATGGTGAAGCCGAAAAATATTTACTGAAAGCAAATAAAATGGGGATCCAAAATGATTATAGTCTTGGCTTAATTGATCTTACCAAAGGTGATTTCAAGGGAGCCCTTGCTAAATTTGGAACCACAAAATGTAATTACAATGTTGCTTTGGCACAATTAGTTACCGGAAATACTTCGGCAGCTGCTACAAATCTTGAATGTGCAAGAAAAGATGGAGCCACTTATTATTTGCTTGCAGTGGTAGGTGCTCGTACAAACAATGAGGCCCTCTTGATGACCAACCTGAAAAAATCGATCAAGGCCAATGGCAAATATCGTGCACAGGCCGCACAGGACAGGGAATTTCTCAAATATTTCGGGAACGCTGAATTCCAGAGTATCGTCAAATAATCTGATCATACAGAAATAAAGAAAGTCCTGCTTTGGCGGGACTTTTTTTTTTGAGTTTTCTATTCTTAAAACTTTTTTTTCAATTAACTTTCACCTCTGTAGTCAGCACGATTTCACTCTTCATTTACGGGTCAGATAAAACCTTTTGGTCGGGTAATCTGGTAATATAGTTAAAATGAAGTTATTCTTTAGGCCAATATAAGTCAAGCCGAAAAAATAGGTTGGCGTTTAATTAGTTTTTGTCCCCGGACGAAATGTAACCGAAATAACTCCTAAACCCACGACTTTGTTTTAAAAAAGCCATTCAGTGTACCAGATTTGAAAATAGCTTAATAGCATTCATGAACCTCGATTTATTCACTTTCTGATATTTTCATTGCAGCCGGGTTTATTCAAAGAATCCTGTTTTTTTCAAATCAACCGGACGAAGTATAAATTTAAATTCATAATTTGCTGCCGGAAGCAAATATTGCGGATGTGGTCTGGCTCCCCAGCTATCGTCGCCACCAACGCCCATTTGCTTTAAATCGAGGGTCACAAAAGTTGTATCCCGTGGTTGAATGTCGTTGGTGTGCCTGTAATTTGTTTTCGTACCCTGATCAAAATCCCCGATTGAATTTTGAAGTGATGAACCTGAAAACAATGGAAAACCCTCGATCATGATTCCTTTTCCGGCTTCATCGGTAATCGCCATTCGGCGAATATCAGTTTTATAACCATTTTCCTGGGGGCGGATGTACGGAAAATATTGATCGGAAACTTTATCTTCATAAAATCCTATGAAGGCTGCTTTATTTCGGTCGCAATAATTTTCCTGTGGTCCCCGGCCGTACCAGCTTATGTTTTCAAATTTGCCGGGCATCGAAAACCGCATTCCAAAACGAGGTAATTCGGGTCTTATGATCCGTAAATCGACATATTCTGCAGTCATATTATTTCCGGAAATAGCGTCAAATACACCGGAATCACTTTTTTCAAAATTAAAATACAGAAGCAAATCCGGTTCCTCACCGGTAATTGATTTGTGGCTGTAACTCCTGATTTCTTCAGCATTCAAAGTGGATTCCCACAACCTGAATTCGTCAATTTTGCCTTCGAAAAGTCTTTCTCCATCCTTAAATCCTCCAATCGTACTGATGCCCGAAATATCAAGTGCTTCTGCATTACCGAAGTTTATTGTCTGAATAAATTCTCCATTGACATAAAAATTCAATTGTTTTTCAGCCCGATTGTAAGCCAGGGAGAGGAAATACCAATTATTTGGCGTAAAAGAATAATTGAAAGGTTCGTATTCGTTACCACCTAAGAAAAAATAAAGCTTGCCGTTTTCCCTGAATTCAAAATGCAGGCGGCCTTTTGCCCATTCTTCATTGTCCCAGATGGCATTTCTTTCGGTAAAACCCGCTGGGTTAATCATTACTTCGAGTGTAAAATTATCGAGACTGACCATTCCCGGGTCATTAATTTTCAGGATTGAAGGAGACATAACCAAATCGATGGCATTACCAAAGCCCTGCCGTGAAGCTGCCATGACTCCAACCGTTGGTTCAGGAAAATTTAGTAGTTCCAGCCGGCTTTCCACCCAAACTTCACCCCTGCCATTAATGGTATATGCAACAAGAAAAGTTGAATTAACATCAGGAAGAAAAAACTTTTCTTCTGCCATCGTTGCACTGGCATCAATTTTTTTAAGCGAAAGGTTTTGCAACACCCTGTTTCCCGAGGCAATTTTCCAGGGAGCACACCGTATTTCCATTCCATTGCCAAAATCGTTGTCTGTTGGAGCCCGCCAGAAGTTTGGTGTCAGTCCTTCGTCCAGTAATTCGGTGCCATCACTTATCCATTGAGTAATTTCACCCGTTGATTTGTTTAAAGTCAGCTTAAAATCGTTCCCCGAAAATTCGTAGGACGATTCATTTTCGGAGCTAATAAGATCCGGAATAACCGGCATGATCTTTTTTAGTATAGGCATTGGGTTTGGTAGCGCAATTTGTTCAGAGGCAACTTCAAAGCCAGCCGGGATCAGCCCATCTGCACTTCGGGTGACAAGGCTAAAGTTAACGAAATATTCTTTTCCTGGCTGGTAATCCAGGTTTGACAGGTTGATGGTGAAACTTTTACTCGAACTTGGTTCAATATCCGGTTTTTCAATTTTTCCGTCGATGATGGTTTTTCCATCAGCTTCAACCCTCCAGTTTAAATCATAGCGATCGAGATTAATAAAATCGTGCTTGTTTATCAGGTGAAATTTTCCCATATATGGATCAACAGCCTGGATGGTTGCATATTGATAAGTTTTTTTTACTTCAGAGAGGGCAGGATGCGCAGTCCTGTCGGCAGATACAAGCCCATTGGCGCAAAAGTTGCCATCGCTGGGCACTTCCGGTGGCCCAAAGTCGCCACCATAGGCAAAGAACTTTTCACCATTTTTATCAGTTTTCGTTATTCCCTGGTCAACCCAATCCCAGATGCATCCACCCTGCAATTGGTCATATTTTTCGATAACATCCCAATAATCCTGGAAATTGCCTGTACTGTTGCCCATTGAGTGGGCATATTCACACATGATGAGCGGGCGATCCTGCTTTTGTTTTGCATAGCTTTCGATATATTCGATGGATGGATACATCGGGCAGTAAATGTCGGTGTTCGGACCGAGGAGTGCTCTTTCATAATGAATGGGCCTGGAAGGATCCTTTTGTTTGATCAGCTTGTAACAGGCGGTGAAATTCACACCATCGCCGGCTTCATTTCCCATCGACCAGATAATTACCGAGGGATGGTTTTTATCCCTTTCAAGCATCCGGTTCACCCGATTTATGTGTGCCTTTTCCCAGGCAGGATCTTTAGCAAGGCTCCGTTCTCCATAACCCATGCCATGCGATTCGATATTGGCTTCATCGATCAGATACAAACCATATTCGTCGCAGAGTTCATACCAGCGTGGAGTGTTGGGATAGTGACAGGTGCGTACAGTATTGATGTTGTTTTGTTTCATCATGGTGATATCTTTCAACATCGATTCTTCCGAAATTACGTGGCCGGTCACCGGGTCGTGTTCGTGGCGGTTTACACCTTTAATTAAAACAGGAACGCCATTAATCAGCAATTGTCCGTTTTTAATTTCTGAAGTACGGAATCCGATTTTTGAAGCCACTGTTTCAAGAATTTTACCTTTTTTATCCAGAAGGCTTATTACAAGTGTGTATAATTCTGGCGTTTCTGCTGTCCATTTTCGGGGTTCGGTAATAAAATGAGAAAACTTTTGTGTGAGGTTTGGAGTGGTTCCGGGTTTAAAATATCTTTTTTCCTTGTACAAAATTACATTGGGCGAATTTCCCAGAAGGTTGACTTCCAGGCTCATTTTTTCGGATTTTTTCGTACCCGGATTTGTGATATCAACCTCCAGGTCCAGTTGGCCATCGCGATAATTATTGACGAGTGTAGGATGGGCAAAATAATCGCTGATGTAAGTCAATGGAACCGAATACAGAAAAACATCGCGTTCGATTCCGCTGATCCGCCAAAAATCCTGGCATTCGAGATAAGAACCATCACTCCATCTGAAAACCTGAACTGCCAACAAATTTTCGCCCGGTTTTAAAAACGAAGTGATATCAAATTCTGCCGGTGTTTTGCTGCCTTTGCTAAAACCGACTTGCTGACCGTTTATCCAAACATAAAATGCAGATTTCACCGCCCCAAAATGCAGAAAAACTTTCCGGTTTTGCCAGTCATTGGGAATCGAAAATGTAGTACGATAGGACCCTGTAGGATTAACATCATGTGGAATTGCGGGTGGCAGCGGATTGTTGGTCCATTCGTAATCCTGGTTTACATAAATCGGAATGCCATAACCCTGGAGTTCCCAATTTGAAGGGACTGCAATATTATCCCAATTCTTGGCGTCGAAGCCAGGCATGAAAAAATCCTGAGGCCGTTCTGCAATTTTCCCGACCCATTTAAATTTCCAGAAACCGTTGAGTGACCTGAAATATGGTGAAGCTTCGTGTTTATTTTCAAATGCCTGTTCCGGGTTTGAAAACGGAATATAAAAGGTATGGGGTTCGGTTGTATTTCTCGAAACGATAGCCGGGCTTTCGATGTCGATAAAAATGTTTCTTTCCTGTGCAATAAGTGTTGCCGATTGGATGAGGAGAAGCAACGCAAGGATGGATGTGTAGAATTTTTTCATATCACTTTTAAGATTAATTGTTTTCAATGCCCCGGCCTTCAGGCCGGGGCAAATAAAATTAATTTCTTTGGAGGTCTTCATCACCTAATGTAGTTATTAGAAATCAATTTTAATATTCATCGCTTTCCCCAAAATTTGGCCGGCGTTTTATCCACCTTCCCCTGGTAAAATCCGGAAAATCCTGCGGTTCGCCACCATTGGCAATCGATTGCTCCGACAGAGGTGTGATAACGCTCCATGCCGCTGCATCGTAAACATCGATTGGTGGCTGGATTTTGCGTTTTACTGATTCCACAAAGGCATTCAGAACAAAAAAGTCCATACCCCCATGGCCTGAACCTACTGCTTTATCTTCAAAATGTTTCCAGAGCGGGTGATCATATTTTTCGAGATAAGGTTTCGAAGGTTCCCATTGATGTGCCGGGCTTATTCCTTCGATGTAAAGCTGGTTACCGTCATTCATCCATAAACCCTTTGTCCCCTGAACCCGGAAACCGAGTGAATAGGGGCGGGGCAGGCTGGTATCGTGAATTACGATGATGGATTCACCATTGGCAGTCGAAATCGTGGTAGTGACCACATCACCCATTTTCCACCTGAGTTTGGCGTTGGGATGGTCTTCACCGCCTTTGCTCACGATATAATCATTCAATCCGCGTGCTTTGGTTGCGGTGGATGTGAGTGAAACAAAGCGGTTTCCGCGATTGATGTCGAGATAATTTGCAATGGGGCCTATACCGTGTGTTGGGTAAACATCGCCATTCCGTCTGAGGTAGTGTTCGGTGCGCCATCTGGCTTCAGAATAGCCCTTTGCACCAAATTCAACTCCTCCCCCGTAAGGTTGTTTTCCGTTGTTGAAAAGTACTTCACGCAAATCGTGTTCATAACCACACTGGCAGTGAATCAATTCGCCAAACAATCCTTGTTTTACCATATTTAGAATAGCCATGACATCCCGTCGGTAACAAACATTTTCGAGGATCATGCAGGGCATTCCGGTTTGTTCGGAGGTGTTAACCATATCCCAGCAATCTTCGATTGTATTTGCAGCCGAAACTTCAACACCAGCATATTTGCCTGATTTCATGACTTCTACGGCCATAATGGGATGCCAGAGCCATGGTGTTGCGATAATTACGCCATCAATATCCTGACGTACCAGCATGTCTTTGTAAGCCAGTTCGCTCCCGGTGTACAATGCTGGTTTTGTAACCCCGGCTTTATCGGTTATTTCAACTGCCTTATCTAACATTCCACGGTCGATATCGCAAATCGCTGGAATTTCCACATCGTTGCGCTGCAACAGGTTTTGCAGGTGGTTCTGCCCACGAAGGCCAACACCAATCAGCGCGATGCGAACTTTTCCGGCGCCAAACGGATTCGCGAAACTCATTCCGGGGGCTAATGCCAGTCCAAGCCCGGCCAGTGAACCGGTCTTAATAAAATCACGTCGTGTGAATTCTTTTTTCATTGTAAACCTGGTTTATAATTTATCCTTTTTGAGATTTTGCAAACATCATAAAAATGTTCATTCAACTGTTGTTTTTTTTAGTCATTAACTTTGCGAAGATACCATAGGAATGTCGTCAAAAATGTTTTCCATTACAATTGCCATTGCCTCCATAACTCCCTATTTATCACCCAACATTGATGTCATGATCCTGCGATTAGTTTTAATCCGTGGTTGGCTGATTATTGCCCTATCGCTTTTAACTGTCTCCCTTATGCCTGCTCTTAAAAGCTAAATTACTTTGTTTTGAGCCGGTAGCCTACGTTGTGGATGTTTTCGATTTTAACATTTTGGTCGGCAAAGAGATATTTACGAAGTCGCGAAATAAACACATCAAGACTACGACCTGCAAAATAATGGTTATCACCCCAAACCTGATCCAGAATGTCGTCCCTTTTGATGATGGTGTCGCGGTTTTCGTACAGCATTTTTAGCAGTTCAGCTTCACGGTGTGTGAGTGGTCTTGTTTTTTCGGCGTTTTTCAGAACATGGTTATCGAAATCGAACACGAAATCCCCGATCTGACATTCTCCGGTGAGACTATTGTTTTTTTGTCCATGATGCGACCTTTTCAGAAAAACTTCTATTTTCAAAACCAGTTCCTCAATACTGAAAGGTTTGGTAATATAATCGTCTGCGCCGAGTTTTAGACCAAAAATCTTATCTTCTTTGGTCGATTTTGCCGAGAGAAAAATTATGGGTACCTCCTGGTTGTATTCCCTGATTTTGCCGGCCAACTCGTATCCATCCATTTTGGGGAGCATCACATCGAGGATACAGATGTCGTAATTGTTTTTACTGAACAACTGAAGTGCTTCAACACCATCTTCGCAGTAATCGATGAGGTAACCATGAAGTTCAAGATTATCACGTGTTACAAACGATAATGTAAGATCGTCTTCGACATAAAGAATTTTTGCCTGAGGGTTCATGTTGTTGGTATTTCGATTGTAAATTTCGATCCCTTACCGGGGTCACTTTCGAGGCTTATTTTCCATTTGTGGGCCTGACAGGCACTTTTAACGTAATACAAACCCAGTCCGAAACCTTTAACGTTGTGCACATTGCCGGTGGGAATCCTGTAAAATTTTTGGAATACTTTTTTCTGATAATCACGGCTGATGCCAGGGCCATGATCTTCAATCTCGATGATGACGATTTTGTTGATGAGTTTTGAACGAATTTCGATTTCAGGATTTTCACCTGAATATTTCACGGCATTTTCGAGGAGGTTGTGAAGAATATTGGAAAGGTGTAACCTGTCGGCACTAATTTGTCTGACGTGTTTATCAAGTTCGGTAGTAATCGAAAAATTTATTTTATCGTTGTTTGCCCTGCAATTTCCGGCCACGTGGGCTATAAGTTCGTTAAGGTTTACTTTTTCTTTTTTAAGTTCAAAGCCGCTTTTTTCGATGCGGGCAATCTGAAGTACTTTTTCGACCTGTTTGTTCAGCCTGTTATTTTCCTGTTTGATGATGGTCCCATAACTGAACAGACGTTGTGGGTCGTTGATGATATCGGGATTTGAAATGACATCTGCCGAAATGTTGATGCTCGAAATAGGTGTTTTAAATTCGTGGGTCATGTTATTGATAAAATCTTTTTGCAGTTCCGACAAACGCTTTTGTTGCAAAACGATAAAAATGCTGTATCCAAAAAAAATGACGGATATGAGAAGAATTGCTGAAAAAATTGTCCAGATGGTCATGTAACCTGTTAAATACGTGCTTTTTGAAGGAAAATTAACGCCGAAATAGTAAAGGTATTCATTGTATTTCGGAAGGTTGTTGGTAGGTTTTATTGGTTTTTCTTTTCCGTTCATCGAAACATAGTTCCCGTAAACCATTTTATCGGTATGGCAATCGTAAATGGCGTATTCATAATCGATGTCGATATTTAATTTATCGAACTCCGTACGAAGATAATAATCGAGGATATTGGCGTCGATTACGCTGTTGACATTCACCACAAAATAGTTCGACGAAAGCTGGCTGACCGGGTTTTCGTTTGGCAGGACGGTTTGATTAAAGGTGCTTAGTTTGTCGGCGACATTCTTAAGGCCGATAAAAATAGTCTGGTTAAACTGTTTTTCGCTGATATTCCAGGCTTTCTGCATCCAATAAATCTGAACGACAAAAATGCCAATGATGGCAAAAGTGCCAAGAATTACCATAAATCTAACCTGGTTTCGCTTCATTTTTACAGATCATGTTTTAGGTGAAGGCCCGTAAATTCCATATACATCAGGTTCAGCTTAATAGCAAAACATTTAAAACTTAGGATTTGCAGGCATCATACCTCTGTATTTTAGATGGGTAAAATTAGTCGAATTCCTTGCATGCCTTAAAATTTTTACATTTCGTTAACAAAGTTTTGATTTTCATTAACACCAATTTCGAAATGATTATCAGATATTTGTGGCAGAAATTAATCATAATTTTTTAACTTAAATAATCACAAACATGAAAAGGATTTCGTTATTACTTCTCGCATTCGTGCTGGCTCCGGCGATGCTGCTGATGGCACAGGAATCAAAGACCACAACAACCAATACAACAGCTACACCTGAAGCAACAAAACTTGCTGTTGGCGCCAAAGCCAGCTGGGATAAATTGTTGCTCGACATGGGTGATGTTGAGTATAAAGTTCCCAAGACAGCTGAGTTCACCCTGACCAATACCGGCAATGAACCTTTGCTGATTACTTATGGTAAGGCTTCATGTGGCTGTACGGGTTTAAAGTATTCACAGGATCCGGTTTTGCCTGGAAAATCAACAGCGCTTTCGGTAACTTACAATGCTGCAAGCCCGGGTAATTTCCGTAAAACCATTACCATTCAAACCAATGCCGATGCAAATGCCACAACCCTGACAATTATGGGGAAAGTTGTAAAGAAAGAGTAACACCTCCAATTTAAATAGTGATAAAACCTCCCGATGAATTTTCTGAAGGAGGTTTTTTTTTGATGATGAGGGATGGATTGAACCTGGTTTCGCTCCGGCTTGCCCTGCTTGCCCGGATTTGCAATCCGGGCACATTATGCTCTGCCGGGTAAATTGAAACAATTTTATACTGATTCATATTAATGATGGGAAGTTGTTTTTACCCGCACCGATTACAAATACACCCGAACTCTGTTTTTCATAAAACCACACGTACTTTTCATTAAAAGTACACGTACTATTAAGTAAGACTACACGTACTTTTTACCGAAACTACATGTACTTTTTAGGTTTAGACACTCTAAAACTAACAAAAAAATTCCACCTCCGTAAGGGGGCGGTTCAGGGTCAACGCATTTAAATTTTCAGGAAATCCAATAGGAATTTATTATCCCAGCCAGCCTTGAGCCTTTTAGATTTTAAACTTCCTTTACAAGTGTCCTTCTTGAGTATGTTAAGTGCGATTTTTTGAATTAGGGCAAAATTCTGAGCTGCTTTGCCATCGCGTTTTCGTTGCTCATCTTCGCGGAAGGTCATATCTAAAGTCCAGTGCAAGCAGTTTTCGACACCCCAATGCATTCGTATGTGGCTATTGAAAGTTTTCGCATCTGAAGCAAGACTGCCGATATAATATCTTGTTTCATTGGTTGTTTTGTTATTTAAAATTCTCTCTGAACTCACTTTTATGATGCTGGTTAGTTTTCTCCATCTTTCTTTTCCGTGCAGAAAATTTAAATCGTAAATAACTTCACATTTTCGGGTTTCAATGCGGCCATGACCCTTTTCTGTTTCCTCAAAGATTGACTCTGGTTTTTGGACGCTAAAAACACTTTCCACTTCTTCTCTAAGTTCCTTTTGGTTTCCTTTTAATGCCAAAATGTAGTCAGCTTTATTTTCAACTATATTGTCTGCAATCGCTACTTGTGTCCCCATTGCATCAATGGTTATGATACTTCCTTCTATATCCAATAATTCGAGCAGTTTGGGTATGGCTGTTATTTCATTGGATTTTACATCTGTTTTAAATTGTCCTAAAACCATTTGATTTTGACTTGCCCAGGCACTTACCAGGTGAATAGGCTGTCTATCATGAAAGGTGTCCTTTGAGCCTCGAACGGTTTTGCCATCAATAGCAATTACCTCTGCTTTTATATCTTTGTCTTTAATTGTGTTCGTCCACTGTATAAATAATTGCTCAAATTTGCGGGGATTAAGCATGGAAAATACTCTGTTAATTGTATCATGAGATGGAATTCCATTAGGCAACTTTAAAAAGGGTTTAAAAAAATCTTCCTTTGTTTTGCCAAATAATTCAATTGAATCCCATGATTCTGCTCCACAAATTACTCCAAGAATTGTAAGGATGATAATATCTGTGAAAAGGTGTTTTTTGTTTCGTTTTATCCGTGGGTCGGCAAGATTGTCAAAATGTTGGTGAAGTGATGTTTTCATGTTCTGCTTTTTTTTTACAAAACTGAGAACAATACCCGAAATAAACCCCCTTTATGCCTTCATGTTATTGACAATCAATACAAAAGATATGAACACAAAACACAAAACAGATCGATTTTCATTTTTTACCCTAATCCGCCGTTAATAAAGCGTTAACAATTCAAATAAAAAAAAGAATTTTTGAAAAATTATGCGTTGACCCTGGGGGGCGGTTTAGTTCAACTATCGGATACATGATAAATTCGTATCTTTCACATTTTCCCTAACCAAAGAATTCTCTTTTGGATTTTTAACAACGGTAAAAAATTCTTCATGTGCTTGCCCTTTACCAAAGTCATAAAAGTCTTCAAATCTGTCTTTCAGAACATACTATTTTTTTTCGTAAAATCTTTGGGTAGACATGTAATGCTCTTTTATACTTTTCACTGTGTTATTTTGCATTTTAACTTTATTGGAATATAACTTTCTCAATAAAAACCTTATTGGCTAATTGGAGTTTGACAAAATAAATGCCCTTTGGTTGATTTGTAATATCTATATGATTAATCCCCGGAACAATATGCTGAGTATTGTAAACAGTTTTCCCAAACATATTTACAATATCTAACGCATATTCAGAAAAGTCTTTTATATCTAAAAACACTATAAATCTTCCTTTATTTGGATTAGGACTAATTTTAGGATCTAATTCAATTTTACCTTTTTCTATTACTTGTCTGTAATAATGGTTGTTTCCAAATTTATCATCTTCATCTTCTAGAAAACCTTTAGTTCTTTTATCTTCTGTGGCATTTTTACAATTTATTTTTTCTAATTTATTGTATTTATTATAGGTTCCTTTAGAACCATTGCAATTTATAATCAGATTTTCATCAATAATTACATTAACCGTTGTGCCTACTTCGGCATGAAAACCATCTTTTAAATTTACCTCATTAGTTGCATTAAAATTAACATGTGCATTATTTGAAATAATGACTTCTCCTGGGGGGATGTAATTGTTAACATTTTTCCCGGCAACAATGTTTTTGCCTAAAAAATCCTTATCATTAGATATTATTTGGTTTTGTATAAAAACATCAGTATAAGCTAATTCGTTAATAATATTGTCAACTATTTCTAATGGCAATACATCATGATATGAAGTTTGATCAGGCTCAATGGTAACATCAAATTTAGATTCCTCATTAACTATGTCCAGCGCACTTTCATAAGAAATATAAGTAGGATCTGACATTCTTGTTATTGTTATTAAGGGGTAATTCCAAGGTTGAATTAAGAAATTCCAATACCATTCAAAATTTCTCATAATAAATGGTGCTGTTGTTGTTAAATCGAGTGGTAAATAAGAACCAGCTACTTTTTCTTCTGGAGATAGGTCGAAGGATTTTTCTTCACCTTGAAACGGCCAAGCTTCCCATTCAATTTTCAACCAGGTTCCTGAATTAGGATTAGATAAAGGTGTTGAGAAAGTGACACCAATATTTTTTGTTTGATGTGGATACCCATCTCCATTTAAACTATTTAATTCATTATAAAAATTATCATGTATTGTACCTTCTGGATCATAGGTAGAATAATTTAATAACTGCTTTGCAGCATCACTCTTTAATGCATGTTCAGCAAATGCATTTCCTCCATTTTTCTCCTTTTTATAATCTTGCAACTCGTGAGAAATAATGGCTCCCTGTTGCGGAGAATCAACCGAAATAAAAATATAAGCCGGCAAAGGATTGCCATCATTCTCTGCCTTCGAGAAAGCATATCTTGCTATCATTCCTCCCATGCTTACACCGCCGGCAATTACTAATTGATTATCATATAAACCAGATATAAACCTTACAGCAGCGCTAAATCCTGCAGCATTATTTCGGATATCTTGAGTGCCATACATATTATCTAAAAAATAAATATCAAAACCATTGTCACGCATACACGTGATTAGTTCTGAAGCAGCAGAATAGTACATTTGCTGGGGATTTGTATCATACGCATCAAAACCTTCGGAAAATACAATAGGAATATTTCCTCCCGGATTTATACCTTCCCATAACCTAAGCGAATTTCCAAAATTATCCTTAAATAATCTATCAGACGCTGGGATAACCTTTATTGTGTATTCTCTTTCAAAAATATTATTTAATGGATCGGTAATCCTAACTTTAAGGTAATAATTGCCAATAGATGTAAAATAGTTGGCTGAGTTGTCCCATACAAATGCATACAAAGAGCTTCCATTATATATATTAAAGTAGCCATTATCATTTATTTCTACATCAATGTTTATTATAAATTCTGATGCTCCAGATGGACTTGAAAATGTATTGAAACAAATAAAATTATTATTTTGCTCAATATAAATAGGTACTTTTTCTGCGGGTAAAACATTTATATGAACACCTTGTGAAACATTCAGTAATTCACTCCAAATATAGTCATCTGGATTATTTGATGTATATCCCACAACAACAAATCCTGTTGTTTGAGATTTCCAATCTAAACATATTTGTGCTGAAATATCAAAGGAGAATAAAATAACCATAAAAGTCAAAATTAATTTATTTGCTTTTTTCATATCGGTTAAAATTTATATGCGATTTTAAAACTAAAATTGGCGCTTAAGAACCATTTCGACCCAGTATCATATTTTTTGGAATATGGAAATTCATATGTGGTACTATAAGTTATTTTTTTGTTTTGCGATTTGCTGGATATGTACCTAATTCCCGGCCCGCAAGCTAAGTCGAAATATATTTTACGATAAAGTTTTGACTGATAGCCAAATTTGCCATGTAAAGCAAAGACAAAACGACTAACATTATAATTATAGTCGTTATGATTTTCATCTTTTTCTTCAAGAGTTGCATCAGTATATTGAAATACAAGATTGGAAGCAATATATTGGCCTGTCAATTTCTGGAAATCTTTTGAATTTCTATAGAACCTCAATTCTGTAATTGATTTCAACCCATAAATTTTTTCGACGTCAATTTCAAAAGATTCATTATTTGGCCAATTTGCTGTAATAATGTACATTAAGTCTTGTTCAAAACCAAGATTATCATTTATTTCAAATTCAACACCCATTTGAACTCCAGAACTATTAGTAACGCCGTCTCCTGCTAAACTTGTAAAATCGTATTTAAAATAAATTGTTTTTTTATCAGTCAGGTCTCTTGCCGTTTGTCCGATAGAAAATATTGGAATACATAATAGAAGAAATAACTTCATAATTATATGTTATTTATTTTTCTAATTTGTTCATAAGAAATTTAATCTGTTTATCTTGTTCAATGATGTATAAAGTCATCTCTTCAATTTATTGTAGCAATTTTATATGCATATCTCCTAGTTCTACACCATTTTCAATCATTTCATATGCAGAAGGAATATCAGGAAGATGCCTATTTGTTTTGATATAATTTTCAATGTTTGAAAGTTCAGGTAAATTATAATTCTCATCAAATACAAAATCCGATCCTGCATTTATACTTACTTTAACTTCTTGAGCATGAATTTTTCCTGCCACTGTTAGCTTTGAATCAAATATGCTAGTACCTATCCCCACATTCCCGTCTTTATCAATCTTAATTCCTTTTACCTGTCCATCTCTGTGCGGGCCAATCACAAATCCTGCATCCTGGTTCTGACCGCCTGTTTCTAATCCATCGCTCCAGAAAATACCTGCATCATTGGGTGATGATATGGGATTATAACCATAACCACCTAACTTAGGCACAAAGAATATTCTTCTCCCATCGCTATCAATAAAATTAGCTGATTTTCTGTTTACTTCTGTTGTTGACCTAACATCAAACTTCGGGCCTGTTGTTGTTATTTCATCGGATTCTGGGCCTGAATAATTCAAAATGCCTAATACTACCGAACCATTTGTAGTTATTGAATTAGAATAACTGGGACTCCATCGGAAGTCGCATACATTGGTTAATCCTTCACCATCTCCTATAAAGCTTGTTGCCCTTATGGTTCCTGCTACATCCAATTTTTCAACCGGAACAGCCACTCCAACTCCTACATCCCCGTTATTGGAAATTACAATCCCGTTATTTGAATTGTTATATAGCTTTAAACCGTTTGCATCGGGGGCCAAAACGGTAGATGTTTTAATGCTGTAACCGGCTGTTTGCTTAATGTTACCATTCACTTCCAATCTATCAGCCGGAGTGGTCGTACCAATCCCTACATTTCCATCGCTGTTTATAAAAATACCTTCATCGCCACCATCTCCCGATAACCACTTAGCTGCCAACTGAATGTTCTGCCTTGCAACGTGATCGCCAAGATTATCACCAGGAACATTGGTTAGATCCGCACCATCACCTGAAAAAGAAGTAGCATCAATATTTCCGTTAACTGTGAGTTTGTTTGAGGTTGGATTTGTGCCAATGCCTACATTTCCTGTTGATCTGTAAAT
>Ga0172375_10002202_pt1 | contig 30670 bp, 32 predicted proteins | sample LakKiv1m_FD_114537 | JGI IMG/M metagenome (GOLD analysis project Ga0172375, IMG submission 114537) | Freshwater microbial communities from Kabuno Bay, South-Kivu, Congo - kab_092012_11.1m | ecosystem: Environmental > Aquatic > Freshwater > Lake | place: Democratic Republic of the Congo... | reverse complement strand
TCGGTCTTCTATTTGCCGTTATTTCCGTTATTTTTCGTTGTCTTTATTGCCGTTAATTGATGTCGTTATTATCATTTATTGACTCAGAACATATTACTATACGAAACTCCCTTTTATGCCAAGAATATAGCACAGCCGTTTATCAGGGTCAACAAAAAAGACTTTTAAAAACAAGGGAAGCAAAATAAATTACTTGCCTTGATTTCGTTTTTGATGGATAATATCTGAAATAAACGAACTTCGCATATGAAAGGAGAATTTACAAAATGATCCCAAAGGCGGTTTTGCCCGATTTCCAGGACTTTCTTCTTTCCCAAAAGCTGGCTCCGGAAAAGAACGTTCCTTACCTTGCGAATTGGGTCAGCAAGTTCCTTGCCTTCAACAACAGGAAGGGACAGGCCGACATCGGCCAGACAGTTGCCGAGTTTATGAACTTCCTCGAAGCCAAGGAGGATATCGAGGACTGGCAGATCCGCCAGGCAGGGGAAGCCGTGAGTCTCTATCTTAACCACTTCAAAGGCAGCGAAGAGTTCTACAGTACAGTACAGTACAGTACAGTACAGTACAGGGTCAGGCTTGACTATTGATATTTGTGAGAAAATCTCATTGTTACATGGGGCAGGTCTGGTTTTTTGAATCCCACTTTTTTCCGTCAAATCAATCCCCTCTCCAAAATAGTGCAAAAGTTCCATAGTACGGAAGTGCCATAGCGAAAAGAAATAGCAATAAACAGCCGAGCTTTAAAAAATTCCGAAACCCGTTCCCTTGTCATAATTAAAAAATATCGTACGCCACGATAGTGCAATAGTTCAATAGAGCAAAAGTACAGAAGAGCAAAAGTGCAAAAGTAATACAAACAAAAGCGCCACAGCAAAAGAAGCGCGGAAGTTCGGAAGCAATTGGAAGAATTCGTTAAGGTCAGGATCGCCGCAGTCGAAAGGTTTTATTTTAGAGGTGAGGTCAAGCCTTCGGAATGTGAATTGCTCAATCATTCAGGGCTTAGAAGTTTCCCTTGTTCTTTTCCTTCACTTTCTCGAAAATGGAAACAGCCCGTTTATATTCTTTCTCGGACACCTTCTTGGCTTCGTTCTTCTGAACTTTGGCAAAGAAATGATCTGCTTCTTTCCCTCTCAAAATAGGTGTTTCTTTGATCGGCTTTGCCATAGTGCTCTCCTTCTCAAGTACCTTCCTTATTCGGAATATATGTCATAATTAACAATATTATAATGACTTTAAGACATACTTGCAATTATAAAAATGACATCGGCATGTAACCGGGAACGGTCTTTGAACGGCTCTATCTCTCTGTTTTCATTAAGGCCTGCACTGGGTTAAGACCATAAGGGCTGTTCTGTTCTATGGCTGTCAGGACAGTCCCTCCACCAGTAAAGAAGTAGTAATGAGCGCTATCCAGAACAGATAGGTAAAGGCCGGGACAGAGGTTTTTAAACTCTTGCAGAGTGTCACCACCACCGTACATCTTAATAGCGATTCTGTTCTGGTCTATAGTCCTGTCCAGCGCCTCTGAGCCTGCGGTAAAATGTGGCGTGTATCCCATAACAGCATTGACAAATATGGTTTTTGCACTCAAGAGGGTTTCTGTCAAAAGAGGGTCTTTAAATGATTCCGGGTCTATATCAACGATATAACCATATTTTTTGCCTTCTTTAAAGTCCTTTATTGCTATTGTCCTGTAATTGCCTTCTAGCTTTCCTTCCAACATGTCCGACTCGACGATATATGGAAGCTCGATAATCTTTCTGCGCGCTTTATCCCTTTCTACGAGATCTTTTGCTAAGAAGACATCTTTCTCCGGAATGCCATCTATATTGATTCCATATTTTGCACAGAGAAAAGTATTGTATATCACGCCGCCTAAGATCAGCCGATCAACCTTCTCATAAATTGCATAAAGCGGCTTAATTTTTGTGTCGTATTTTGCGCCTGCCACTACAGCCATAAACGGCCTCTGCGGATTGATGACAGAATTCAGATTGATGATCTCCTGCTGCATTAGAAAGCCTGCATAAGAAGGAAGGTATTTTGTAATGTCGTATGTCGAAGCATGTGGCTGCCATGAACCAAATGCATCGTTTATGAAGATATCTGCGAGTCCTGCAAGTTGAAGGGCAAATTTATCTCTAATATCCCCTTCTGCCTCTTCACCCTGGAACCAGCGCGTATTAGGAAGGTATATCCCGCCTATCTTCCTTTCTTTAAGGTCACGAATAGCAAGATTGATCGATGTATCAATGCCGAGAATTCCAAACCTTGTGTCTATATTAAATTTAGGGATATGAAACTTTGTGTGCAACTTATTTTCGAGATATCCAACTATCGGCTCGACTGATTCGCCTGGCCTGCACCTGATCTCGCCTGTCTTTTTGTCCTTTGGCCTTCCCACATGGGTCATAAGAATTGGCCTTCCACCACGCTCTACTATATTGTAGAGTGTGCCAAGACTACGATCTATCCTATAGGGATCTCTGATCTCACCGTCTTTTACAACATTATGGTCAAATCTGACAAGAACTATTTTGCCATTAAGGGCAGCGTTCTGAATTAAAGGTAGTCTCGGATCTAATCCTTTATATTCCATCTTTAAGTTTTATCCATGGATATTGCTTCATCTATTAGCATTACAGGTATGTCATCTCTTATTGGATAGAAAAGCTTGCATTTTTCGCATATAAAGCCATCCTCTTTTTTTGTCAGTTTGATAACCCCCTTGCATTTCGGGCATGCTAATATTTCCAGAAGGTCTTTGCTTATAGCCATATTTTCCTCCTATTATACTTAAAAAGTTACCAGAAATGTATAAACTGGTCAAGTTCTTGCCATGCCATATTTAGGATAGTAGTAGCATGCTAAGTCCTTACTGTGCTAAAATATTACAGTGGCGAATTTAAGGATAGGCTGCAGCGGTTTCTTGTATGAGCACTGGAGGAAGAATTTTTATCCAGAAGGGCTATCAAAAAACTACTGGCTTGAATATTATAGCAAACATTTCCAGACGATTGAGCTGAATGTAACTTTTCATCGGCTCCCTGCAAGGGAAACATTTGCAAAATGGTATTTATCTACCCCGGAAGGTTTCGTCTTTTCGCTTCAAGGGAGCAGGTTTATTACACATGTTAAAAAGCTTAAAGATTGCGCAGAACCTATCGAGGTGTTTTTTTCAAGGGCTTCACTGCTTAAAGAAAAATTAGGTGTTATCTTGTGGCAGTTCCCCCCTAACTTTAATCTGGATGTAGAACGCTTCAAAGACTTTCTTGAAGCGCTGAGACCATATTCTGGGAGAAATGCATTTGAGTTCAGGAACAAGGCCTGGATAAATAAAAATATTATCGATGTGCTGGAAAAGGAAAATGCAGCATTCTGCATGGCAGACTATCCTGAATTTCTCAATGAACTGCGTTTAACCGCTGACTTTGTCTATATGAGAAGACACGGAAAAGACGGAAGTTATGCAACATCATACAGCGCTGACCTATTGAAAGAGGATGCAAAAAGGACAAAGTCTTATTTCAGACAGAAAAAGGATGTCTTTATTTACTTCAATAATGACGCCCTTGGCTATGCACCCAGAAATGCATCTGAATTGATAACCCTTTTGTCCCGAAAATAGGTCAGGCATCTTGCCTGACATCCGAGGCGAGACGCCTCGGCTATTTTCGTGTCCCTTTGTGAGCCGAAGGCTCACGAGGGTTTAGGTAAAAAGAAATAATTTACTTCCCCCAATCTATTCTGAGTCCCTTTCTTTGAGAAATATATTTCTCAGCTGATAGCGCGGAGATACAGCCATCTGAGGCTGCAACAACAACCTGTCTTACCTCTGTACAGGTAACATCTCCTGCTGCAAAAACGCCGGGCACGGATGTCACCATCAGGGGAGTTACCTGTATACAACCGTCTTTATCTGTATCGAGTACATCAGGTAGAAAGTCTGTTATGGGTTTGCTCCCGTATAGATAAATAAATACACCGGATAGTTCAAGTTCACTAACTTTGTTGCCAGTGTCAACCATGCGGATCTTCTCAACCACCTCTTTGCCCTCAATAGATATAACGGTATAACCTATCAGTACCTTTATATTTGGTTCCTTAAGTATTGGATTGTCATTAACCTTGAGCTTTGGAGTGGGAGAAATGAGGTATACAGTTTCTGCAAATCTGGCAAGCACCCCGGCCTCTTTTATAGCCTCCTCAGAATTTCCAATAATACAGACTATTTTCCCTTTAAAGAATGCTGCATCACATATGACACAGTAACTAACTCCTCTTCCAAGAAATTCCTCCTCACCCTTTATGTTCGGTTTCCTTCCCATAGAGCCTGTAGCTATGATTACAGTTTTACCGCTGTATGTCCTATCCATGGCAATTACTTCTTTTATATCTCCCGTTAGATTTACACCCACAACCTGCGTCTCTATATACTCAGCTCCAAAACCTATTGCCTGCATTCTCATCATGCTGAGAAGTTCTTTCCCGGGAACAGGCTTTGTAAGCCCCGGATAGTTTTCAATTTTACTTGAGTATGCAAGTGCGCCTGCGGCTGCTGATTTATCGAGTATGACTGTCCTGAGTTTTGCCCTTGATGCATACTGAGCTGCGGTAAGACCAGCCGGCCCACCACCTATTATGACAACATCATAAATATCTGATGCCTCCTGCATTCAATCCTCCCGAAAGTAGATACTTAATTAAGTTTATAAATGGGGTCAGTCTGTTTTCCTTCATCTCCCGTTTTAGTCTTGATCCCACTTGACTTACAACAGTATATCCTATACCAAAATATCTGCCAAGCTCTTCATTACTCATATCTGTGTTTCTTTAATTTTACCTTATCTCTTCTATAAAACTTTCACTTCCAAGCATCAACCCTGCCTTAAGGTTATCAAAAGGGTTTTTCTTTAAGGTTAATCCTTCACCAATAAACGCCTTGTAAAGTTCTCTTGCCTTTGCCTTATCTTTGGAATACCGCCCAAATATCCAAGCCTGTCACTCACTCGCCATAGCCCAAGAGGGTCTAATTTGCCCTCCTCAATTATCAAATCACTCCATTCAACTGATATTTTCATTTGCAGTTTCTGTGCTGTCTATTAAGTCTGGTATCATATGTTGAATTATCTCAATATAGCTGAAAAAATGACACCAGACTTGACCTGTTTTTAGTGCATTAGGCAAATATGCGGTATACTTTTTAAAGGGGAAATTGCAAATAACAAAGGACAAGGAATGGCACAGAAAGAACAATCCGCAATTGCAGAAGACGTCGTCTTTAAGGTGAGCAAACTGACAAAGGTCTATGAGATTGGCGAGGTGAAGGTGCACGCTCTGCGCGGTATAGATCTGGAACTCTATTCAGGTGAACTAATCGTCTTGCTCGGGCCTTCAGGGAGCGGGAAGTCGACCCTCCTGAATATCCTTGGCGGGCTTGACACAGCTACTGACGGGTATGTGACATACCGCGGGAAAGATCTTACCATGGCGACTGAACAGGAGCTCACCGAATACAGGCGGTTTCACGTCGGTTTCGTCTTCCAGTTCTACAACCTTATCCCAAGCCTCACCGCTCTTGAAAATGTAGCGATCGTAACCGAGATTGCGATAAAACCCATGAGGCCCGAGGACGCCCTCACTATCGTTGGACTGAGCGACAGGCTCGGCCATTTCCCTGCACAACTCTCTGGAGGTGAGCAGCAGCGCGTTGCTATCGCACGTGCCATTGCCAAAAATCCTGAGGTCCTTCTCTGCGACGAACCCACAGGCTCCCTTGATTCCGCTACCGGAGTTGTGGTACTTGAAGCGCTCGAACGGGTTAACCGCGAACTTGGGACGGCTACGGTTATTATTACACACAATGTTGACATTGCAGGCATGGCTGACCGTGTAGTGCATCTCAGCAACGGCCTTATCTCGGAGATTACCAGAAACGTGGTAAAAAAACCACCGCGGGAACTGCACTGGTAAGCTCATGAAAGCACTCGATTATAAACTCTGGCGGGATCTGTGGAATATGAGAGGCCAGGCCTTTGCGATTGCACTTGTGATCGTGAGCGGGGTTTCAACCTTCGTCACGTTTATAAGCACCATGAATTCTCTGAATCTGACGAAAAACAAGTTCTATTGGGACTATGGCTTCGCCGAAGTCTTTGCTTCCCTGAAGCGGGCGCCCGAAAACCTCAAGTATCGCATCAGTGAAATACCGGGTGTTGACCAGGTCGAGACCCGTGTTGTGGCGGATGTGAAGCTGGACATAAAAGGCTTTCCTGAACCAGTAACCGCCAAACTTGTTTCGGTTCCTGATACTGGCAAGCCTCTCCTGAACAGGCTTTATATCAGGAAGGGTAGACAGGTCGATCCATGGAAGGACAACGAAGTGGTCGTAAGCGAAGGTTTTGCCGAGGCACACGGCTTCTCTCCTGGCGACAAATTCGGAGCAGTCATCAACGGCAGGTGGAAGACTCTTGTCATTGTGGGTATCGCTCTGTCGCCCGAATTCGTCCTGCAGGTCAGGCCTGGTGCGATAAGCGTTGACTTTAAGCGCTACGGCATACTATGGATGGGCCGTACCGCTCTTGCTACAGCATATAACATGAAGGGGGCGTTCAACGATCTTGTGCTGACACTCTCATCAGATACAAAGCTGAACGATGTCCTCGTTCAGCTCGATAACCTCATTGACCAATACGGCGGGCTCGGTTCGTACAGCCGGAAGGATCAGATATCAAACCGTTACCTGACCGAAGAGTTCCGCCAGCTTGAAAGAAGCGCGGAAATATTTCCGACGATCTTCATCGGCGTTGCAGCCTTCCTACTCAATGTAGCCATCAGTAGAACCGTCAGCACCCAGCGTGAACAGATAGCCGCTCTGAAGGCCTTCGGTTACAGCAACATGGATATCGGTATCCACTATGTGAAGCTGGTGATTCTGATAGTCCTTATCGGCGTGGCCGGAGGACTTGCCTTAGGAGCCTGGCTTGGCAGTGGCCTGGGCAGGATATACATGGAGTTCTACCGCTTTCCGTACCTGATATATGAGTTGCAACCGTCTGTTGCCATTGCTGCAGCACTCATAAGCATCCTCTCGGCTCTGCTCGGCACTCTGCATTCCGTACGGAAGGCGGCGATGCTTCCGCCTGCTGAGGCGATGCGTCCAGAACCCCCTGCGCATTACAGGAAAACTGTCATCGAGCGCCTGGGCTTAGGGCGCATGCTCTCCCAGCCTACCCGGATAATCATCCGCAATATCGAACGTAAGCCAGTGAATGCTTTGCTTTCGGTCACAGGGATATCGCTTGCATGTGCTATTATGATAACAGGAGGGTTTTTTAAGGATGCTGTTGACTTCCTGGTGGACGTGCAGTTCAAGCTTTCCCAGAGGGAGGACATGACAGTCACTTTCATTGAGCCTACTTCACGTAAGGTAGTTTATGAGATGAAAGGGCTCAGAGGAGTTGAACACGCTGAGGTCTTCAGGTCAGTGCCTGTTCGGCTGAGATTTGAGCACCGCAGTTACCGAACATCTGTTCAGGGTATAGAGCCTAGTAACCGTCTCCATTTCTTACTCGATACAAAACTGAAGCCGATCGATCTCCCGCCATCAGGCATCGTTCTGACCGACTACCTAAGCGGGATTCTCGGTGTAACACCTGGCGATATGCTGACAGTCGAGGTGCTTGAGGGAAGCAGGCCTGTGCGTCAGGTGCCCGTGGTTGGTCTCGTTAAGCAATATATCGGATTAACGGGCTATATGGACCTGTCAGCGCTCAACCGTCTCATGCGAGAAGGCAATGCTGTCTCTGGTGTCTATCTGACAACTGACTCACTTTACCAACATGAGATATATAAAAGCCTTGTCGAGATGCCGCGCGTTGCAGGCACTGTAGTGAGGAAGGATGAGATAAGGAGTTTCTATGAAACACAGGCCGAAGCACTCCTCTTCTTCACCCTTGTGGCTACTATTCTTGCAGGCACGATCGCCTTCGGCGTTGTCTACAACAGCGCAAGGATCGCACTGTCAGAAAGGAGCCGGGAACTTGCGAGTCTCAGGGTGCTTGGCTATACACGGGCAGAGATCTCGTACATCTTTCTTGGAGAACTCGGACTCCTTACGTTTGCCGCTATCCCGCTTGGATTCCTCATAGGACGTGCGCTATGTGCGTATATAGCAAGGGCGCTGGAGTCAGACCTGTTCAGAATACCGGTGGTGATAGAACCCGGCACTTATTCACTCGCTGCTGCGGTTGTATTGGTGTCAGCCTGTTTGTCAGGGTTGATTGTACGTCATAAACTTGATCACCTGGATTTGGTGGCGGTCCTGAAGACAAAGGAGTAAAGGAAATTGCAAGTACGCAGACGGATCATCATAATCACAATTGCAGCAGTCGTTATACTGGCCATCGCTTACGGTTTCTTGCCGAGGCCTGTGCCTGTCGAAGTTGTGAAAGCATCACAAGGGCCGCTAAGGGTCACGATAGATGAAGAAGGCAAGACAAGGGTAAAAGATAGATTTGTATTATCAGCACCGGTTGCCGGGTTTATGCGCCGTATCGAACTGGACGTGGGTGATCATGTAAAAAAGGGACAGACAGTGGTTGAAATCGAGCCTTTGAGGTCAAATATCCTTGATCCCAGAAGCCGCGCCGAAGCAGAGGCTGCTATTTCAGCAGCTCAGGCAGCATTGAATTCTGCGCTTGAGAATGCGCGTGCAGCAGCGGCAGAAGCTGATTATGCAAGACAGAAACTCGAACGGTCCAAAAAACTATATGACGAAGGCTACATCTCGAAGGACTTTTTCGATAGGGTGGATTCAGAGGCAAAACGGACAGAGGCAAACCATCTCTCTGCAGAGGCTGCAGTAAAAGTCGCACGCTCTGAACTGGGAAAGGCACGTGCTGCGCTCATGTACTCGGCGGCTGAGGGCACAGTTAATCATGGCCGGGTGGTTGAGATACTTACACCAGTTGACGGCAGAGTTCTCAATATCCATCACGAGAGCGAGGGAGTAGTGAATGCCGGAGAATCGCTAATAGATATTGGCGATCCTGATAAACTGAATGTTAAGGTCGAAGTCCTTTCTGCAGATGCGGTCAATATCAAGCCAGGGACCCCTGTGCTCTTTGAGCGCTGGGGTGGCGATTCCCCCCTTTCAGGAAAAGTCAGGGTTGTAGAACCAGCCGCCTTCACAAAAATCTCCAGCCTTGGCGTGGAAGAACAGAGGGTGCTTGTCCTAGCCGATATCACTTCATTGCCGGAGAGCTGGCAGAGTCTCGGTGACGGTTACAGGGTGGAGGCAAGTTTCATTATTTGGGAAGGCAAGGATGTGCTACAGGTTCCTGCCAGCGCACTCTTTCGCAAAGGGAACGGATGGGCAGTATTTGTGATGGAGAATAAAAGGGCACGTCAGCGTCAGGTTGTGGTTGGTCACCGTAATGGGTTGACAGCAGAGATTGTCTCCGGTCTTTCTGAAGGTGAGTTGGTTATCATTCACCCTGACGAATCGATTAAGGACGGCGCCCGCGTCCGCCTGAGGTGATGGGAAATGGCTTTTTCAGCAGTATCAAACTATTCCTTGTCTCAATATGTCATGCAGGTGAATGATTCCAACAGGTCGTCCTTCATTGTTAGGTATCACAAGGGCTGTTATGGATTGATTTTCCATAATAGATAATGCCTTTGCCGCAAGTTCTTCCTCAGATATTGTCTTTGGGTTTCTTGTCATAACCTCTCCTGCGGTCAACTCAAAGAGCCTTCCACCCCATTTTTCTAAACCCCTTCTCACATCTCCATCAGTTACTATACCTGCAATTCTACCCTTATTGTCTAAAACAACAGTGAGGCCAAGCCTTTTGGAGGACATCTCGATTAATGCCTTTGACATATGGGTGTCAAGTGGCACAACAGGAAGGCTAGCACCAATGTGCATAAGATCTTTCACCTTGATAAAAAGCTTTTTACCAAGGCTTCCTCTCGGATGGAAAAAAGCAAAGTCTTCTTCTTTAAACCCTCTTTTCAAGAGCAGGGCTACTGCAAGGGCATCACCCATTGCCATCATTGCTGTGGTTGATGCAGTAGGAACTACCCCGAAAGGGCAGGCCTCTTCTTTTACAGACACATCGAGGGTCACATCCGCTACCCTCGAAAGGGTTGAATCAGGGTTTCCTGTTACAGAGATAATGTGAACATTAGATCTTTTTAAGAAAGGTATTAAGCCCAGAACCTCTTCTGTCTCGCCACTATTGGAGATTGCGATTATAACGTCATCTGATGTGACCATACCAAGGTCACCATGGCTTGCCTCGGCAGGATGAAGAAAAAAGGCAGGTGTGCCAGTAGATGCCATTGTAGCTGCTATCTTTTTGCCAACGAGACCTGACTTGCCCATGCCAGTTACAACAACCCTGCCCTTGCTTTTATAGATAATCTCTACGGCCTTCTCAAAATTACTGTTAAGTTTTTCGATCAGGGCATAAACGGCCTCGGCCTCTGTCTTTAAGACCTTTTTTGCTATATCAAGAGCATTATCTGTTGAATCAGTTTTTTTCTGTAAAACGTTTTTCTTCTTCATCTGTCTTTTGCTTTGCTGTAATGCCTCGGTAATATATAAATATTATATCTAAATAACCTTTGCCTTTTAAAGTTTATTTTGTTTAACACAAATAGTGCAATTATCTTATGTTCGAAGAGAGATAAAACTCTCCGGCATATCGGGTTATAAAAGAATTTTAAAAAATATTCTTTGCTTAATTCTGCATTATTTGGTACTTTTAATTTAAAAGTCAGAGAGATGGTAATTATATGAAAATACTACTTGCTACAGACGGCTCAGAAGATTCTGGTAGAGCAGCTAAATTCCTGACTAACCTTAATTTGTCTTCAGATGATGAAATTACCGTACTCCATGTTATAAGTGGGGTCCTCCCATCCAGTCTCAAGCAAATAAAACAAGAAATTGCGCCAAAGATTATTGGAACAGCTATGAATATTCTCAGACCTCTCAATGCAAAAATTACCTCTGTGTTGATAGATGGTTACCCGGACAAAGGAATTATTGATATAGCAGAAGATCTGAATGTGAACATGATTGCCATGGGGGCTAAGGGGATAAAAGGCATTAAAGCACTTCTCATTGGTAGTGTAACGAGATCAGTAGCTATTAATTCTTCAAAGCCGGTACTTGTTATAAAACCTCCTCAGGGAGAAGTATCGGGCAACTTGAAAGTTCTCTTTGCAACTGACGGTTCTGGTTATGCTACGGAGACAGGAATGTTTTTAACTTCGATACCATTTCCTGATGATACAGAAATAACTGTTTTGCATGTAATACAGTCCGGGTTGGATATACCAGAAAGGTTTCATATAGAAATAGATGAAAGAATCAAAAAGATCGCAACTGAGATCAAGACATTAGCATTTAAAGAATCTGAAAAAACTATTGAGCAGGCGCGTAAATTCCTAAGTGGTAGATTCACAAAGGTAAACAGCTTAACAAGGGATGGAGATCCCTCTTTAGAGGTACTAAACGCAGCAAAGATGTTAAAAACAGACATAATTGCGGTTGGAAGTAAAGGCATGAGAGGAATAAAAGGAATGCTGGGAAGTGTATCCAGATACATCCTTGGCCATTCTGAATGCTCTGTTTTAATAGGAAAGACAGAGTAAGCAAATAATCCTTTTTTGATCACCAATTCCACCACCACTTTTTATAGCCGATGCAACTTTCGTCTTCAAATAAACTTTTGCAAATTGATAGCGGAGTTTCGTATTAAGAAAATAGTGGAAAGACCTTGACAAATAGATAAACACAGCTAATAATAGGCCCAGTAAACACATCCTCCTCGAGGTATGCATATGGGGTAATAACAGTCAGTAAAGACGATTCAGGCAGTATAACAGTTACCTTCCAATATGATCCCTTGCGTGTTCAAAAAGCCAAAACTATTTCTGGTCACAAATGGAATCCTACCGAAAAACACTGGAGTTTTCCTGATTCAGATGGAACTTTGGAGAAGATTCTAAAGGTCTTTGAAGGTGAAGAAATTTATATAGATCCTGCCTTAAAATCTGCTACTTCCAAAGAAAAAGAGATTCTCTCGCCCCTTGCGGGAGGGGGTAAGGGTGAGGGGTATAATTTTGAAGACCTTCGCAGAGAACTCGTCTCCAGAAAATATAGCTATAAAACAGGCAAAGGATACATTTATTACAACAGAGATTTTTTAATCTTTATTAACAAAGAACCCTCAACAATCACAGACAATGATATAAAAGATTACCTGCTTTATCTTGCCGAAGAAAAAGAGGCTGCAACTGCCACACTCAATCAGGCTATTAACGCGCTCAAGCTCTATTATGGCACAATGCTTAAGAAGAAGTTTTTATACGAGATTAAAAGACCAAGAAAGGACAAAAAACTCCCTATAATCCTGAGTAAAGAAGAGGTCGCAAAAATCATTTCTTCTGTTGTTAATGTCAAACATAAAGAATCCTAATACTTGTATATTCTGCCGGGTTAAGGGTCGGCGAGGTCGTAAAGCTAAAACCCGAGGACATCGACAGCAAGAGAATGCTCATTCATATCGAAGACGCAAAAGGGAGAAAAGATCGGTACACACTCCTTTCAGAGGCTGCGCTGAATGTATTGAGGCAGTATTGGAAGAAATATAAGCCTGAGAAGTGGCTTTTCGGAGGCGCACGGGAGGGAAGATACTTGTCCACAAGGACAGTTGAGAAGATTCTGGAGCATGCATGTCAGAAGGCAGGGCTTAGAAAAAACGTTTCTGTTCATACCCTTAGACACAGTTTCGCCACGCATCTCCTGGAAAGTGGGACGGATTTGCGCTATATTCAAGAACTTTTGGGTCATGCTCATAGCAAGACGACTGAGATTTATACTCATGTCAGCACGAAGAGCATAGGAAAGATACAGAGCCCCTTGGACACCATAAAGTTTGAGAAAGGAGGTGAATGATTTTATCTACGCAAAGAAACAGCGCTTCCGCCAGAGGGGGGTTATCCGAAGCAGGTTCAGATATCATCCCAAATTTGGACAAAAAGCGAAGTAAAGGTGCGTTTGCGAACAAGTTAGGCGGAATTCACTTCATTCCAAATAATTCGTTTGGTAGGTTGAAACAATGAATAACTACAAAAGAGCAATCGATGAGATAGTCAAATTTAAAGAAAACTTTGAGAGTATTGACCCTAAAATCCCAAGAAAATTGGTTGGTGAGCTGGGAGAATTTTATGTTTTAGATAAATTATACGAATTGGGATTTACGGAATTAAAACATAAAGGAGGACAAGCAGGTTTTGATATTTATATTGAGGACAACGGTAAAAAAATCGAGGTTAGAACCTCTCTGCTAAAGAATGAGGGATTATATCCTGAAGATGTACTGTTCTTCGGATGGAGAGTAAAAAATAGGAACCAGAAGAAAGAAGGTAAATTCGACATAATGATCGGGGTAGCATTAGATGAGACATTTAAAAAGCCTAAATTTTATATTTTTACCCATGACGAAGCTTTCTCGGTTCAAGATGTGGATATAGGAAGGTTTAAGAATGTTCAAAAGAAGATTCATCTCTTTGAAAGTGAGACGGCATACAAAGAAGCCATTAGATCAAAACCTAAGCTTGTGACTAAGTATGAAAGACACATAAATGAGCATCAATCTGATTTTCTTAATGGGTGGGAGAAAATACATGGGGCTTCGTGAACCATCGCCTAACAAGCGGGTATCTGGCTACGGTACTTCGCACCCCCACCCAAATTTGCTCCGCTATCGCACCGCAAACTTCAGATACCCGCCAGACGTTAGTTGCAATTGCAGGTAAAGAGAAAGGAGGAGAAAAGATGTTTAAAAGTAGGCTAATTTTAAGCTCGTCGTTGTTAGTTTTTGTTTTGTTATCTGGTTGTATGACAGCTACCCAGCATCAACAAAGTTTGCCCTCAACTAAAGAAAGAGAGATGACAGTGGGCATTGTTCAGAAAGAAATTCGTGTTGGTATGTCGCAGGCTGATGTGGCAACTGCGTTAGGTTCTCCAAATATTGTTACAAGGGATAGCGAAGGCAAGGAAACTTGGATTTATGACAAAATTGCTACAGAGGCGTCTTATTCTCGAGATAGTGGCGGTATAGGTGGCGGAGCAGGTGCAGGTGGAGTCGCTGGAACAACTCTTATTTTGGGTTTATTTGGTGGCAGCTATTCAAAAGAAGCTGGTGCAACGGCTATCACTCAAAAAACACTTACAGTAATTCTAAAGTTTAACAAAGATGGTAAAGTAGAATCTTTCTCGTATCATACAAGCAAATTTTAGGAGTAATGATATGAAAAAGTACTTGATTCTATTGTTTATATTGAGTATTTTTGCTTATGGTTGTGCAACAACAGCAGTTACACCTCAGATGACACAACTCCAGATCCGTGAATTTCAGACTCGCACATATGAAACTTATGACACTAAACTGGTTATGAAGGCAATGCTTAATGTGCTTCAGGACGATGGCTTTATCGTCAAGAATGCCGTGGTGGATTTAGGACTTTTATCAGCAGAAAAGTCTATTGATGTTGAAAATCCTACTGAATCTGGTTGGGCAAAATTTTGGTGGGGCAAGCAAGCTACGTATAAAAAGGCTTTTATTATTGAGTGTACTGGAAATATAAGTGAATTTGGAAAACAAACACGTGTTCGCATAAATTTTCAAGGAAAAGTTTTAGACAATAAAGGTGGCATTGTAGAAGTTAAGCAAATTGAAGATGAGAAATACTATCAAGATTTCTTCTCAAAGGTAGATAAGGGTATTTTTATTCAAAAAGAGAAGTTATAATTATGTCTAATAACAAAGAATCTGAGGTTTGGATTAATTAGGAGGTGTAAAAATGTCTACACGAACCTTTACAGCCGTTCTTCATAAAGAGGATGACTTATATGTTGCCGAATGTCCAGAGGTAGGTACTGTAAGTCAAGGCTATACAATTGAGGAGGCAATTGCTAATCTGAAGGAAGCTACTGAGTTATATCTTGAGGAGTTTCCATTGGAGGAGATTTCAAAACCATTGATGACTACATTTGAGGCAGCCGTTAATGCCTAAGTTGAAAAGAATCTCCGGCGAAGATGCAATCCGAAGATTAGAGAAACACGGTTTCCAGCGAATTCGTCAGCGTGGTAGTCATGTTGTTTTGAAAAAGCAAACTTCTGAAGGAGAAATTGGCTGTGTTGTACCTTTGCATAAAGAGTTAGCAGTGGGGACTCTACGAGGTATTTTAAGGCAGGCGAAATTAAGTACCGAAGAATTTGTGAAGGATTAATAATACTTTTGCCCACAACTTCCGCTAACATGGCGGAAGAGACTAAAGTTAAACCCTTTGGGCTTCTTTTGCACCAACAACGTTATCTGTTCACTGTGGGCAAGGATGTAGCGAGACTTTTTACTTATGAACAATATAAATGGAATTTTTGATATATATTCTCCAGAAGAGTTTTTCTATTCAATCAATAATGCGTGGGAGAATTACAAAAGAAGCAAACAAAAAAGTGTGGAAATTCTTCTCTATGTAATTATGGGGTTAAATCATCTTCGTGAATGGATTGCTTCTGGATACGATCCTAAGAAAACTCCAACTAATGACGAAGAAAAATTTTTTCAATCAATTTTTAACAAAGCTTCTTTTAAAGTCATAAATAGTCTATGCAACAAAACCAAGCATTTGCAACGAATGAAAGAGAATACTTCGAGTGAGCATAATGTCCCTTTTGACGAGTGGTCAGATATAGATGCGGTTAGGAATTGGGATAAAGGACCTGCCTCTGATTACTTCGTTGATGGCATTAATATCATTGAGATCATTAACGAAATTATTGGTTTCTATCGGATGGAATGGTTTAAAAAGAAAGGTATAACCTTCAAATAGGATGAATATTGAACACTGCCCGCAGCGACAGATAACAACAGCACAGACGGAAAGAACACAAACCTGACGGCTTCGCCTGTGCCATAACCGTTAGCCGCTCATTGCAGGCAGAAAGAGATATTATATGAAATTATTAATGGATGACATTCAAATTGTAAGCGGCAATATAGCCTATGATAAAATTCAAGCACTTCCTTCAACTCTTGATAGGATCGAAGCAATTAATTACCATTGCAAATCAATAGAAAATTACTGTTTCTCTCAAGACTTCCAAAAAGCAAAATGGCATTTTCGCAGCGCCCTTTCAGAGTTTAAATCCGTATTTGATGTCATAAAATATGATTTAAAAGGCTTGCAGCTACATAAAATTTGGAACAAAGATAACATCTTCTATCAGAATCTGGATAATTCCATGATTTTAAAGATAATGAAAAAAACTAGAGACCTTGCAGTTCATAGCGCCCACATTAATGGAAAAGTTCGCAAATTTTATTATAAAGCCCTTGATAATGATGGAGAGCATCAAATGACTCCTGAACTTATATTTATTGATCCTATAGACAAGAATTTTTCAAAAGATTTGAAACACCTAACCGATAACGAAATTATATGGTTTAACAGGCAAATTCAGTTCTGGCCAGCACATTTTATTATTAAAGAAGCACTTTTTATTACATATGTTGAATTGAGGAATTTTCTTGCTGTAAATAATGAAGATACCGTTGGTTAATGTTGAGGATATTTAAGCATAAAGACTTTGAAAACAAGAGAGGGCAGAAAATGATCGAAAATAAGATAAAAAAAGCATCTGTGCTAATGATGTTTATACTGGCATTGTTTCTTGTTAATAATTATTCAGAGGCAAAAGTTCCCGATATAGTCCTCAAGCAGAAAAAGGCAGTAGTAACTATTTATATCAATGATAAAGATGGAAAACAGATTTCTACTGGAAGTGGTTTCACTATTGATTCAAGTGGGGTTATTGCGACCAACTATCATCTAATATCAAAGTGGTTGGAGATAAAAGGTAGCACAATTCTTGTTAAAATAACAAATGGCGCTTATTTCCCAATAGAGGACTTTATTTCTTTTGATATTAACAATGACATTGCTCTTTTAAAGGTTGAGGGAAAAGAACTCCAAACAGTCAAAATTGCTAAAGACTACAAACCAAAACAAGGGGAGGGCATTGTTGTAATAGGCAGCCCCTTTGGTTTAGAAACCACAGTTTCAGATGGAATTATAAGTAGTATACGTGGGAAAAATGAACTCATACAGATTACAGCCCCTATATCTCCTGGAAGCAGTGGAAGCCCTGTATTTAACTTAAAAGGAGAAGTTATAGGTATCGCAACCTTTCTCATTCAGGGTGGACAAAATCTTAATTTTGCTATTCCTGTAGGTCTTGTTACAAAACTTTTAGATAAATCAAAGGAAACAAAACCTGTAACGCTTGTTCCGATTGAAGATTGGCCTGCTCCTGCACCAATTCCTTCATCGAGCCAAGAGCCGATGGATGAACTTGAAAAAGCAAAAATCGAGACAAAGAAAAATCCCGATAGTGCAGAGGCATACTTTAAACTCGGAACCGTATATCTCGTAAGGGGTATGTTATTTGAATCTGTTGTTGCTTACAAAGAAACTATAAGGCTAAAGCCCGATTTTGGATCTGCATATTGTAATCTTGCAGCCGTTTATAACTCACTTGATAAACTAAACGAGGCTTCCGATACAGCTAAAAAAGCGTTAGTCCTGAATTATGATTGTTATTTAAACCTTGCTAATGCTTATGTGGGGCTTCGCAAATTTGATGATGCTATTGAAGCCTATAAAAATTCTATAAAAAATAATCCGCACGGCATTTTTTATTATGGACTGGGTCATGTCTATTTTAAAAAAGAGAAATATACTGACGCTATTATGGCTTACAAAGATGCCATCACTCATAAGCATTCAACTCCCGATGTGTGGCAAGATATGGCACATGCATATATATGTCTTGGCGACCCTATTTCAGCAGCGGAAGCACTAAAAGAAGCTATAAAAATAAAACCCGATGATGATTGGGCTCACTATAGGACTGGACTATGTTACCTCTATTTAGGCAATAAGTCTGCTGCTTTAGATGAATATCAAATCCTTAAAAGACTTAATGAGAAAATGGCGGAGGCGCTTTTAAATTTAATTTATTCACAAATTGATAAGGAATTGTTTAAAACTGCTATAAAGCTCTATTTCATCGCTTATTAAGAACTTAAAAAAATGCAAATGGGGCGGTCATATTTCAATATGCTTGCAACGGCGGCTAACCCAACTTCCGCACTTTTTTCACAAAAACTGTAAGATTTGCCAATGTTATTTGGGAAAATGATTGATTTTCAAGAATATTTTTTGGCAAAAGACCAAAAAATCCAAAATAGTGACCAAAAATATATAAATTATACTTGACAAATAATCACTATATTAGTATTATAGTGATAATGTATATCCGCAAGAACATAAGAAGATACAGAGATAAAACTTACATCAACCATTTACTTGTTGAGTCAGTACACACACCAAAAGGGCCAAGACAAAAAACTATTTGTTCTTTAGGTGACCTAAGCCCAAGACCAGCTAAAGAGTGGCTAAAGCTTGCCCATAAAATCGAAGATGCTCTGCTTGGACAAGATGAACTTTTTTATGAGACAGACGCTGAGACCGAGGAAATAATAAAGAAGGCCAAAGAAAGACAGGAGAAGGAAAAAATAGACACAAAAGACGCCGATGATTTAATAACCGTACATGTTGATAATGTAGATACCGCACTTCACAGAGAGGCAGGCTCGGCGCATGTAGGTTATCAGTTTTGGAAAAGACTTGGACTGGATGAAATACTTAGAGACGTTGGGCTTAGTAAAAGGGCGCAGATATTGACATGCGCCATGACGCTGAATCGTCTGATATTTCCCCTGTCGGAGCATGCAATGCCGAATTGGATAAGAAGCGCGGCGGTTGATGACATTCTGGGGGTTGATTTTAACGATCTTTCAGAAGATGCCCTATATCGCAATCTTGACAGGCTATATTCCAACCGTGCAGCAATTGAATCTGCTCTGGTAGAAAGTGAACGGAACCTGTTTAATCTACAACCTACAGTATTTTTCTACGATATAACATCCACATACTTTGAAGGGCAGGCGAAGAAAAATCATAAGGCAAAGAGGGGATACTCCAGGGACAAACGTTCGGATTGCAAGCAGGTATTGGTGGGGCTGGCGATAGGCAAAGAGGGGTTTCCATTGGCGCATGAGGTTTTTGAGGGAAATCTGCAAGACCGGGAAACGCTTGATGATATGCTGCAAAAAATGGATGAACGGGTTGGACTGTCGGAAGGTCAGACAGTAGTAATAGATCGTGGCATGGCATATGATGAAAATATTGAGCAGATCCGTAAGTGTAAACTTCACTATATAGTAGCAAGCCGGCAGTCGGAGCGGGATGAGTGGCTTTCAGAGTTTGAACAATTAGAAGGATTTGAAGAAATTCTTCGTACGCCCTCGCCGCAAAACCCGTTTCAGAAGAAGACGAAAGTACAGATCAAGCACATACAAAAGGGAGACCTGACATATGTATTATGCGTAAGCAGTGGGCGTTTAGAAAAGGACAAGGCTATCCGGCAGAACCAGGAGAAACGGTTTCTCAAAGATGTTGCTAAATTGCAAAAGAGGATAGAAAGCGGGAAGCTTGTTAAATATACGGCCATTAGCGAAGCAATAGGACGGATAAAGGAACGCTATCCGCGGGTAGCTCGTTATTATCAGCTTGGATTTGATGTGCAAACCAAGAGACTTACTTGTGCGCAGGACAAAGATAAGATGGAAAAAGCCGAAATCCTTGACGGAAGTTATCTATTGAAGACAGATCGCAATGATCTAACTGCCGATGAGATATGGCGTATATACATGACGCTAACGAGGGTAGAGGCAGCCTTTCGGGCGATGAAAAGTCCTTTGGCTGAACGTCCTATATTCCATCAGATAGAAAGGCGTGTTGAAACACATATTTTCCTGTGTGTGCTTGCTTATCATCTGTTGGTCGCTATTGAGAAAACCTTGCTTGATAGAGGCATACATACGTCATGGTGGACAATACGACAAATCCTTAAGACACATCAGATCTGCACTATTGTGCTTCCTACTGACAGGGGTAAGGTTCTGAATATCCGCAAAGCCTCGAAGCCGGAACCAGAGCATATCGAGTTATACAATCTCCTCGGTATCCCATTTGAAATTATTATGCCTAAAAAATTTTGGACTACTGAAAATGGTAATCATAGTGACTAAACAATATCGTAACCCATTGATTTAAATAGATTTTGGTCACTAAAGTGCGGAAGTTGGGCTAACAGCAGGCTAAAAGGAAAAAGATTAAATGGGCAAATGCTACGCACTTCTTTTAGCCTGCAACCGTTATACGAAATTCAGCACTTAACTATCCATAATAGGACAACGAGGAAGATAAAATGACGCAGACATCGGAACTCCATCCTGGGAAAATAAAAAGGAATATTATTCTTGTTGGTGTAGCAGGGGTGGGTAAAACTACTTTGGGGAAACTTGCAGCAGAAAAGTTGGGTATGCCGTTTGTGGATGTTGATACAGGATTTGAGGATGTGGAAAGTGCTGATATTGATACCCTACTGGACCGATATAAGGACGGAGAATTCGACAAACGATTATTAACTTATTTTACAAAACAGATTAGCAGAAACAATCACACTATTTTCGCTGCCCCAGCTCGAATTACACATTACAAAAGGTTTTGGGCTGCAGTAAGGTTAAACGGAGACTCGATTCATCTGTATGGAAAGCCTATGGAAGTTTATATGCGACAAGATGTATGGGTGAAGGGGCGAAAATTAACAAAAGAAGAAAAGCTTAAAAAACAGGATAGTGTAACATGAATTATGCAAATACGAATTCGGGTATAATTCTCAATGGTTTAAAAGAATCCCTAAAAGGGAGAAAGGAGAATTATACCCATGAGAAGTTTATCAAAGAAGTCGAAAAAAGTCATTGAGGAAAAATTGGAGGAATTTCAACAAAAGAATTCACTGTTAGATCTGACAAAGATAGGTGCACGGATGATGATACAGGTTGCGATAGAGGAGGAACTGAGGGCATTTCTTGGGCGAGATTATTACGAGAGGCGGAATGAGCAGGAAGGGAGTCGTAGCGGCTCAAAGCCACGAAGGATCAAGATAGGCTGTGGAGATATAGAGATTGAGATGCCGAAGGTAAGAGATGCGGGAGGTCCGTTTCACTCAGAACTTCTTCCTCCTCGTGTTACCCGGATGGAAGAAATACAGGATATGATCCCATTGCTTTATATGAATGGACTTTCTACAAGGAAGGTAAAGAAGTCGGTAGCGAAGCTTTTAGGCAAGAGGGGATTAAGTCATCAAAACGTAAGTCGGATTACGGCGAAGGTAGTAGAAGAATTCAAGCAATGGAAGAAGAGGGATTTAACCAATCTCAAAGTGGCATATTTAATACTTGACGGGACGAGGCTTGCAGTAAGGGCAGGCACAAGGGAGAAAGAAGCAGTGCTGGTTGCATGGGGATTCTTAGAGGATGGAAGTCTTGAGCCACTGAGTATATCTCTTGGCAGCCAGGAATCATATAATGCATGGAAGTGGTTTTTGGAAGACATGGTTATGAGGGGTTTACAAGAGCCGATGTTGACTGTGATAGATGGATGTCCGGGTCTCATCAAAGCGGTCACAGAAGTTTTTCCTAATTCAGATAAACAGCGGTGTACGAAGCACCGGACAGAGAATGTATTGAATAAAGTATTAAAGGAAGACAAGGATAAGGTCAAGGAATCGTTAAGGAAGATATTTTATGCATCTACATACGAACATGCGAAAGAAGCGATAGAACTTTTTAAGAGGGACTGGAGTAAGAAGTATCCAGCAGCTATGGACTGTCTGCTGGAGGATATCGAATTATGCTTGACCTATTACAAGTATCCTTACCGGCATTGGAAGCGAATCAGGACAACCAATGTAGTTGAGCGGAGTTTCGGGGAGGTGAAAAGAAGGACAAAGGGAATTGGAAGATTTCAGGATGAAGAGAGAGCATTGGCAATGGTTTATTGGCAGTTACAACAACTGAGATGGTATGGAGTGGATATGACGAAGGAGGCACGAGCGATTTTTGCAGCAATCAAGGTATCAAAACTTGAGAGAATTGCAGCGTAATTAATAACCATGGAAACCATTGAGAATAGACCCTTTAAGAGAATTTGCATAGAAGACTTGACAATACCTAAAAACAGTGGAAACGCGAGTTCCACGATTATTATGAATGGCGACTGAAGCATTGTCAGAAGGCTGATTATACAGTTAGAATTGTAGGTAATAAGCAAACTGATATGGAAAACCTATGTAAAAAGATCGCAGAAATCATACTTGTGGATAATTGACAAGAGGATGGTGTTACAAATTTATTAAATTTATGCGTGCTGGACATCGTATAACATGGTGCAAAGACTTACGCTTACGTCATCCTTCGGGCTTCTTTTGCACCAAGAACTAGTCGATATTTCTTTTGGAAATGAGCATTTCTAAGGCAGTTCGAATTTCACACTTTGCAGATATGCTCTGCAGTCTGTGACAGGTTCTTGTTTTGCGCAGTAGATGAAGTAATCTACAATGTGCCGGATATTGTCAGACAGGCCGGAACCTATCTTTCACTTTTTTAATACATCATCAATGGATTTTATGTGAGAAAGAAGCCTTTCCACTTCATTTAGCTTTATCATATTCGGGCCATCGCATAATGCCTTTTCCGGCTCCGGGTGAACCTCCATAAAGAGGCCGTCCACGCCAACTGCCACTGCTGCCTTTGCGAGTGGTTCTGCAAATTCTCTCTGACCACCTGAGCTTTTCCCCATGCCACCCGGAAGCTGGAGACTGTGAGTAATGTCAAAAATAACAGGGAACCCGAAGGACTGCATGATAGGCAGTCCCCTGAAGTCAACAACCAGGTTGTTATAACCAAAAGAAGTGCCTCGCTCTGTAACAAATATATTCTGATTTCCTGTTGATGTAAACTTCTCTATTATATTCTTTATATCCCAGGGCGCGAGAAACTGCCCTTTTTTTACATTTACTGGTTTTCCTGTCCGCGAGGCATAAAGTATTATATCCGTCTGCCTGCATAGAAAGGCAGGTATCTGGAGGGCATCGAGGACCTCGGAGGCCGGGTTGACTTCTTCCACTGAGTGGATATCAGAGATAATGGGTATATCAAATTTACTCCTCACATCAGAAAGAATCCTTAATCCCTTTTCAAATCCAGGTCCCCTGAAAGAAGAAAGAGATGTTCTGTTTGCCTTATCATAGGAACTCTTAAATAGAAGAGGGAGACCAATTGTTCTGCATGTTTCCTTGAGTTTTTCCGCAGTATAAAATACAATTTCCTCGCTTTCGATTACACAGGGGCCTGCGATTATGAGAAGGGGATTATTGCCTCCAAGCTTTGCACTTGCTATACTTATTTCCCTTGTCAATACTTAAATGCCTCTGATCTTCTCTTTTGCACTGATTCCCGGGTAAGGGAACAAAGATCTTTTTTCTCTGAGAGATGCTTCTATAAATGCCCTGAATAAAGGATGCGGGTCTGTTGGTCTTGATTTGAATTCAGGATGAAACTGGCATCCGAGGAACCAGGGATGATCCCCGATCTCTATAATCTCTACAAGTTCTCCATCGGGGCTCAGGCCGCTAATCTTTAATCCATGCCTTGTGAGTATATCCCTGTACGCATTATTGAATTCGTACCTGTGCCTATGTCTCTCGGATATCTCTTTTACGCCATAGGCCCTGAAGGCATTTGAACCTTCATCAAGGATGCATGGATATGCGCCAAGTCTCATAGTCCCACCCAGGTGGGAGTCCTTTGTACGCTCCTCAACCTTTCCTTTTCTGAAATCATACCATCTTTCCATAAGATAGATAACAGGGTCTTTTGTGTTTAAATCAAATTCTGTGCTATTTGCGGAAAGACCGCAGACATTCCTCGCAAACTCGATTACAGCACACTGCATCCCAAGGCATATACCAAAATAGGGTATCTTCTTTTCGCGTGCGTATTTTATAGTCTTTACCTTCCCCTCAATCCCTCTATATCCAAATCCTCCCGGAACAAGAATTCCATCAACTTCGGCTAGAAACCTCTCAGGGCCATGAACCTCTATCTCCTCTGAATCTACCCACTGCAAATTAACACGTGCATCATTAGCAATGCCACCATGAGTATGGGCTTCTATGAGACTTTTGTAAGAGTCCTTCAATCCAGTATATTTCCCAACTATTGCAATATTGACCTCATTCTTAGGTTCCTTTATCTTCCTCACAATATCCTTCCAGAGAGTGAGGTCTGGCTCATTTAAATTCAGATTGAGTTTCTTGCCTATAAGGTAATCAAGTCCTTCATTGTGCAACATAAGGGGAACTTCGTATGTAGTATCAACATCCCTTGCAGAGATGACAGCATCTCCATCAAGATTGCAGTGAATTGCGATCTTCTTCTTTGCTTCCGGCGGAAGGGGCCTTTCAGTTCTGCATAAAAGTATATCAGGCTGAATACCTATTTCCCTGAATTCCTTAACACTATGCTGTGTGGGCTTTGTCTTAATTTCACCTGCTGACTTCACATAGGGGATAAGGGTAAGATGCATATAGAGAACATTTTCCCTGCCAACGTCGTATCGAAACTGTCTTATCGCCTCAAGGAATGGCAGGCTTTCAATATCTCCGATAGTACCACCAATCTCGACTATTACCACATCATAGTCATTACTTACAGATTTTACAGCCTTTTTGATCTCATCTGTTATATGAGGAACAACCTGGACTGTCTCTCCAAGATAATCTCCCTGTCTTTCTTTTGTGATGACATTATAATAGATTTTCCCTGTTGTATAGTTGTTTGCCTGTGACATCCTTATTGATGTGAATCTTTCATAATGTCCGAGGTCGAGGTCTGTCTCCGCGCCATCATCAGTGACAAATACCTCACCATGCTGGAAGGGGCTTAGTGTACCCGGGTCAACATTGATATAAGGGTCTAATTTTTGAAGGGTAACCTTTAAACCCTTTGCTTCGAGGAGCGCACCGGTAGCAGCGGCAGCAATACCCTTGCCGAGTGCTGAAACAACACCACCTGTTACAAATATGTACTTAGACATTTCTCTACTCTTTCCAGGTCTTCAGGGGTATCTACCCCATAAGTTTCAAAGAATGTTTCCTTTATCTTGATCTTCATTCCATTTTCGAGAGCCCGTAACTGTTCGAGCTTCTCTATCTGTTCAAGTTCTGTCGGCGCCATACCGGCAAGGGAAAGGAGCGCCTCTCTTCGATAACTGTAAATACCTATATGTTTATAACAATGAAAAGCTTGGAGCTTGGAGCTTGGAGCTTGGAGCTCAAAAGTATCTTTAAAGTCTTTGCCCTTTGCTCCCTGCCCTTTGCTCCCTGCCCTTTGCTCCCACTCGTCCCTGTGAAAAGGTATAGGCGCTCTTGAAAAATATAGTGCAAACCTCTCTTTATCAAAAACAATCTTAACTACATTCGGGTCTGCGATTTCTCGCAAATCTTCAATTTTTTTTGTCAGGGTACCTACAGAGGCTCTTTCATCGTCAAGGATAGAAATAACATCATCTATCATTTCAGGACGTATGAGAGGTTCATCAGCCTGCACATTGACAATTATATCATAATCTACTGAAGTAGCCACTTCTGCTACCCTGTCCGTACCTGAGGGATGTTTTTTGTCTGTCATTATCGCTTTTCCCCCGAAAGCGAATACCCGCTCGAATATTTTTTCACTATCTGTTGCAACAATTACATCGTCTGCAAGGCGTGCGAGTTTTGAATTTTTATATACATGCTGTATAACAGGCATACCCTTTAAGGGGGACAGAGGCTTTCCCGGAAATCGGGTCGAGTCGTAACGTGCAGGAATGATGACTATTGCGGTCATAAAAATTTATTATATACTGATTTCCATCTCTTGACAATACCTTTTAAATATTTCACAATAAGTTCTGTTTTTCTGAATGAGCTAAAAAACCTCAGCATATATTCTATTTAGAGTCTGTTTATAAACTCAGTTTGTCCGCATGCTCCCCCTTTGGTAAAGGGGGGATGGAGGGGGATTTTAAGGGTATATGCTTATTTATTATTCATAAAAAAATCTCCCCTTGCCCCTCTTTTCCAAAGAGGGGGATAATGGGGCTGGATCAAAAGACAATTTATAAACAGACTCTATAAATGACAACTTATAAAGCGTAGGGAGAAAAGGAGAGTTATGGCAACAGCACACAAGATTCCCGGCTCTTCATGGAGGGCGTACATTGAGAGCGCCTTTTTTGCTAATTCTGTAAGAAAGACAACAATGGCTGAACTTTATAAACTTGCTGTAAAACAACCCGAAGTCGTTGCAACCTCTGAGCCTATGTATAAACCTGAGCAATTTGAACTTCCTGAAGATGCTAAAATCCTTATATCCAATGACGGAGGGATAGTAGGACGTACAGCGAGGGCAAGGCGATTGGTTCGGGAAATGGGGAAAGATAAAGACAAATATCTCTTTTTCCTGGGTGAGGCTATTTACAATTTTAACCGCCGTGAAGGGTTGTGGCTCGAAGGAATTGTCGGTTTGCATCCTGACTTTATGGTAAAGGCACATCTCTTAAGTCCTGCAACTGATGCCAAAAACATGCTTGATTGGGGGCTCAATTTTAGTCCCTGGATGAAACCCTGGACTGAACTGTATGAGAAATCTCGTGTATTGGATGAGCCTCATATTCTTGTATTTGCTGACCCTGAGTGGTCACATCCTGATTTTCCCAGCGGACTTGTGATTATTGATGAGATTCAGAACTGTATTGCGATTTTAGGACTGCGATATTTTGGTGAGAGGAAAAAAGGCACACTGACGCTTGCCTGGACTATCGGTGTCCGTCAAAATATGGTCGCTTGCCACGGCGGTATAAAGAAAATCGGCAATAAACCGCCAGTTGCAGTATTCGGGCTATCAGGTTCGGGGAAATCTTCTATTACCAATAGCCATGATCATGCGGGCACCTTGAGGGAGGATGAAAGGGTTACCGTTATTCATGACGATGCATTTTTAATAGACTTGGAAAATGATATTACTGTCGCGCTTGAGCCGAGTCTTTTTGATAAGACAGACGCAGTTGAATTTCAGGATCCTATAATTTCATATTTTTACTCTGCACAGAATGTAGCTGTGACAGAGCTTTCCGATGGCAGTAAGAGATTGGTCTGTGCAGACATCAGGAATGATAACGGTCGTTGTATTAAGACAAGGGATATGTTTAACTATGCAAATTTCTGCGAAAGACCCGGCATGGTTATCTGGTTACAGAAAGACACGAGCCTGCCGCCGATTACAAAGGTCAATTCGAAAAACCTTGCAGTAGCCATGGGAGCATCACTGAGCACCAAGCGCGCTAAGGGAGTAGAAAATGTTGACCCAAAGGAACTAGAAAAATTAGTGATCGAGCCTTTTGCAAACCCATTTAGGGTCCACCCGCTTTTAGTAGATTGTATACAATTTAAAAAATTGTTCAAGCAGGGGACTGAATGCTATATAATGAATACCGGCGCTTTTGGTCTGCCAGAGAATTTGGTTGATATTCCAAAGGAGCTTTCACTCTCTATTGTCACAGAACTGGTAAGGGGAAACATCGAATGGCGGGAATGGAGGGCCTTTCAGGGACTTTTACTCCCTAAAAATGGGAAAGAGTTGTTTGGTTCCGATTACGATAAAAAATATAAACCAACAAGGGACACCAATTATTTGAGCTTCTTGCGTGACAGGATACAGGATCGTATTACTTATTTATCTAATAAGCGAGATATGGAACAGGATATGGATAGTGTATTTATTGATCCCCTTGTTGCAGCAAGGATAGTGATTGACCATATTTTATACCCCGTATAGAAAGGCTAGATTAAGTGGATTTCTCGAGCATAGCAAGGCAGATAATTGTATCAGCATTCCCTATCCTGATAGCAATTACTTTTCACGAACTTTCTCATGGATTTGTAGCGAACAAATTAGGCGACCCGACTGCTAAGATGATGGGCAGGCTAACATTGAATCCCCTATCACATATTGACCCAATCGGAACGATACTGATGCCCCTTATGCTTATAATATTAACTAATGGTCAGTTTGTTTTTGGATATGCAAAACCTGTCCCTATAAATCCTATGAACTTCAAAAACCCCAAAAAGGACATGGCCATCTCAGCGTCTGCAGGGCCGATAACAAATATCGTCCTGTCGATTTTGAGCATCATAATCCTTAAATTTATCATTTTCCCGCTCTCACTCGTATTGCCTCAATCCATCGGTACACCTGTGCTGACACCTTTAATAATGATATTGAAATCAAGCGTGATCATCAATGTCGTCCTGGCTGTATTCAATATGATACCCATACCCCCTCTTGATGGCGGCAGGGTATTAATTGGATTTCTACCATACAAGCATGCTATCTCATTCAGCAAAATTGAGCCATATGGTTTTATAATTGTTATTGTGCTTATTGCAACAGGTATAGCAAACTACTTTGTTTTACCGCTTGTTAATCTGTTTTTAATGCTACTGCAATTGTTATAGATATGGAAATGACTTTTGAGAAAGTTATATGAACGAGTTAAATAGATTATTAGGCAGGTATAATAAATGAAAGAGAGAGCGCTTAGCGGGATGCAGGCAAGTGGCAAGCTGCACCTTGGAAACCTGGTAGGGGCCTTAAGCAACTGGGTAAAGCTCCAGGATAAGTATGATTGTTATTATTTCGTCGCAGATTGGCATGCCCTGACTACAGGATATGTAGATCCATCTTCTATAAAAGAATCCACAAAAGACATCCTTATAAATTTTCTAGCAGCAGGTCTTGATCCTGAGAAATGCACGATATTTCTGCAATCGAGAGTTCTTGAACATGCAGAACTACACTTGCTCCTTTCTATGATAACACCACTCGGCTGGCTTGAAAGGGTTCCTACATACAAAGAAAAACAGCAGGAACTAAAAGACAGAGACTTATCTACGTATGGATTCCTCGGATACCCTCTTCTTCAGACCGCTGATATTATCATTTACCGGGCGAAGTATGTGCCTGTGGGTATTGACCAGGTGCCACACCTTGAGATAAGCCGGGAGATCGCCAGACGATTCAATTATCTCTATAAAGAAATCTTCCCCGAACCAGAGGCTTTGCTTACTGAGTTCCCAAAGGTGGTTGGCGTTGATGGCCGGAAGATGTCCAAGAGCTATGACAACGCAATATATATTTCGGATACTCCTGAAAACATTGAGCGGAAAATAAAAACAATGGTTACCGATCCAGCGCGAATAAAAAGAACCGACGCAGGAAATCCAGAATTATCGCCTGTATACCAGCTTCATAAGATCTTCTCCTCGAAGGAAGAACAGGAAGATCTGGCAAATGGATGCAGAACAGCAGGCATTGGCTGTATTGAATGCAAAAAGATTCTTATCAAGAATGTCTTCAGGGTAATGGAACCAATCTGGACAAAGCGTAATGAACTCATTAGTAACCACGAGGTCCTTAATGAGATTGTGGATAGAGGGACAGAAAAGGCAAAGAAGATTGCCGGAGAGACCATGCAGCTTGTTCGAGAGGCAATAGGGTTGTATTAGCTTTTAAATGAACTACCCCTTCGAATATCTGCGAGTATCAAGTTGTCATTCCGCACTTGATACGGAATCTACGGATTTCTGCTGTAGTTTACCCCTTTGATTCCTGCTTCCTGAACGAACCTGTAAGGCACAGGTTGCCCTTGTACTTCTCTGGGAAAACCCTATCAGGGATGCATGGATAGGTGTTGTTTTCGGACATCTTCTTATAGACGCTCTTATAATATGTGGTGTACCAATACTTGATGAGAGAAGTAGAAGAATCACTATCTTTGGTGGGGAACTTAGGACAGCATCACCATGAGAGTTTGTCTTATAAAAAAAATTATGCCCCTCTTTGGCAAAGAGGGGGAAGGGGAAATTTTATAAATATGTTATTGATTGCACCTTCGTATTTTAGCATTGACACGGAGAGGAGGAATCTCCTACAACGCGTACATACGCTATCTGGTTGCCAAAAGCGTTGAAAAAGAAATGCTTCCCGCAAACCGCTAAGGCCTTATTATTTCGTTTCTCTTCTGAACTTCCACTTTTGAATTTTTTGCACTTTTTACTTTTGCGCTTCCGCGCTACCGCACTTTTGCGCTTTCTTTGAAAGTGGGTATTACAAGAACAGGTTTAATTTTTTCTGATACCTAAATACTACAGCGTCACTTTCGAGTTTCATTCCCCCTTAAAAAAGGGGGATTAAGGGGGTTGTGCTTTATTCAGCCTTTTACAAACCCCTCCGCCCCCTTTTCTAATGGGGAATTACGGCGACTTCTTAACACATGATGCGTTTCCCGGAAAATGTCGCTGTAGCACTAGCCAAAAATATTTGGAATTTAAAATCTGAGAGATATTCTCTCAGATTAATGTTGTAAGAATCTAAATACTATTTAGAGTCTGTCCATAAACTCCGTTTTGCAGTCTGTCATTCCCGAAGTCCTTAATCGGGAATCCAGTGTTTTCAAGGTGTTATAGATCCCCGGGTCAAGCCCGAGGATGACAAACCTTTAGTTTAT
>Ga0172375_10002201_pt1 | contig 30671 bp, 23 predicted proteins | sample LakKiv1m_FD_114537 | JGI IMG/M metagenome (GOLD analysis project Ga0172375, IMG submission 114537) | Freshwater microbial communities from Kabuno Bay, South-Kivu, Congo - kab_092012_11.1m | ecosystem: Environmental > Aquatic > Freshwater > Lake | place: Democratic Republic of the Congo... | reverse complement strand
CGCCCATCCCTGTACCGCGAGCGGGGCCAAGCCCACAGGAAAAAACACTACTCCACTGGTTCATTACTATATCCGGCACAGATGAAACTTGTCAATTTGCCCAACCGCCAAAATGTGCCACCTGCCGGCCTTTCCAGCTTGACACAAGCCCCTATGATGCCTATTGAACGAGGCGTGGTTCCGGTTGTTGCTCCTCGCCATACGTCTACAGATGCCGCCCATTTGCAGAACACCGTCCTGTGTTGACGCTGCCGAAAGGAGCATGTACATTGCCGCAGCTTTGAAGGGAAAGAAACCCATGAAGAAAAGAGCATACAGAATAGCGGTTGTCGCCGGCGACGGGACCGGGCCTGAGGTCATTGCGGAAGCGGTCAAGGTTGCACAAGCTGTTGCAGGCAAGGGCGGCTTCAAGCTCGACCTGACCCACTATGACTTCGGCGGCGCAAGGTACTTGAAGACAGGAGAAACAGTGCCGGATTCGGCCATAGAGGAAATGCGGAAGTTCGACGCGATTCTCCTGGGCGCAATCGGGCATCCGGACGTGAAACCGGGAATCCTGGAAAAGGGCATATTGCTGCGCCTTCGCTTCGAATTGGACCAGTACATCAACCTGCGCCCGGTGAAGCTGTACCCGGGTGTTGATTGCCCATTGAAGAACAAGGGTCCCGCTGACATTGACTACGTAGTCGTCCGCGAGAACACTGGCGACCTGTACACGGGGGTAGGCGGTTTCTCGATGAAGGGAACTCCGCAGGAAGTAGCAGTGCAGACAAGCGTATACAACAGGTTCCAGGTCGACAGGTGCCTCAAGTATGCCTTCGAGCTGGCCATGCGGCGGAAGAAGAAGACCCTGGCGCTCTGCGGAAAAACAAATGTGCTGACCTATGTTTACGACCTCTGGGAACGCGCTTTCCACGAGATGGGCAAGAAAGACTACCCGGACGTGAAGCGTGAGTACTACCACGTCGACGCAACCTGCATGTGGATGGTCAAAAACCCGGAGTGGTTCGACGTTATCGTAACGGGCAACATGTTCGGCGATATCATCACCGACCTCGGTGCGATAACACAGGGCGGGATGGGAATTGCCGCCGGCGGGAACATCAATCCCGAGGGCGTGAGCATGTTTGAGCCAATAGGCGGGTCTGCGCCCAAGTACACGGGGCAGGGCGTGATCAACCCGCTTGCCGCGATCTGTGCAGCAGGCATGATGCTCGACACGCTCGGCGAGTCCAGGGCAGCTGCCGCCATTGAAGCCGCGGTGATGGACATTACAGCACATAAAATGAAGAGCCTGGCGGCTGGCAAAATGGGCTACTCAACATCGCAGGTCGGGGATCTTGTTGCAGAACGCGTGGCCTGAGCACGAAAGGCGCGAACGACCGGAAGGAAATGTAACCGCGAATGAACGCGGATGTACACAGATAGAAACGCCGACGGAATGTTCTTTCGCCTCACCGTACTGTGAGGCGGACAATAGACACTATGTATCCGTTCTGAAATCGGCGTCTATCTGCGGTTCCTCTTACTCTTCAGCGGAATCAGCGGGTCGAAGATACGATACGGCACGGGAAGGTGGAAAAGGCATGAAAACCTACAAATGTTGCGTGGTCGGGATCGGGGCAGTAGGCGCTGAGATGGTTCGCCTCCTGAAGAAACGGCGTTTTCCCGTCGCTTCGCTGACCATCCTGGCGCGTAGCGCACGCACGGAAACAATTGGTGGAGAGTCCTATCCTGTCAAGGTGGCCGCCCCGGAGGCGTTCGAAGGCATGGACTTCGCCTTCTTTGCCGGGACTGAAGGAGCCAAAGGCGCATCGCAGACGCTCGGGTGGGAGGCCGTCAAACGCGGCTGCATTGTCATAGACAACGGGGACGATTTCAGGATGGATTCCCGGGTACCACTGGTGGTGCCGGAGATCAACCCGGATGCCCTGAAACAACACAAGGGTTTCATATCGAATCCCAACTGCAGCACCATCATCGCATTGATGGCACTGGCGCCGCTGCACAAGGCCGCTCGAATACGCCGTTTTGTGGCCAGCACGTACCAGGCAGTGTCGGGAACCGGGAGCGGGGCGATACGTGAGCTTGAGACACAGGTGCGAAACTGGGCTGCCGGGCAGCCGCTGCAGCACGAGGTCTACCCCCACCCTATCGCATTCAACATCCTGCCGCAGATAGGCAGCGTAAAAGACGATTCCGGCGAGACCACCGAGGAAACGAAGATGCGGAAGGAAACGCACAAGATCCTGGGCGATCCTGCGATCCGTGTGACCGCCACCTGCGTGCGTGTTCCCGTCGTGAACGGACACAGCGAAGCGCTGTTCGTTGAATTTGAAAGGCCGCTGTCCGTCCAGCAGGCACGGGACATACTCTCCAAAACCCCGGGCGTGAAAGTGGTGGATGACGTCAAGAGCGCCATCTACCCGATGCCGATCAATGCATCGGGTAACTACGATGTGCTGGTCGGTCGCATACGCAAGGACGATACGGTCACAAACGGCCTGGCCCTCTTCGTGGCGGGCGACAATATCTGGAAAGGCGCGGCGCAGAACGCCATCCAGATAGCGGAAAAGCTCATACAGGGCTGAAGGATTAGGGTCCGGTCACCAGGGCCTGAATCAGAACTGCTCGCCACCGATCCCGTGAAGCACGTTACCTTCCCAGGGTTGTGGAGCATTCCACGGCATATCGCTGTCTTCGCTGGAAGTAGCGCATCCGGACAGCGTAAGAAGAACAAGTCCCAGGACCACTGAGGATAGCAGGACTGGCCAGCGACAGCTGCGCGATCTAGTTGCCGTAGAAGACAATATCGTCTTTCTGTACTTTCAGCTGTTCCCAGTTGACGAGAATGTCGGCGATCCCGAGCTTCTGGTCCCGCTTTATCTGGATCAGGCTCACCTTTGCCGCAAACTGCTCGGGCGGGCCCGGGCGTTTCACAAGGAACTCCATCCGCGGCACCGGTGCCGAGAGATCTTCGCCAAGCATTTCCTTCATGGCCGCGTCCGTGAACTGGATAACCACAAACTTCCACTCGCGGTTTACCGAGGCAATAGTGCCCTTGACGCCGGGAGGCACCTGACGAACAGTCTGGCCCTGGGTTACGACCACGGTACCATCAGGGGTGGCAACCGGGTTCGCGGCCCCGGCAACGTCCTGCTGCACGGGACCTGCCGCAGCGGCCCCGCCACCGCCGCCACCGCCACCCCCATCTGTGAACATGTCGCGCGTGCCGGCTTTCATGCTCTCGATTTCCTTCTTGAGGCTCTTGATCTGATCATCCTTGTCCGCCAGCTTCTCGTTCAATTCCTCAATCTGGCGGTTCAGATCGGTTATCTTGTCTTCAAGCTGTGTCTTTTCCGCCTCGAGCTCGGTGATACGCTCCTTCAGGGAGGCAATTTCACCCTGCAGTTTTGCGATCTCGGCTTTATATTCCTCGATTTCCTTCAGTTTCAGGCGGTGCTCGTGCTTCAGGGCGTTCAGCGTGTTGATGGTGTCCACAAGCTCCTCGCGGACGGTCTTGAGCTGCTGCCTGGTCTTGTTCAGGCGCGCATATTGTTTTTCCGACTTGTCACGCAGGTCGTCCATGATTGCCTGCATGGTCCCCGGGCCCTTCGTCATGGGCATGCCCGTAACCGGGTCCGGCACCTTGCTTCCGGAAGCCGGGTCAACCTGGTAGTAGGTCATCAGTTCGACCTGCCGTTCAGAAAGGTTTACGGTCGGCAGGTCGAGCGCCTCAAGTTCCGTAGCGTAGGTCTTCCAGAACTCCTTGCGCTCAGGGTTCTCCAGCACCTCGGCCGTGCAGGCAGAAGTATCACGCTCGGGGTACTTTGCGGAAGCATCCGGGGCTGGTTCTGTATCCTCTATCGTGGCCGCGAACTGCGTCATGGCCTTCTCGAGCTTCTGGGTGCGGCCCTTGAGTATCTCACGCTTGTTGAAAAGCATTATGCCCAGGATCAGCGCAACAATCGAAAGGACAAGCAGAATGATGGTCAGAACCCGTAGCAGCTTTCCCATGATGGCCAATCCCCGGAAAAACACTATAATCAATGATTACGCGGAAAGTATGTTTTGCCTAAATCGATGGCAGTGTCAATCCTAACTTTGGGGAAGTTGAAGGTCGTTTGCCCTTTACGCAACCGGGTGTGCGCGTATACATGCCCCCGGGATCATGACTAGAAGGGCCACGCCCTGCCTGATTCAGTTTGCATGGCGACAACAGGCCGGTATGATTGCGGCAACAAAGGGGACATGCTTGAAACGACAGAGGAACAGGCGACTGGGAATCCTCGGGGGGACATTCAACCCGCCGCACACTGGGCACCTGATACTGGCCCAGTCGGCGATGGAGTCCTGCGACATCGAAAGGGTACTGTTCATCCCCTGCTTTGTCCCTCCCCACAAGCGCGTGCAGGGACTGGCTTCGCCTGAGCACAGGCTGGCCATGGTTCGACTTGCAGTTGAAGGTGACCACAGGTTTGAGGCATCAGACATGGAAATCCGCCGGGGGGGTGTTTCCTACGCGATCGAAACCGTCCGCGCCATCCGCGAACAGTACCGTGGAATGGAGCCTTGTTTCATCATCGGTGCTGATTCCCTGCGGGAATTGCACCAGTGGAAGGCCATAGAGGAACTGCTGCCCATATGCCGGTTCATCACGTTCGCCAGGCCGGGGTTCAAGATCCCGGACGCGGCCAGACTCGAATTGGGGCCTGTGTGGGGCCAAAGGGTGCTGGACGATGTCGTGGGCGGACGCCAGGTTGAGATAGCGTCGTCGGACATCCGGCATCGCGTTGCAGAAGGGCTGAGCATACGCTATCTTGTCCCCGATGCCGTCGATATCTATATTGCCGAGCATCACCTTTATACGCGTTGAGAGGAGGCCGACCATTCAAGCACTGGAACTTGCCAAGCAGGCGCGCCACATCATCGAAGATAAGAAGGGCTCGGACATTGTCGTTCTTGACGTGACAGGCCTGACAGACGTGGCCGACTACTTTGTGATAGCCACGGGTACCAGCAGTCCCCACCTGAGAGCCATGTTCGAGCAGGTGTGGTTCGACCTCAAGAAACAGGGCGTCGCCTGCAGCCGAAAAGCAGGCAGTTCGGACAGCGGATGGATGGCCCTCGACTACTACGACGTTATCATCCATTTCCTTACCGGGGAGAAACGAGAGTACTACGCGCTTGAACAGCTTTGGACGAAAGCCAGGAAAGTGCGCTGAGACACTGGGTCGGTCAGGCATCTGCTTCCAGTTCTCCACCCGCAGAAGAAGCCTGTTCCTCCGTTTCGTCCGCTGTGAACCCTTCCACTCGTAGAAGTTCCAGGGCTAGCTTCCGCAACGCGTCCTCCCCGGCAGCGCCCTGCTCAGCCTGGTTGTCAACTTCGGTTTCCATTTCCGAGGACATGACCGTGGCCAGGGTATGCATATCGGTGATCGGGTCCTTCGTTCCCTCGCTGGTCGACACAACCCATACACAGACGGCAACCAGGAGACTGGCCGCAAGAGCAAGGATATGGAAACGCGGGACCGGGAACCATGACTGTTGTCCGCGCCGGGTCTCTGCCCCGGCATGCGCCAGGATCCGCGGCACCAGGAAGGATGCCGGTTCAGAAGGCAACGCACTGGCCGCAAGGCGCGTCAGATGCACAACCTCCTCCCGGTAGCGCCGGCAATCGGCGCAGGCGGACAGGTGACTTTCAAGCGCCTGCCCGTCGCCCGGCGACAGCTCTCCGCTCCCGGCCAGAAGGATCAGTTTCTCAAAGTCTTCACATTTCATGTCACACCTCGACAGTCTTAACCGAACGGACTGGTTCGCGGTACTCATGCCTCAGCAACGGCCTCAACTTGGCCAACGCGTACTGCATGCGCGCCAGGGCCGTGTTGATTGATACTCCCTGAACCCCGGCTATCTCCTTGAACGACATGCCAGACTCTACACGCATCAGAAAGACCTCTTTCTGTTCCGGTGGCAGGGTCTGCACTGCAGCCGCAACGCACCGCGCGGCGTCGCCCGTCTCCGCTGCCCGCGAAGGGCCGGGACCCGGATCCGCCAGGTTGTCGACCACCGGCCTGTCGTCGGCGGACTTCGACTCGTCCAGGCTGCAGTCCGGCTTCCGCCTCCGCGCCTCGTCAATGACAAGGTTATGCGCCACCCTGACGAGCCACCCCATGAAGTTCCCCCCCCTGAACGCTCCCGGGTTCCGTATCACGCGGAGCCACACTTCCTGGAACGCCTCTTCAGCGTCCTCCTTCCGGCGCGACATGTTGCGCACGTACCCGAACAGGGGGCGCTTATACTTCTCTATAAGCACTTCGAGGGCGTTCCTGTCCCCCCCCCGATATGCCTCCAGCGCAGCGCTATCCGTCAATTCCATGGCGTCACTATCCATTGTTACAACGGGTGTGTATGGCAGTTTATTGTATACTTCCGGAGGACGCGCGGCAATGCAGGCATCCTGTCACGGCGTGGTGTCGCGGATGCTCCGCCAGCAGTCACGCGCAGTTTCCACTGCCCGGCCGGCTACAACCGAGAAAACGACGGCGGCATCCTCCCGTATGTACAGGATGCCCTGCTCCAGGGTCACGGGAGCAACCATAATGACCCAGAGGCAGATGCCGACGACATTCATAATGTAGATCACAGCATACGAGAAGAGATGGCTGTATGCCCGGATGTCGCTCTGCTTCTGCAGGAGCGTGGTGATCGTGAACGTGAGATGAAATCCCCAGGTGAAGCCCACCAGTCCCAGCCACAGCAGGTTCCAGCGCGTTACGTCCAGGAAAATGGAAAGCGCGTAGTACGCCAGCAGGACCAGGAAAGTGTAAAAAGGGAAGAAATATGGGGCCAGCGTGATGAACATGTTGCTGCGAGACAGCGAAACGCTTCCACTTTCCTTCGAGACTTTTATGCTGAGTACCCGAGCGCCCATCATGGCGCCCCAGAGGGCATGTGTCAGCTCATGTCCAAGCACGTAGGCGCGCACGGGTCGTGTGAGCGTAAGAAAGATGACTTCCCAGAGCACGAATCCCCCGGCCAAGGCGAGGCCCGCCGGTGGAATCGGCCAGTCGGAGTCCGGCTGTATGGCCATAACCAGGTGTACAAGCGACACGGACAGGCTCCAGCACAGCGGCAACAGCAGGAGCCCGAGAACAGACAGCAGGACACGGCGCGCCATACCCGGCATCCTACAGCGGCCGGCCCGAAACGTCCACTCCCGGAACGTGCAACGCGACGCGCGACACACACACGTTCCCACACGCGCAACGCCGCGTTGACGGACATCTCATGTTTCGGTAGCATGTCGACCAGTGGTTGCTTTTCGACAATGGCATTGCATTGGGGCCAAGGGAGTAAGGGTTGCCCAGGAAAAGGACAGGGCAATGATCTATCTAGGCCGATCAGGTAGTACAGCGTGGTCCCCTTCGCGCAACACTCGCATTACCTACCCCACAGTCCCGGGCATTGCTGCCACAATTCTGCTTGCCACAGCCCTCATATCCTCGGCCCAAACGCCGCCGGGGCTGTTGAGCGTGACGAAGTCGTTCACGATCGTGAACCAGTCTTCGCCCGGTCCGGGCAGCGTTCCGTGGAGCAATCCCGGATCCGTGCTTGTTCAGGACGGGCAGTTTGCGACTGTTGTTCTGAGCATGACGAAGGCAACTCCCGCGCGGCTGCGCGTGGGAAGTATGGTCACCACCTGATGGGTTGCCTGGATGAAGACGACGAAGAGATGCTCAAGGCGTTGTGGTCGAGCGTGTATGCTGTCGGTGACGAGGAATTTCGCAAGGAGCAGGAGGCGTGGGCGATTCAGGAGGCCAGGCGTCGACGGAAGTCGGTGGACCTGGAGTTGCCTGAGCGGAAGGCGACACCGCTTGAGGACATTGAGCGGCTGGTGGGGAAAGAGTTTGGGGTAACGGTGGAGCGGTTGAGTCAGAAGGGTGCGAGCACGGGATGGGGTCGGACGGTACTGGTTGAGTTGTGTTGTTCGGCCGGGGGTTTGACGCAGCGGGCGATGGCGGGGCGACTTGGCGGGGTGAGCGAACATGCGGTGTGCAAGCGGGCCCTAAGGGGCGGGCCCTAAGGGCCGGCCCTAGACAATAGACAAATGGGCTTGCGGGGAGAGTTAGGGATCACTCATTGAAGGGGCTGTCGATCGAGGAAAAGTACCCCCGTAAGGTTTTGCATAACCCTCTTGACGGCCAACCGTTCACCGCGCTGTTGCCCAACCGTCCGCACCCGATCTGTTCGATCGCCTGACTTCCGGTCGGTGCCGTGCCAAGCCGTTTTGTCCAGTCACCCATCCGAATCTATCCCGAGCGCCTCAGGGCCTCGGGACCGTGCCGTCATTCCGACGGCCTCAGTACCGTGTCACGGGCATTGGCCCAAAGCGATCCACGCCAGGAGTATGGACGGAATTATTGAGTCTCGCTTGGGTTGGGGATACCGTTCACGTCTTGATGCGGAACAAAGATGTGACTGTCACCGGCCACTTCAATAGCAGCCGCTGCGGGAACCCCGAAAGATTGGGGTTGATTCCGTGACGGGCGCCGGTATCATGACCGCGCGTTTAGAGAAAGCAGACTAGGAGCACACAGACCATGCCGAATATGCCAAGTGCAGCAAAGCGCGCCCGCCAGGCGATAAAGAGGCGCGCAAAGAACATATCGGGAACAAGCCTGATCAGGAACGTCCGCAGCCAGCTGTTTGAGGCCCTGGACGCAAAGGACAAAGGCAAGGCCGAGAAAATCTTCCGGGAATACAGTTCCATCCTGGATGCAGCCGCCCACAAGGGCACGATAAAGGCAAACACCGCCGCGCGCCGCAAGTCGCGCGCTGCACAGCGTCTTGCCGCCCTGCCGGCTTCCGCCTGAAACTTCTGCAAAGATAGCGGCCGTTCCCCTGCCAAAGGGGAACGGCCGTTTTGTTTTCAGGACCCGTTCAGAACGGGCAATGACGGCTCACCAGAACTCAACGACGCACTCAACGATGCTGTGCGCAAGATCCCTGGCCGCCAGCGGCAGGGCAGTACGCTTCGAGGCAAACATGTCGCCTGAGAGAAAGAATGTGGTTTCGCCGACCACCGTGCGCTTCATGAGCACGTCCTGCTTCAGGCGGCGACGGAATTCCACCGATGCCTTGATTTGCATACGGAATTCACGCCCGGCCTTGGCCGAATCTCTCTCGTAGCGAATCGGTTCGACCGAGAATTTCTCGAGAGTAACCTTCAGGACCGTGTCGGCAGAGTCCGCCCCGGCTATGGCGAGCGTTCCATCCTTCTGGAACTCCTGGATGGTTGCCTGCGTCGTTTCACCCTCGAGGAGCGGTTCACCACTGGTGTTTGCAAACGTCGGGACGTGGATCGACCTGGTCCCGGGCGGCAACGAAGTGCCAAGCTGATACACACACCCGGACAGGACCATGGCCAGCCCCGCCAGGACAGAACAGAGAACGAACACCGATAATCTACTGCGCATTGGATACCTCCAGTTGTTTCTCCAGTTCGCTGATGCGGCCGGCTGCGGCCAACGCGTAACTTGAACCCGGGAAGTGGAGAACGAAATCCCGGTATGCGATCAGGGCTGCACCGGGTTTCTTGTGGCTGCCCTTTTCATAGAACAGCGCCCTGTCGTAGTACATGGCAGCAAGCTGCTCCCGTGCGGCATCGAGTCTCTGCTGCACATCCTTCGCGCCCGGGTGCTCAGGATAGTCCCGCAGGAACATGGCAAGAGAGGAGAGCGCGTCACGGCAGGCCTGCTCATCGCGCGGACTGGTCTTGTGGATCTCATGGAGACAACGCGCCCGGCCAAGGTCGGACTCCGCCGAAAAAGGGCTGTCCGGGTACCGGTTCCTCAGGCGCGTATACGCCAGGAGCGCCTCGTCGAAGTCGCCGCCCGCTTCGTGCGTGGAGGCAACAAAGAAGAGGACCTGGGGGGTCTTTTCCCAGGCAGGGGCACTCTTTACAATCTTTTCCCACATTGGCAACGCCGCCTCCGGAACCGTGTAACCGGGCAGGCCCAGGAAATCCCAGTGGCGCTCTGTCATGACCTGGTTGGCTATGCGGAACTGGTGATCAAGCACCTCGTAATACGGAAAACCGGCGCTGAACTGTGCCAGCAGGTACTCGTATTCGTCGAACGCCAGGCGGTACTTGCCGAGTTCCTCCAGCAGCCTGGCGCGTTCAAATTGCGCCTGGACGGCCTCGGGGGAGTCATGCCACGCGCGCACCAGCATGCCGTATGCCCGGACCGCGCGCCGTTTCCAGCCGCGGGCCTCGAAATCGCGGGCATAGGCCAGTTGTTCGGAAGCCGTGTCACGGGCGGGCCAGCTGAGGAACCCGCACGTCATCCGGTCCACGCGCTCTTCCGATTTCTGCTTCACGGACGACGGGGGCATGCCGGGATCCTGGACTTGCGAATAAAGAAATCCGGCAGACCCGATTATCGCAAGAAACACCGCAAAACTGGCCTCTTTTCGCATGGGCAGCACCCTATCCCCCGTGCAAAGACGGGTCAAGCCTTGATTGGGAAACGGTTCCTGCTATTGTACCGGCTCCCGACGCCAATGCGGACAGGAAGCGGCCTCAGCGGCCGGACCCGCCAAGACAGAGCGACGGGAACGGAAGATGAAGATGAAAAAGAAAGTACTGATACCGACAAAACTGGAAAAAGTCGCCCGTGAAATACTGCTGGCGAACGGAAGCTTCGACGTGGTCCAGGACGACGCAACCGACCTCAAGACACTGGCAGCCAAACACCCGGAAACACACGCACTCATCGTCCGGAGCGAGGAAGTCACGAAAGACGTGATCGATTCGTTCCCCAACCTGAAAGTGATCATCCGCGCCGGTGCCGGTGTCAACACCATCGACACAAAGTACGCCCGCAAGAAGAACGTGGACGTCATGAACACGCCCGGCGCGAACGCCAATGCGGTTGCGGAAGAGGTCGTCGCCATGATGCTCGCGGACGCACGCCATGTCATCACGGCCGACGCCTCCTGCAGGCGCGGTGAATGGGAGAAGAAGAAGTTCATGGGGCACGAGATATCCGGCAAGACCGTTGGCATCATCGGGCTCGGAAACATAGGACAGCTCGTGGCAAAGCGGCTGTCCGGCTTCGAGACCCGGCTGTTGGGCTATGACCCCATGATATCTGCAGAACGGGCAAATGCCGCCAATGTCGAGCTCGTGGATCTGGAGAGAGTCTTCAGGGAGTCGGACTACATCACCCTCCACCTGCCCGAGAACGAGGAGACCAAGGGGATGGTCAACGACAAGCTCCTGTCGGTGGTCAAGGAAGCCGCGACCATCATCAACTGCGCCAGGGCCGGGATTGTCGACGAGAACGCGCTCCGGAAGGCAAAGCAGGAGAAGAAGATTCGTTTTCTCAACGACGTGTACCCCAAGGACGAGCCCGGGCAGAAGAAGATCGCCGACATAGCCGACATCATGCTCCCGCACCTCGGCGCAAGCACGGTTGAGGCCAACACCAACGCGGCGCGACGCGCCGCACAGCAGCTCATTGACCTCGAGGAAAAAGGCAACACGGCATATATCCTCAACAGGGACATTCCCGAGGGCCTCGGCAGGGAATACTGCGACCTCGCGTACAAACTGGCCCGCCTCTGCCGCTGCCTCGTCGGAAAGAAAGGCGCACCGAAGTCAATCGAGACCAGCTTCTACGGCTCACTGGAACCGTTTGCCGACTGGCTGCTGGTGCCGACACTCGCCGGCATATGGGAGAACTTCGACCGCTCGAGCGACTACCGCGCCGCGACAAAGTACCTGGCGGACATGGGCATCGAATACGTGAACCGGAAGCCGGACCCTGACAAGGGATTCGAGAACTCCATCACGGTGGACCTGACCGTCGAGATCGACGCAGACAACATGAAGCACATGAGCATTCGCGGAACAGTCGCGGAAGGAACACTGATGGTTGCGCGGATCAACGAGTTCAACAAGCTGTACTTCGAACCTGACGGCGCCACGGTGTTCTTCCTGTACGATGACCGGCCTGGCGTGCTGGGCAACATCGGCAGCAAGCTTGCGAGCCGCAAGATCAACATCGAGGACGTGCGCAACCCGCACGACCCAAAGACAAACCGCTCGCTGGCCATTATGAAGACAGACCCGGTTGCGCCGCAGGACCTGATAGACGAGATCAGCAAGGACATCCGGGCAATCGCCAGTTTCAGCATCAAGCTGTAGGAGACTGCCATGCAGTACCGCCCGCTGGGGAAGTCGGGAATAGACGCATCGATTGTCGGACTCGGCACATGGGCCATCGGCGGCTGGATGTGGGGCGGAACCAGCGAAAAGGACGCCGTGGCGGCAATTCAGGCCGCAATTGACGACGGTATGAACCTGATCGACACTGCCCCGGCCTACGGCTTCGGCCTGTCGGAACAGCTGGTCGCCAGGGCAATCCGGGGCCGCCGCGACAAGGTCGTGCTGGCCACCAAGTGCGGCCTGGTCTGGCACGTGGAACAGGGCGAACACTTCTTCAACTCTGACGAAAAGGCCCCGAACAGCGCCGCCAGGCAGTACAAAGTCTACAAGTGCCTGAAACCTGAAACGATCCGCTACGAGATCGACCTGAGCCTCAAGCGGCTCAAGACAGACCGTATCGACCTGTACCAGACACACTGGCAGGACGGGACGACACCGATTGCGGATACGATGGCAACCCTTATTGCCCTGAAGAAAGAAGGCAAGATCCGGGCTATAGGTGTGTCCAATGCGACACCGGCCCAGATGGACGCCTACCGCACCGGCGGGCAGGTTGATGCCAGCCAGGAGCAGTACAGCATGCTCGATCGCAGGCAGGAAGAGACTCTCCTGCCCTACGTGAAGAAACAGGGCCTTGCGTTTCTCGCCTACTCGCCTCTTGCCAACGGGCTACTGACCGGCCGTATCGCCCCGGATCGCAAGTTCAACGAGGGTGACCTGCGCCGCGGGAATCCCCGCTTTGCGCCTGACAACCTGAAACGTGTGGCAGCCCTGCTGGAGGCTTGTCAGCCGATCGCCGACCGGCACAACGTCTCGCTTGGACAGCTCGTCATCGCCTGGACAGTTCACCAGGAGGGTTGTACGCACGCCCTGGTCGGGGCAAGGGACGCGAAACAGGCCCACGAGAACGCACGCGCAGGCGACATCAAGCTGTCCGGCGCGGAACTACGCGAAATGCAGAACGCTCTCATCCGGCTTGGAAAAGGGATTGTGTGAGTTCGCGTTTCGATCTGTGCGTGGTCGGTGCCGGCAGCGGCGGCATCGGCGCCGCGCTGGCAGCTTCGCGGGCCGGTCTCGAGGTCCTTCTCCTTGACTCCGCCGACCGCCCCGGCGGCACTTCCACAAGAGGCGGTGTCCATGCCTGGGAAGTATCTGCAGGCGGCACCGGTATTCCCTTCGAACTCTACCGCCGCTTGCGGCGCATTCCGAAGGCCGTTGGAATCACTTCGATCAGACGGCACTGCTGCTTCAAGCCACCCCTGGATGCTTTCCCCGGCGGAGAAGCGGTGGTCGACCCGAACAGGAAATACGTCGATACGCTTCAACGGTGCGGCACGCGGGGGCTCGTTAGAGACGAAAAACGTTGCCGCAGGCAGTTGCATGCCGTCGTATTCGAACCTGATGCCCTTGTCCGTGTCGTAACAAAGGCGCTGGCAGAAACAGGACGATGCCGGACACGCTGGGATAGCCGTGTTGTCTCCGCCGAAACAAGGGGGGGACTAGTGGTATCCGTCCGGCTTGCAAACGGCAGGAAGATAACCGCCGACTCCTGGATTGATGCCTCGGGCGACGTAGCCCTGTGCCGCGCCTGCGGTTGCGAACTGATGCAGGGATGGGATGCCCGATCCCGATTCGGTGAATCATCCGCCCCGACTCGAAGACACCCTGACCACCTGAACGGCGTGACGCGGCTGTACCGGATAACCCCCGTTTCGAAGCCGCGGATCGAACCCCTCCCTTCCGGCATACCGGAGAAGTGCTGGTGGCGGGACAGCTTTCCAGTTATGTCATGTAACCAGTATCCGAACGGTGACATGAACTGCAACATGCTGCCGACAATGGAAGGAAGCGAGTTCCTGTCCTTGTCACCCGTGAAGGCACTGTCAGAGACGGAACGCCGTGTACGCGCGCACTGGCATGATCTGCAGGTCCGGTGGCCCGAGTTCCGGCGATACAGGCTGAAATGGATCGCCCCTGCCATTGGAGTCAGGGAGACATCGCGGGTTGTTACGGAATACGTACTGAGGGAGCAGGACATCACCAGAGGGCTCAGCGGGCAGAAACACCGCGACATCGTGGCGATCACCGATCATCCCTGCGATCGGCACGGCGCGCGCGGCGGCATTCATGGCGAGCTTGCCGAACCATACGGCATACCTTACCGGTGCCTGGTGCCGCGTGACTTCAGGAACCTTCTAGTTGCGTGCCGGGGCGCCGGATTCTCGTCAATTGCGGCCTCAAGCTGCCGGCTGTCGCGCACAATGATGCAGATCGGACAGGCGGCGGGTACGGCGGTGTCGCTGGCGAAGCAGATCGGATGCGATCTGCCGGAAGTCTCGGCAGACCTGCTCCGCGCGTCCTTGCGGGAGCAACACGTTCAACTGGACTGGCCGTTACCCCCCGGCCTCAGGCAGTACCTTGCGGCTGACAAGTAGGGCGGATATTGCACGAGTATCGTGCAATAAGCGGGGTAGCACACTGGTACTCGCGCTCAATTCTTCTTCGGCCACGTAAGCCCGGGCCATTTGTCTGTTCGGAAGGGCAGGGCCGGCAAACCGGCCTTGTTGTAGAGATTACACGCCGGATTGTCCGCCCAGGCATAGCGCACGGCAACCGGTGCTGGAACTGCCTTGCTCGAAACGATCACCGTCTTGCCGTCGATCTTTGCATCCGCCCAGGCGAACTTGCGATCAGTACCGGCCACGGCAAAGCCCGTCAGTTTCCCGCCATGTGCCGCAAGGCCGCCATCAACATGATCGAAGCGCAGGCGGTACCGGTCCTTCTCCTTCGCGGCCGACCGGAAAACAGGCCCCGAGTGAACCACCTTCTTCAATCCGTAGACATTGCGGAGCGCAGCGAGGGCAAGGCGCCTGCCGACTTCCTGCTTGTTCTTGGGATGGATATCCATGGCATCGCCGATATCGATCGCCGTGGCAACGGCCGTATTGGGCAACCGCAGAGCCATTGCCTGGGCCTCCCGCAGTTCCGCCCACTTGTGTTCGCCGGGCATATCCTGCTGTTCCATGTAATTGGCAAGTTCCACGTAGTAGAACGGGAAGTCACCCTGTTTCCATGCGCGCCGCCAACTGCGGATCATCAGCGGGAACAGGGTTCGATACTCGTACGCTCGTTCCACGTTTGACTCGCCCTGGTACCAGAGCGCGCCCCGAATTGCATAGGGGACCAAGGGGTGGATCATCCCGTTGAAAAGAGAATAGGGCGAATTCGGATTGCCCGGACCCAGCGGCTGCTGCATGGCCAGGGGTGTGATCACACCGAAATTGTGTTCGACCTTGTAACGCCAGACCCCGGCCAGCGGGATCGGTACGGCGTCCGGGGTCTTTGGAACACTGAGTTCCATCTCCGCAGGGGAACCGATAAAACCGCCCGCGTAGACGTAGGAGAATATGCGCACCGCAATGACGTTGCGCTGGCCGGCCTTCACCAGCGCGGCCGGCACGGTGTAGACGCGCGGGGTGCACCAGGCATTGGGGTTCTCCCGGCCAATGCCACCTACCCGGACATTGTTGAAATAGGTGATATCGCACTTATCGCAGGGCGCCAGGCGAAGCAGCAGGTCTTGGCCCTCCCACTCCGCGGGAATCTCGACTTCTTTCCTGAACCAGACAACCCCGTTGAAATTCAGTCCCGCTCCCTGCCAGATGCACGGGACCCGCATTTCGTCCCAATCGGCAACAGAAGTCCCGGGATCCGCCCAGCCCCTGGGATGCCCCTGGTTGCCCGGATCAACGGGATAGCATTTGTCTTCGCCTTCTTTCACTTTCCGCTGGTATTCCGCCACGGCTTTCTCAAAAACAGGGAGGCCCTTCTCGTAGGCTGCCACCATCTTCTTGAACATCGGGCTGGTGTGCAGGGCCGCCCGACTGGTCCAGGCCTCGGCAATGGTCCCGCCCCACGAGCTGTTGACGATGCCCACCGCCAGCCCGAGTCGCCTGTGTAATTCCCGCGCAAAGAAATAGCCCACGCCGGAGAAGTTACCGACGGTTTGCCGCGAACACACCTGCCACTCCCCTCGCGCCTCCTCAGGCGCATCCACCACGGCGATCTTCGCAGCATTGAACATCCGGATCTTCGGGTAGCTGGCGTGTTCGACTTCGCCCTCGGCGTCCTTCCCCGAAGCGACAGTGAACTCCATGTTCGACTGGCCGGATACCACCCAGACTTCGCCAATCATCACGTTGCGCACGACGATTGTCTGCTTCCCCGTAACGGTCATGTCGAACGGCCCACCGGCCTTCAGGGCCGGCAGTTTTGCCATCCACTTACCATCCCTGCCGGCCCTGGTGCCGGCGCGCTTCCCGGCCACGCTGACGGTGATCTTCTCCCCGGGTTCCGCCCAGCCCCATACAGGAACCGTTCGACCCCGCTGCAATACCGCGTTATCCCCGAACAATGCTGCCAGTCTCATCTGCTTCTTCTCCATTCCTTTACGTCTTCCACAGAAACACCCAAGTACCGCATGAGATACGGAAAGTCAAACGGGGATGTCCCGCAGGATCGCGTCACGTGCTGCGAAGCAGGCTGAACAGGCCGAAACCCTCTTCAAGGAGAGGCTTGATACGGTCGGGCGCAACAAGCCTCGCAACCCTGTAGAACAGGAGCCCGTCTTCATCGCCCTCGACGCTCAGCCCGCTGCGCTTCTCAAGAAAAGAGAGAACGTTGCCGTTGAACACTCGCCGTATTTCCTCTTCCGGCTCACCCCTGAGCAGGTACTGCCTGGAGAACGACGGGTTTGAGGCGAAATCGATATCCTGGTACCCAAACACCTGGCCTATCTTTGCGAAAAGACTTTCGGGTCGCAGTGCAAAACAGGGCAACCTGAGCGCGCCGGACTTGAACATCATGATCGTTTGTTTCCAGGTGCGCGAGTTCTTGCCCGAGCCCGTCGTGTACTGGTAGTCCAGTATCGTAACATCCACCCCGTTTGCGTTCCCCCGTATGATGTTCTTCCCTTTCGTCCTCCGGCCATGGGTGAAGAGCGGAAAGGCTTTCACGGTTCTGATGAAATCAAAGTCACTCGCCACGAAATTGAACCCCATGGAAGTGGCCACTGCCCGCATGGCGGCAGTGCGTTTCCTGTCGAAGTAGTACGAAAGAACGGCCGCGCACACAACGATGCCGATAAACAGGAAGAATATCAGTTCCGGGTGCAAACCAAGTCCTCTGACATCCGCTAGCCGCCGCCCTGGCCCTGCTCGACCTCGTGGCCGGGGAACATCATGGCCATGCTGAACTCAGACTGGAAGTCGGAGTCGAGGGAAAGATCAACATGTCGCGTCTCGCGGATGACCCTGGCCGCATAGTCCCATTCCTCTGCCGAGAGCAGCGCGCGTTTCGCACCGAAAGACGAGGTGTTGCCTACAAACCGGATCTTTGTGGTCTCAATGGGCGGCAGCATCCCGATCCTGCGGGCATTGTTGCGCCTGATAAAATTGCCGAATCCTCCCGCCAGCAGTATGCCCTGGAGTTGCTCAGGCTTCAGCCCTTCATGCTTCAGCAGGATCGTGATGCCCGCACGGATCGCCCCGTTTGCCAGTTGCAGTTCGCGAACGTCCCGCTGGTACAGGCAGACCGGCTCGCCGGTTGCTGTCTCGGAGTTCCTTGCGAGAACAAAGTTGTAGTGATCTTTCTCCTTCACCACGCGGCTGCGCAATGCTTCGGGCAGGGCGGCCGGCAACTCGTCCGGACCCAGTATCCTGCCCGTGTCGTCAAGAATCCCGTGCCTCAGCAGACAGGCGGCGGCATCGATAAGGCCGGTCCCGCAAAGTCCGGAGGGCTTCGCATTGCCGATGACATTAATCTGGACGTCTCCGTCCAGGACCACTTTCTCGATGGCACCGGTGGCTGCGCGCATGCCGTTGATGATGCGCGCACCTTCAAAAGCAGGGCCTGCAGCCACGGAGGTCGCGATCATCCTGCCCTTGTGAGCCAGGACAATCTCGCCATTGGTGCCGACATCCACGAGGAGAACGGGGCCATCCTTGAACTGGTCAAGCCGCGTGGCTATGACACCTGCAACGGTATCGCCGCCGACAAATCCCCCGATCTGCGGAAAGACGCTCACTTCGCCGGCCGGATGCATGTGCAAGCCGAGATCCGACGCGCGCATCCGTACCCGCTCACGGAAGGCGGGCACGAAGGGAATCTCGCCCAGTGAAACGGGGTTAATTCCGCACAGTATTTCCTGCATCGTGGAGTTGCCCGCCATAACCGCTTCCCAGATGTCATCGCGTTCAACCCTGGCCTTGCCCGCAAGGTCGTCTATCATCCCATTCACGGCATCCACGATTACCCCGTGAAGCTTTGCAAGCCCGTCTTTTTCCTCCCGGCACTTGCGGATGCGCGAGACCACATCGTCGCCGAAGGAGGTCTGCGGATTCACCATGCTGGTGACAGCAAGCTCCTTGCCGTCGCACAGGTTGATGAGTGTACCGACAAGCGTTGTTGATCCGATGTCAAATGCGAGCCCGAAACAGCGCCCCGTCGTATCGCCCGGTTCCACGTCGATAACATGGTTGTCAGTGAGTGCAGCAGTAACGGTGAAGCCGGCATTCCTCAGCGCCTCGGGAAGGGCCTGCAGCGCATGTATTCCAATGCGCGCTTTGCCGCCAAGCGCCTCCTGGAGGCGTTCGGCGTCGGAACGCGGATCCTCGCGCGACGGCTGCGCCACGTGCACGCACCGTTTCGCCACGGCGGGACGTACGTCAAGGTGCCCGCCGGCATCGTGGGCCAGGATCTTCTGGCTCGACTGGAAAAGGGATGACTCCGGAATCACGACAACCATGTCGTTTTCCACACGGCAACGGCAAGCAAGCCTGTATCCCTGCCTGCTGCGCGCCGGGCCAAGGACCTTCTGTTCTTCCTCGCACGACGTGCAGGCACCGGAGGTTACGCGGACCACGCACTTGCCGCATTTGCCCGCCCCGCCGCACGGCGTCTCGATGATTTCACCGCAACGTGCGGCGGCTTCGAGCAGGATCGTCCCGGACAGCACAAAGACGCTGCGCCCCGATGGTTCAAACGTGACCTTGTATTCCCGGCTCATATCAACTTCAACACTATGGCAGGCTCAACCGGCCCTGTCAAAATATCGGATCACATCCCTGATGTCATGGACAACCGGGCAACCCGATGCGGTCAGCCGTTCCTCGGTCTGGTGGCCGCCCGCCAGCAGGAGGCACCGGCATCCCAGGGCATCGGCAATCTCATGGTCATGGAGCGTATCGCCAACCAGCAACACGGCCGCTGGATCCGCGGCAAGGCAGGCAATCAAGGCACGAGTGATGTCAAGTTTGGAGGCCGCAAACAGGTTCGACAACCCGCGAACGTTCTGGAAGTAGTCCTTCACTCCCGCCCGTCCCAGGAGATCGAGGAGAATGCCCGTTTCGCAGGCCGACACAACGGACATCGGCACCCCGCCCTTCCGGAGGGCATTCAATACTTCCAGGCTGCCGTCACGCAGACGGCAATCATCTGTCCGCGAGAGGTACTCGTCGTGGTACTCCCGGGCCATGCGGTCCCAGTCCTCGTCCGCCATATTGAACCCGAGCTTCGGATAGACCTGCTTGACAGGGAAGCTGAAAACCTCCGTGTAGAGGTCCACGTTGATGGACGGTTTCTTGCGCCGCGCGAGCATGCCGTTGAGAGCCGCAACGCACACGTGCACGTCGTCATACAGCGTGCCGTTCCAGTCCCAGAATATGTGTTGAACCGGACTCATCCAGGTTGGTTTCCGGTCATACCAGCGAATCCACGCGGTCATCACAGGACGTACCGGCCTTACCGGCCCTTGCGTTCCATCACCAGCACCCAGTCCTGGTAGATCGGGAAAGCAAACTTGTGCCAGTTCTCCTGCAGCATCCAGTCGCCGCGGGCATTGCCCCGCGCGATACCGACGGGCGTCTTCGCGCCATTGACAGGATTGAACAGCCACGTGCGGTAGGCTGCGCCACGTTCAAGCCGCTTCACGAGCACCTTCCCCCACGGCATTCCGGGTATGTAGAAGATACGTACCTTCCCGGGAATCCCCGCCGCGTGCGCCTCGGTGTACGTCTTCTCGGACCAGTGCGGATCCATCCATTCAGGATGCGGCTCGAATTTCCACCACTCGTATTTCTCCAACAGCGACTTGGCTATGCCGAGCTGCCTGGACCCGGGGAGGTTGGCGGCCTCATCCCACGGCGTGTTGCCCCACGCCATGCCGTGAGGCGATGGACCGTACGGCTTGTCTTTCGTATTCACCTGCCAGATTCCGTTGGCGCCGTACGTGTGGCCACATGCACCGTTCAGCATGGAGGTCCAGAACATGAGCCGCTGGACGTCCTGCCTGCAGAATTCGCCGATCCCCTCGTAGCATACTTCCGCAACAAGCACGGGCATGCGCGGCTTGCGCTTGTGCGCAGCCACAACGCTGTTCACCGTGTTCGGCAGCGACTGCCTGTCGCCGTGCCCTGTCTGCAGCATTTCGAAGTCAAGCAGCCGCGTGTTCTCAACCTGGTTGCGGCTGTTGTCCGTGGGATGGATTGTTATGGGATTCCGGTAAGGGTCGATTGCCCGCACGTAGGCCATGGTCTCTGTCCACCCGCGCTTCTGGTCGGCGATATCCTTGTCCCTGGTCTTCGAAAGGTAGTATGCCATCGCGGCCTCGCCGGCGAGACACCATGTCACTGGATAGGCCCCGTAGCGCGCGACCAGGTTGCGCCAGTGCTGCTTCAGCCGTTTCACGCCCATCCACGGGAGATGGTATCCCCAGGCACCCACGATGCAGGGGACCAGTCCCTGCTTCACGAGCCAGTCAATACGAAGGTCAGCCGTGTCAAAGTACCCAGGAATGATCCGGCTGTAGTCGCGCTTCCAGGGAAATCCCGCTTCGTTCAGGCCGCGTGGGTCAAAGGCCGGCATGTCGGGATAGAGCCCGGCAATGATCTGCACCACCGTATAACCCTTGGCCACACGGTCGGCGGCCAGGGACCGGAAATCCTCCGGCCAGCGGAACCGCTTGCAGAGTCCCATCCACCACGTATCGCCAAGCCAGAAGAAAGGGGTCCCGTCCGCGTGTTCGAGGTGGCGTTTTGTACCGGCCACTCTCAGGCGCCCGTGCCGGTAGAGGCGATTGCCCCCGCTATACGGTTCCACCTCGAGCGTGCCGCTGCAACCGTTCAACCCCGTATCGCGGGAGTCGGTGCAGACACTGCGGAATTCATACCGCCCTGGGACCGGCGCGGAGAATCTCACCCGGAATTCATTGCCGCCTGACCAGAAGGCCGGCACGCGCATAGAGATTCCCTTTGGCCCCTTGAAAACAACATCCACTTCCACTTCGTTGAAGGCATCCCTGCGCCGCCGGGTTGAATGAATCGCGAACTCCACGGGACAACGAGCCATGCCGCCTAGTTTCATCTAACCCCTCCATTCCACTGAACTACCGTTTTCCGGGCACAGTCTGGCCTGTCACCGGCGCACCGGCGCCGGGATGCAGAACATCAAAGAGCCTGCCTCTATACTCATGGTCGTCTATCTGCTTCTTTGCCAGCAGGCGATCCAACTCATCCAGCTCCGCGCTCAATCTGCGATTCCGGCTAATCCACGGGTCTTTCAAATCGACAGAAGCAGCCTCCACCTGCAAGGGAAATTCCGGAGCGCCCTCCGTCTGTTGACGGACCATCCTGATTTCCGCGGCCACACCATCCGGCGTGTTTATGAGCCTGGCCTGGTAGAGTTTCGGAGACGCCTTTACCTGTTGACCGCCAGCACATTCCCGCACCACTTCCTTCCTGACTCCGCCCCATGTGTCGAGAACGCGCTGCGCGGCGCGCTTCGCCCGGTTCGAACTGCTGAGACCCTGTTCGCCGGGCCAGGCAGGCAGCTTCCCCTTCGCGGGCGGCACCTCGGGGGGCATGGGGCAGCGCAGCATCGGAAACACCTTTGCCTCGAGCATTTCCCGGCCCCGCTCGTTTACCGTTGTCTGCAACGGTATAGTCACGGATGTCTTTCCCTTTTCCACCTGGCACATCGACGGGTTGAACCCTCCTTTTGCCGTACTGATCGATGTGCTGAACTCCGTACCAACTGCCGATACCCGCATTGCAGGAAGCTGAGCCGTATAGAACCATTCCGGGTGGGTTCCTCTCTTCACCCTGTGCCATGCCCTTCCCGTCTTCTGCACAACAAAGATGCCGTTCTCATAGAGACCGATCTGGACCAGCGTATTGGCGTCCATGGAAAGGAATGACCCGCCCGGTAACATGACATCCGCCACGTGGTTGCTCGTGCGCAGACTTACGCCGCTGTTTACTTCAAGAAGTCCGGATCCTGCCGGTTTCATTGTCTTCGTTCCCGGTTGCCTGCAGTACAGGTTCCTTGGAACAGTCATTGTGGTAAGCGCGAACTTCGCTGACTGCACTGCCGGTTTGACAGTCCCGCCAGTGGTCTGCACGCCAGGTGCAACTGCCTTCGTCACAGCGGATTTGGCCCCGTCTGCCGAAGGCGAAGCTTTCAAAGCGGCAGTACCTGTGGAAGAAGGCGCGGAAGGCTTCTTTGCGGACGTGGTCGTCCCTGACCTGGCTGCAGGTTTCTTTGCCACCGGGGTCTTGACCGGTGCGTTTGTCGCACCGGCAGTGCACACGGCGACAGCCATCGCCATCGAGATTACCGCCAGCCAGCGGACAACATGCATGTTGACTCCCCACCCGTCAGTGCCGATCGATTCACCAAGTGATGCATACTGTAACGACCGTGATACCCCCGCGCAAGAAGCGATGGGCAGGCCAGGGATTGCTTCGCCATGGTGCGTTGTGTAGGCTTCCCGGCATTCGCGAAAGGAAACCATGAGCGACCTGCGCATTGAAACGCTTCCGGTCCCCGCAGCCGGTCTCGGCCACGATAATCCCCTCCCCCCGCTGGCCCGTGCCCCGGACGTGCATGCTGCCCCGCAGACCGATCCGGCAATTCCGCCTGAAGACTCCAGATACGTCGGGTACGGCCAGGTGGCAGGTTGCCTTCCATACTGTATGCAGGACCAGTACAACCGCACCCGTCGTACCCGCGGGTTCCGTGTCGCCGTGCTGGAGAACGAAATACTCCGTGCCACGTTCATGCTGGAGCTCGGGGGTCGCCTCTGGTCCCTCTACCACAAGCCCGGCAGGCGCGAACTGCTCGACGTGAATCCCGTCTTCCAGCCCGCCAACCTGGCAATACGCAACGCCTGGTTCAGCGGCGGTGTCGAATGGAACATCGGCCTCGTCGGCCACTGCCCCTTCACGTGTTCTCCCCTGTTTGCCGGGCGCGTGGACCGGCCGGACGGAACCCCGGTCCTCCGGCTCTACGAATGGGAACGGATCAGGTGCGTCCCTTTCCAGGTGGATGCCTGGCTGCCGGACGGCTCACCAGTGCTTTTCGTCCACGTGCGGATCCGGAACCCGCACAGGCACGTAACACCCATGTACTGGTGGTCCAACATGGCCGCGCCGGAAACCCCGGATACTCGCGTCATCGTACCGGCCAACCATGCCTACCGGTTTGCCTACAAGGGTGGCCTGATGCGCGTGCCGATACCCGTCTGCGACGGGGCCGACCGCACGTACACGACGCGTACGGATCATTCGATGGATTTCTTCTTCTGCATCCCGGACGGCCAGCGTCCCTGGATTACTGCCCTCGACGGCGATGGCCGCGGCGTGATCCAGACATCCACGGAACGGCTCAAGGGCCGCAAACTATTCCTCTGGGGCAACAGCGCCGGCGGCAGGCGCTGGCAGGAATTCCTTTCAGAACCGGGCCGCGGCTATCTCGAGATCCAGGCCGGCCTCGCCCGCACACAGGCCGAACACCTGCCGATGCCGCCGGAGAGTGAGTGGTCATGGCTCGAGGCATACGGGCTTATGGAAGCTGACCCCGCGGCGGTGCACGGTACGGACTGGGACTGCGCACGGAATGCCGTAGAAGACAGGCTTGAACAGCTCATACCCCGTCACAAGGTCGAGGACGAGTACCGCCACGTTGGACGTTTCCTCGACCGTATCCCGAAGACACTGTACCAGCGGGGCACAGGATGGGGCGCCCTTGAACAACTCCGGGCAGCAGATGCCGGCGGCCCTGCCGCAGGAATGCCGGGCCTTGTCTTCGACAAGACGTCGCTGACGACGGAACAGGGACCGTGGGTGGGACTACTGCAGAAAGGCGTCATGCCGGAACAGAACCAGGACGACCTTTCGCCTGCATGGATGGTCCAGCCGGAATGGCGCGAGCTTCTTGAGAAATCGCTCTCGTTGCGTGGCGGATCGCACTGGCTGTCCTGGCTCCACGTCGGGGTGATGCGCTACTACGCCGGCGAGACGGCATCCGCCCGCGAGGCATGGGAGAAGTCGTACCGTCTTGCCCCATCTCCATGGGCCGCACGGAATCTCGCCGTTGTTTCGCGCGATGAAGGAAAACACGGCGAGGCGCTGGACTGGATTGTTGCCGCCATGCTGGGCAGGCCTGACCTGCTACCGCTCGCTGTCGAATGCGGGAACATGCTGCTTGAGGCAGGACGGCACGGTGACTGGCTGGGCATCATGGCCGTTCTGCCCCGGGCTATACGCAATAGCGGCCGCATCCGCATGATGGAATGCCGCGCGGCGCTGGCGACCGGTGATCTCGATCGTGCACAGAAGATTCTCGACGATTGCCCCGTTGTCATTGATCTGCGCGAAGGTGACCGTGCACTAAGCGACCTGTGGTTCAACCTGCACGAACAGCGTCTGAGCAGGAAGGAAAACATCCCGATAGACGACAATCTCCGTGCCCGTGTCCGGCGCGACTTCCCTCCGCCCGCCGCCATGGACTTCCGGATGTCCACGTAGGTTGAACAGGGTCCGGGACCGATCTATTCCCTTCCGAACCGGCGATTGAGTTCCTTGAACGACGTGAGGACCATCGTCGGACGGCCGTGAGGACAGGTGAACGGCATCTTCGTTGCCGCCAGGTCCCTGACTATCTGTTCGATCTTTTCAAGCGAGAGCGTGTCACGGGCTTTGACGGCCGCTTTGCAGGCAGCCTGGGCAACGGCCTCCTCGCGCCAGCGCGTCTTGCCGGAACGCGGTCCGGTTTCCTCGATGGCGGCGGCTATCTCGCGCAGCAGATTGCCGGCCCCGACGTTGCCAAGGCAGGCCGGCAGGCTGTCCACGACAAATGCTTCTCCGCCGAAATCGGAAATCCCGAACCCCATGTCTTTCAGGACGGCAACCTGCCGTCGTACGCGCGCCGCATCTGCCGCCGGCATCTCCACCGTCTCCGGCAACAGCAATCCCTGCGTCTGGACCTTCCCATCTTCCAGGTCAGCCATGTACTTCTCGAACATGACGCGTTCGTGCGCGGCATGAGGATCCATCAGCACGAGGCCATCTGACGTTTCCAGCACAACGTAGAGGCCACCCACCTGGCCAAGTACCCGACACCATGTCCACGGGGATTCACCCAGCGGCGACGAAGCTGCCGGAGCCTGTGCCACGTCAGTTCCTGCAGCGGGGGACTGGTGGTCGCCCGAGGGCGAGACAGAAACAGCGGCCTGGATGCGCGGGTATTGGAAGGCGCGCGTGGACGGCAGGTTCTCTATCCGCAGCGTCTGCTGGGTCGCGAGCGGCGGCCCCATGACGACCCCCGTCGTGTCGCCGGCAACGGCACCGGCTGAAGCCGCAATGTCCAGTCCCTTCCTGATTGCCGCAACAACGCCATTGCGAGCAACGTCGGACCGGCGGAAACGCACTTCCCGCTTCGCAGGATGAACATTGATATCAACCTGGCCGGGATCAAGTTCCATGAACAGGAAGAAGAGCGGGTAGCGGTCATGCGGCATCAGCGTGTGGTAGCCTTCCCTTACGGCATGGTGCAGCACGGGGGCACTAGTGGGGCGACCGTTGACGAAGAAGTACTGTTCCTGTCTGTCGTTCCGCTGGAGGGAGGGCAGGCCCACGTAACCGTGAACCTTCACCCCGTCACCCGAGTAGTCGGTAGCCTTGAACTGCTTGAGGTAATCGGCGCCGAACAGGTCGCGGAGCCTGTCTTCCAGCGAACCGCCGGCCGGCAACTCGTGCAGGGGTTTGCCATCCACTTTCAGGCTCATACCGACCGCAGGATGCGCGATCGCCTGCAACAGGAAGGCAACCCGAGCATGGCCGAGTTCTGTCTGGTGTGTGCGGAGGAACTTCCTGCGCGCAGGAATATTGAAGAACAGGTCGCGCACTTCCACGCATGTGCCCTGTGGCACACCCGTTTCGCGCACATCCCCCAGCTTCCCGCCGTTCATCACTATCTCGGTCCCGCCAGTCGCCCCCTGTTCGCACGTGGTGAGGCGGAGTCTGGACACTGAACCAATGGCTGCCATCGCCTCGCCGCGGAACCCCATGGTGTTGATACGTTCTATATCGTCCGCCGTCCGGATCTTGCTCGTGGCGTGTCGTTCCAGGCAGAGCATCGCGTCGTCCCGGTTCATGCCGCAACCGTTGTCACTGACCGACACGAGGCGGGTACCACCGTTGACGATCGCCACCTCGATGCGGCTGGCATCCGCATCGAGAGCGTTCTCCATCAGTTCCTTGACCACGGAGGCTGGCCGCTCGACCACTTCACCGGCGGCAATCTTGTTGGCAACATCGTCGGAAAGAAGACGGATGCGTTGTGGGCTGAGTGACATGCCAGCCCGGATCATAGTGGGGGCATCCGTGCGAGGCAAGGGGGGAGTCGACAAGGGAATGACACTTTGAGTCACGCAACGGGCGACCCGGCGGGTCGCCCCTACCTGCCCTTCGGAATGCCCTTTGTCTCCTTCCGGAAGGTAGGGTCGAGGCGCCTGCCTCGACCTCTTCCCCATTACCAGAACATGAACAGCGTCCCGGGCATCTTGTCGGTCTTGGACGCAACTGGTGTGTTGGCGTATGCCCCCACATTGACCCTGGATCCGTTCGGGGACGGTTCGGCGGCAAATGGTGCCGCCAGGGGTCCCTTGTCTATGAGGGGACTGGTGGTCAGCGTGAATCCCGGCGCCCTCCATATTCCGCCGGAGAAGTACCCATTCGCGTAGTAGCCACCCTTTGACAGGAGGTGGTAGTAGGTGGTGTCAGCAAAGCTCGGATTCACCATCACGCAGTTATTCGTGAGGTTGAAATCGCCATCTTCGATGCAGGAATAGGATGCATTCGCAATCGTGCCGTAGAGGTCATCGCCGTTGTTCCAGACTATGGAGTTTGTGACCGTCACCGTTCCGCCGACGCGCCAGATGCCGTTGCCGAAGTTACCCGCCACCGTACAGCTGTACAACTGCAGCCCGGCGTTTGCGTAGATGCCGTCTCCACTCGTGGCGTTGTTGTTGGCCACAAGTGTATGTCGCATCTTGTGCGTGCCGCCATCCAGGTAGATTCCGCCACCGTAAGGCACGTCGATCCAGCTGGTCACGTTGTTGGTGGCCACAACCGAGTGGGATACCGTAAGACTGCCATTCTTGACATAGGCGCCGCCGCCGTAGCCGTAGAAGGTTGAGTTCTCATAGCGGTTGGCACGAACCACCGAATTCGTGATCGTCACGGTGCTGTCAATCATGTAGATGCCAGCCCCGTATGCCGGACCCCAGTTATCGTAGTTGTAGACCTTGTTGCTGCTGATTACGCAGTTGTCGATCGTCGCCTTTGCCTTGCTCAGATAGAGGCCACCTCCGGAAATATATTTGCGGCCGTCGCGGATGGTCAGACCCCGCAACACGGTATTCGTGCAGTCATGTATGTAGAATATCCGTTCCCCGTAGTTGGTCCGCGTCAGGATCGTCTGCCACTGCGCCGGGTCGGGCGTGCCGGGCTTCTGGGAGTCGTTGGCTGCCTGGTAGCCGCCCTGGATCGTCAGGTACGACTTTGCTATTTCGTAGTGCCGGGCGGCTCCGAACTGGGGCCCGTTGATCGTGAACTTCTGCCCCGCCACGTATATCGAGTCGTTGCTCTCGGCTGTCGCAATCGCGTCGTAGAGCGTCCGCATCGCGGTGCTCCAGTTGGTTCCTGCCGTTCCGGCGCCGTTGGTGGCGGCATACCAGCCGATTGGCGGGTTACGGGACAGCATGGTGAAACTGTTGGTGCGCGAGAAGACCCGTCCCGCAGTGTTGGACGCAACGGCCACGCACAGGTAGTTGCTGCCGGGAAGCAGGCCGCTGATATTGGTGGAGAATGTGCCGGCCTGGGTCCCCATGGCAACCACGCTGGTTACGACGGTTCCGACCCGCCAGTAGCGGAACCACGTCTGCGGTGTCATACCGCCGGTATTCGTCACCTGGCCGCGCAATCGCGCCGTTCTCCTTCGTGCCGAGTCGGTCCCGAGGTTTGTCACAACCGGCTTGTAGATCGAAGAGAAGGTTACAAGTCCCGACCAGTCAAGGCCGGTTGAGTTGGTCACGTATGTGCGTGAGTAGTAGGATCCGAGCGGATAGCCCGAGATGTTGGTGGAGAACAAGGCCCACTGGGCTCTCGTACCCATCGCTTCAGCATGCTGCCAGTCGCCGGGCAGGCCGGTCCCGCCGTCCGCCGTTCCCCAGCATATCCACGCCAGCGGGCTGGCGCCGCCGCCGGTGTGGCAGACCTCCGCGCTGAGCGTGGCGGAGTTTGAGCCCAGGTTGGAGGCAGGATAGGCATGCACGGTGAGAACCGTGAATATGCCCGGTTCCTCAAGGAAAGTCCTGGAGGCCGTGGCCGAGTTGCCGTAGGCACCGAGGTTAACACGTCGCCCGTTCGGCTGCGGTTCGTTTGACCAGGGACTGGTGGCCCTGCCGAAGTCGATCAGCGGGCTGTTCGTGGTGCCCTGCCCCCAGCTCCCGCCGCTGAAATAGCCTCCGGTGTAGTGCCCGGCCTTGGACTTGAGGTGATAGTAGAGCCCGTCAACAAAGAGCGGGTTCGCATTTGTGCACCCCTGGATCCCGTTGTTGTCGCCGTCCTCAACACACGAGTTCCAGATCTTCGGGTTGGGTTCCTCGGTTGCGTACGGGAAGAGGTACAGGTCGTCTCCGTTGTTCCAGAAGATGGAATTGGTTGCCGTCACCGTACCGCTGACATAGTGCAGTCCGTAGCCGCCGTTCCCGGCAATCGTACTGTTGCCGATCGCGAGGCTGCCGTTGGCGTATATACCGTCCGCGTAGACACCCTGGTTGTTCGCCACCAAGGTGTTCTGCATCTCATGCGAACCGCCGGCGATGTACATCCCGCCCCCGTATGCCGACGAGCTCATCCATCCCAGGACCGTGTTGGTCACAATCGCACTGTGACTGATCTTCACATTGCCGCCGGCTATGTAGAGTCCGCCTCCGTACCCGTAGAACGGGGCCGCGGAATAGTAGTTCCGCATCACCAAACTGTTGGTGATGCGCACCTGGCTGTTGTTGATGTAGATCCCGGCGCCGAATGCCTCGCCCCAGTTGTCGCTGTTGTAAAGGCGGTTGGTTGAAATCACGCAGTCATCGAACACAGCCTGAGCGTTATCGACGTAAACGCCACCGCCATACTTGTAACCGTAGCCTCCCGTCAGCGTTACTCCACGGATGACAACATTGTTCCCGCTTGCGTTCTCGATCTTGAGGACCCGTCCCGTGCTGCGGGCATGGATAGTGGTGGCCTCGCGGTTCGTTCCGAGGATCTGCACCCCTACCTTGTTTACGATGAGCGGGAAGCTGTCCTGGTTATTCGTGCTGTAGCTGCCCGCCGCCACGTGGATCCGCGTCCCAACCAGAGCTGTTGCCAGCGCCCTGGTGATCGAACGGAGCGGGGAGAGCATGTTCGTGCCCACGTTGCTGTCGCTGCCACCCGGGGCAACGTAGAGGTCGGCATATGCCGGGTTGATCCCGGCCTGGTAATGATACGCCATATCAACGACGCCTGTGTCGGCCACGGCATTCGTCCGCGTCGTATAGCCGGTGAGCGCAGCGGAAGCGACGTCGGTTCCCCCCGCGTCAATGCACGGACTGCCGTTGGCGAGATAGTAGCCGTATTCCAGGAGCGGATTTGACATGATGCAGCCGTTGGTTGCGTTGTTGTCGCCGTCCTCCACGTCGCAGTATGACAAGGATACCGTTCCGTTGATGTCATCACCATTCTGCCAGACGATGGAACGCTTGGCACTCACGGTCCCGCCTGCCCTGTGTATGCCGTAGCCAAGGTTTGCAAGCACCGTGCAGTTTGCCAACGCAACACTTCCGCCGGCCACGTAGATGCCGTCGCCATAGCCGGCGCTATTGGCATGTATCACGCTGTTTGTGAAACTGTGTGTGCCACCGGCCACGTAGATGCCTCCCCCGATGGTGGTGTCAAACCAGCTGTATGTGGTGTTGTTCTTGATAACCGTGTCTTTGACCTGCCAGTTGCCGGAATGCAGGAACATGCCGCCGCCCCTCACGTAGAAAGCATTGGCGTGG
>Ga0172375_10002199_pt1 | contig 30685 bp, 34 predicted proteins | sample LakKiv1m_FD_114537 | JGI IMG/M metagenome (GOLD analysis project Ga0172375, IMG submission 114537) | Freshwater microbial communities from Kabuno Bay, South-Kivu, Congo - kab_092012_11.1m | ecosystem: Environmental > Aquatic > Freshwater > Lake | place: Democratic Republic of the Congo... | reverse complement strand
ATACGGTCCCCTCGCCTCCTCGGTCGGGGCGAGATCGGCGATACCGTACATGACGGCCCGGATACCCTCCTCTTGCGAGAAGGCCAATTCGCGTCCGCTCAGGGGAGGACCGAACCGATAGGATACCTCCCCGGGCGTAAGCAGCTCGAGAAAGTCCCCGAAATCGTCCTCCCCCTTCTTCTGTTTTTCCGAAGGAGGGACGATCTTCTCCGGTCCGTCGAGAAAAGCCGGAAGGACCATCGTATTCTCGTAGTTCCTTCCGCCGAGCGTCCCCAGGATATCCATCACGTTCGCCTTGCCGGGCGTGAGTCGTCCGGTATTGCACCAGGTCCCCTGCGGATAGGCGAACCAGACGCTCCGATGATTCCTCATCCACCGCAGCATGGCGACGTTTCGGGCACGCATCCTGTCGAACTCCGGAGTTCCTGCCGCGACCTGCACATACTTCTCTCCGAACATCGTCAGCAGATCGACGCAGCGCGAGAACATCCTCAGGAATACGGATTCCCAGACGCGCTTTCCCGCGACCCAGGTCATGGGATATTCCTCGGACAACGCCCTTCGAAGTATGTAATCGGCAACGGGCGCGTCGATGACGCCAGTATGGTTCGACATGATCACCACGTTTCCTCCGGAACGATAAAAATCAAGCGCTCCCAGAAGATGGGACATCCCCTCGATTTCCCAGGACCGCATGAGCCTGTCCGACAGGAAACCGACGAGCGCCTTCGACTCTTCCGTCGACGGCATATATGTCCTCAGCTCCTTTTCCCCGTCGATGACGGATTGAAAGGCGGACTCGTTGCGATACGTGACCATGAGCAGGGACTTCAACGCGGTTATTTCCCGCAGTCCCAGCCCCAGCCGGTCGGACAGTCCCGGAATCAATCCGGAAACATATCCGGGCACATCCCTATTCGGATCGATGACTTGCATGATGGTATGGGGGTTTCGATTGTAAAAGAAATCATTGCGGATTCCTTCGTTTTATCAGAACGGAGACGGGCCGTCAACGACCCGATACTTGACGGAATAGACGTTTCATCCTTTATTTGAAGAGCCTATCGCCCCGAATTACGAACTTTAAAAAGGAGCCTCTCCATGATATCGGACCTTTCCATCGCGCCGGACTGGTATGCGGCACTGCTTGCCAGGATAACCCCGCTTCTCTCAAATGAAGAACATATCGAGATGACTCTCTTTCACGATTTCTTCGCGGAAAAGATCATGCGGTTCCGCAGGATAAAGGGGAAGGGAATCCGCCGTAACACCGACAAGCTCGTCGAACTGCTCAGGGAAAAAGTCCTCTGGTCGGAAGAGCACAACGGTCTCTTCCTCCGGAGAATCTCATGCATTCTCTGACGAACCGGGAAGCCTCTCACGGGAGGCTTCTTTTTTATGCACGCCGAATCGAAATATGGACACGGGACTCCGGACTTCCGATCAGCGGGAGAAGAATCGCGTCATCCGGAGAACGCCGGACGCGATTGCCGCACCGACGAGCGCGGTCGCGAGCTGAAGCCAACCGAACATGGAAGGGATCTTGTCCGCGACCGGGAAATCCCGGAGCATGGTCGCGAAAAGCACGGAGCCGGCAGCGAACAGCAGTGCCGACTTCGCGAACGCCGCGGAAACGGCCGTCACGACGAACGGTTCCGCCTTCCGGAATCCCCTGTCCGCGAGATAGACGAGCAGGAGATTGCCCGCCACGATGAACGGGACAAGCGGCATAAACACCGCGGGCAGCTGCCCCGTCGCGAGCGCGACCAGACTCGGTACCGTGGCGATGGCGAACGATTCCCTGCGGAATCCGAAGAACGCCGCGGAAAGAAAGAGCGCCGCGTTCACGAACGATCCGGTGACCGGCTGCGAGAACACCAGGGGCGACGCGATCGCGAGCACCGACAGAAACGCGAACCGATACAGGTTCATCGCTCCCGCTCCCTCAAACGGCAACACCTTCGTCTTACTTTCCACGCCGACCGTTTCCGTATTCATATGTTTTCCAATCAATGATTCTCACCCTCCTCTCCCCTGTTCCCCGTTGTAAATTGTCAGTCGTAAGCCGTGCGCCACCCTTACATCTGTCTTGAGTCGGTCAATGATGTGATTTCGGACTTGTCGCGTTTCGCGTACCCCGTATGAAGCACTTTCTTCCGCATCGCCTCGTCGACGAAGAATCCGCGATAAACGGATCGGACCGACCCGTTCCCGTGCGCCGTACGGATCGACCCCGCCTTATCGATCGAATACAGTCCGGCAGAACGCTTTTTCGCGATCTCGACCGACGTCGGAATAGGTTGTCCGCCGCCGCCGATACATCCACCGGGGCACGTCATCACTTCGAGCGCGTCGTATTTGCGCGGATCGACTTTCAACTCCTCGAGCACCTGCCTCGCATTATTGAGGCCGCTTACCACGCAGATCCGGATGGTCGCGCCATCGATCGTCACTTCCTTCTCCTTCCGGCCGTCGAGACCGCGGACCTCCTTCATCGCGTCCTCCGGAAGCTCCTCTTTCGTCATGAGGTAATGGGCCGTACGGAACGCGGATTCGAACACGCCTCCCGAGGAACCGTAAATAACGCCGGCGCCCGACGGCACGCCGAACGGATCATCCGCCGCCTCCGGATCGAGCTTCGAAAGATCGATGCCGTTCTTACGGAAGAGTCGGGCAAGTTCACGCGTCGTCAACACCCGGTCGACGGGAAACCGCCCATCGATTTTCATTTCCTCACGCCTCGCCTCGGCCTTCTTGGAAACACACGGCATGATCGAGACCATCTCGATATCCTCGGGACGGATGCCTTCCCTGCGACTCCAGTATTCTTTCACGATACCGCCAAGCATGATCTGCGGAGAACGCGACGACGCGAGATTCGGAATGAACTCGGGATAGGAAAACTCGACGAACTTCACCCACGACGGACAGCACGATGTCATCGCGGGCAACGGCCCTCCGGATCGGATCCGACCGACCACTTCGGCGGCCTCTTCCATCGTCGTAAAATCCGCTCCGGCGGCCGTGTCGAACACGTACCGGAACCCGACCTTCCGGAGCGCCGCGACAAGTTGTCCCGTAGCGACCGTCCCCGGTTCCATGCCGAACTCCTCGCCGATGCTCGTCCGAATCGACGGCGCGAACTGGACGACCATCGTCTTCTTCCCGTCCGCGAACACCTGTTCGAGCTCCTCGAACTCGCCGACGCCCTCGATGGCGCCCACGGGACAATGCGTGATGCACTGCCCGCAATTGATACATTCCACGTTCGGATCATCCGAAAGGGCGATCTTTCCCGTAGCGTGGTCGATCGACAGGTAACCGGCAGGACAGACCCGCGTGCAGTTTCCGCATCCGATACATTTCGTCTGGTCGAACACGATCGTCCCGGAACGGAACACGCGATCGGTCTCCTTGCGTTTTCCGATCGGCTTCGCCTCGTATTCACGGACCAGTTCGAGCAGATGGCATTTCTGAAGAAAGACGCAGTCGTCGCACTCGAGCGCGTGATTCCCGAGAATCGCTTCGAGGTTCTTTTTCCGTTCGGCGACAAGCTCGGGAGACACGGTGACGACCTCCATGCCGTCCTCGGCTTCCGACGCGCACGAGCGGACGAAGCCGTCCCGCCCGGCGACGGACACGATACACATCCCGCAGGTTCCGGACGCCGGCAGGTCCGGATGATTGCACAGGGTCGGAATCGCGATTCCGATGCGCTTCGCCGCGTCGAGAACGGTCTCGCCACGCCCGGCCGTGACCGATCGCCCGTCGAGCATGAACGTTATGGTTGCCATAGGATGTTTCATTTCGATACGGTCACATTGTACCTTGGACGTGACAACAGGGTCAAAGCGAGCGAAGAGCCGCCTCCCCTGGACATCCGACCGGCAAGATGATATGTTTCCGTGTTCATGAAGATTCTTTCACAATCAAACCGGGAAAAATCAAACGATGAAAAAAACGAAGCCGAACGCTCGAACCGAAAAAATCGAGTTGACGAAAAAAGGAAGATCCGCGTTTCTGCAGCTCATCCTGCCGATGCTTTCGATGAAACCGGAACCGGATTCGGACTGGGAACGCGCAAAGCATCTTTTCACCCGGCTTACCGGATGCGAAAGTTTCGACGCATGGCTCGGACAGAACAGGAAAAAACCGATGAAGGGAGTCCTTCATATCGATCCACTCGAGAAGGCGTTCCTGCTGAAAGCGGTATTCGACGCCCTTCGGATCGTCGGATCCGAACCGACGTACCGTGACGGGTTGAGATCGATCCTCATGGAATTAAGAAAAGGGGAACACCCCCTTTCCGGCACCGAAAGCGCCGCCCCATAATGGAGCGGCGCCTTTTCATATCCCGTCCGTACGATTTTTCCTTGTCGGGCCGCTGGGAATCGAACCCAGACTACATCCACCCCATGGACGCGTACTACCACTATACTACGGCCCGAAGTCCCGCGGATGCGGGAGAAACTGACTTTTCATTACTATCACGAAACCCGGGAAAAGGAAAGACGGGAGTTCCGTTCCCGTCTTTCATCGTTGTCCGCGACTCTTTTTCGGTTCATCATCCGCCCCGTGATTCCCTATTCGAGAATCCCGTCGAGGTTCACGTCGTACAGGATCGCCTCCTGCACCAGCCGATACGGGACGATCTCGCCCTTGTCGAACCAGATGACCGTCTCACGCCCGGCTTCTTCCGGCTTGTCCGAACAGTGGATAAGGTTCCGCACGGCACGTCGGTCCGTACCGGCCAGATCGTAGGAATCGATCGTGAAGTCGCCCCGTATGGTACCGACGTCGGACGTCGACGGCTCGGTCGCCCCGACGATTTTCTTCACGACGTCCACCGCCCGGTTTCCCTCGATGACCATGGCCACCACCGGTCCGGATGTCATGAAAACCGCGAGCTGACGGATGATGTCCCTTCCGTATTCGATCGGTTCGCGGTCGAGCGCGACTCCCTGCGCCTCGAGCTGCTTCGCGATCCGTTCCCCCTTCTCCCTGAACCAGACGTCGTCCTTGGCGTAATGTTTCCAGCACTGGTCCTCCGTCGGGACGATCATCTTCATCGCGACGATCTTGAGACCGGTCCGTTCGATGCGCGAGACGATCTCACCGACGAGCGACCGTTGGACGCCGTCCGGCTTCACGATGACGAACGTACGTTCCTTCTTGGGATGTGTTCCTGCCGACATATCGGATTCGGTGACTGATTATGTTCCGTCTCCCCTTTTTAGCACGGATAATCGGGAAAATCAAAGAAAGGGAAATAAAAAACCGACCGCTTATATGTAGCGGCCGGCGCGATGATGGTCGTTCAGGCGGAAGCCCTGTTTCTTCCGGACACCCTGACGCAAAAGTCCCCGATCAACGAAGCCTCGTCGGGATACGCATCGAAACCGGAGTCGATCATCGCCTGACGAAGTTCGGGATCGGGCACGAGGACAAACATCCCCAGAACACCGAGGCGGCGGCTTCGCGATACTCCGCCAAGCAGTACCCGTGCGTCATTTGCATCCCGGGAATCGGACACGGTCGCGATGACGACCCTCGTCCCGGGGTTGGTGCGGAGAAAACCGAACGCGGATGCGTTCCCCGTACGGGCGAAGATTTTCTCCCGGAAAAACCCGACGACTGGGCCGGAAGGATTCCGTCCTCCCCGGTTGTCGGCATAGGTTACGGACAGGACCGTAAAACCGGACTCATTGAAGAATGCGGTACGGAGTTCGGGGTCTATTCCGGTTTCCTGCAGAGACTTGTCATATTTCTCCTCCCATTCCGCGACATCTTTCGGAAATTGTTCCGAAGCGAAATACGCGTCCAGGATTTTCTTGGCACGTTTCATATCGATGGGCATGATGACCTCCGTATTTTTAAGGTGGATATGGCGACTCTTCCGTATCCGAAGCCTAACAGGAAAAACCGGAAAAGGACAGTTTCCGATCAGCGCGTGGCACCGGAGAATACGCATCCGGCGGAGGCGACCGGACATCGGTACACGATGTCTCCCGAGCGGTCCGTCCGACGGATCATGGCGCCCTCCGAAACGGCACGGGCGATCGTTTCCGGAGCCGGATGACCGTAGGAGTTCTGTCCGACCGAGATGACCGCCTCCTTCGGTCGGACCAGCGAGAGAAACGCGTCGCTCGTGGAATTTTTCGATCCGTGATGGGAAAGTTTGAGGATTTCGGATTCCGGCACGTCAGACAAAAAAGACTCTTCTTTCGGCAGGTCGCCGGCAAGAAGAAAGTTCGTCTCACCATAGGAGAACCGCGAAACCACGCTCCCCTCGTTCGATTCGACGTTTTCCGGAAGCGGTCCGCGCGGGTACAGGATGCGGAGCGTTCCCCCTTCCGGAAGGAAGACGGAAACGCCCTCCCGCGCCTCGATACGCTCCGGCGGTTCCGGCCCCTCATCGAGGCGGTCTTCGAGAAGCTTGAAGGCATCGGAAGACGACACGGCATCCGTCGCGATGAACGTACGGACATGATAATCGCGGATCAGATCGGGCAGTCCGCCGATGTGGTCCGCGTCCGGATGCGTCATGACGACCGTCTCGATCGTCCGATCCCAGAACGGAACGTATCGCGACAGCCGCGACAACAGAAGCTTGCCGCTCCGGCCGCCGTCGATCACTATCTGATTTCCGCCCTGTGAAATGAGGATCGCATCCCCTTGTCCGACATCGAGAAAAACGACCCGGGTCTCGTGAGCGTTCCGCCACGCCCACGCCGAGAATATGCCGCCGACGGACGCGGAAAGGACGAGGATGATGAAGAGTGTCCGGAGCAGTATCTGCCGCATACGATGGAAAGACCGTTTCATCGTCATTATCGCATACCTTCGGAATATCGGCTCGCGGATCACGAAGGATTTTCCTTCAAGACGGCTTTCAACGCATTTCTCCGGCGACGATCGACGAAAAGGAAGACGAGTCCGAGAACGGCATACCAGACGATCGAGGCCGCCCAGCTGAAACCGGTATGGATCATCATCTTCCGCGAGAAATGGGCCAAGTATTCCGTGCTGAGGATGATCGGACGGATCGCGGCGTACGCGGGAAACGCGAACAGACTTCCAAGGAACGGTGCGATCATGCCGGCGACCCCGACAAGCGCCGAGAGTAACATCGCGTACGGCACCAGGGGGAGGATGATTGCGTTAGCGAGAAAGGAGACCGGGGAGAACGTCCCGAAATTCGCGAAGATGACCGGCATGACGAACAGGTTCGCACAGAACGTCAGGAGTGCCGCCTCGACGAACAGTCTCCCGTGGGAGACCCATTTCACGATGCGCCCGATAAGAGGAGACGACAGGGCAATACCGGCGGTAGCCGCGAACGAGAGCAGGAAGCCTATGTCGTGCCGAAGAAGGAGCGGACTGAAAAGCAACATAGCCGAAGCGACAAGAACGATCGCTTGGAGCGAGGCGTACCGCCGACCGAACCATCCGGCCGAAACCAATGTCGACGACATGCCGAACGCGCGGACCGCGGAAGCCGGCGAGCCCGAAACGAGCACGAAGGCGGCCGTGGCGAACAGGGAGAACACCGCGGCCCGGGGACGGGAAAGGAAACAGACGATACCCAGAAGCAGGAAACATTCGGCGATGATGGAAATATTGTATCCGGAAACTGCGACAATGTGCGAGAGTCCCGCGGACCGGAAATCCGCGACGACCGGATCCGGAAGCTGCCGGCTTCCGCCGATAATAAGTCCCTTTGCCAGTCCGGCTTCCGGTTCGGGAAGTGCCCGTGAGAGCGCATCCCTGAAGCGTCCGGAAAATCCGAAGAGGGCGCGGCGTAAAGGATATCGTTCTCCCGTCTTTTCCCATGACGATACCTGGCATTTGTACGCGATCCCGTCTTTCGCATAGTACATCCGCCACACCTCGTCCGGAGTCTCGAGCGCACAGGAAAGTTTTCCCGAGTCGCCGTACGCGATGTCGGAACGGATCGAAAAAGTTCCCGAAACGAGCTCTTCCGGACAAGCCGATTTCCCCGCGCACGAATCGAACCGGAAAATCGCCGTTATTCCGGCATCGCCCGATTCCGGATTCCGGACGATCGTGGCCGTGCCCGAAACGGGTCCGGACGGACGGGCGCGATTCCACTCCGTCTCTTCCCGGGCCGAGAGAAACATGCCGAGGGAGAACGCGAGACAACCCAGGAGAACAGCCGCTCCTTTCCGGTTCGGCCACACCGCGACGAGCGCGACACAGGACGCGATCAGCAGAAGCGGCAACGCCGGCGACCATGAGGAAAAGACCGATCCGAGAAATACTCCCGGAATCGTGAACGGGAACGAGCGCCGTATCGATGACGCGATATCGGTCATACGGGAAGTATCGGGTTCCGGATGCGGGATATCGGACGAAAACGGACAATCGGGTCCCGGTCGGCAAACAAGAACGAAACCCCGGAAGACCGGGGTTTCGATATCCATCGTCACTCAAGATTTTCTATCGCCTTCTTGAAACTCTTCACCGAACCGAAGGACTTGTACACGCTCACGAAACGGAGATAGGCGACTTCGTCCACGGCACGGAGCTTCTCGAGCACGAGGTTCCCTATTTCCTTGCTCGTCACGTCCGGATCGCGCCTCGCATGCAGTTCGTATTCGATCTCCTCGAGGATCTTCTCCGCTTTCTCCTCGGACCCGGGACGCTTCTCGAGCGCCCGCATGAGCCCGACCTCGATTTTTTTCCGATCGTACGCCTCTTTCCTTCCGTCCTTCTTCACGACCGAGATACCCATCGTTTCCGCTTCCTCGTACGTGCTGAACCGGCCCGAGCATTTTTCGCACTCGCGCCTTCGCCGTATCGCGCGACCTTCCTTCGTCTCGCGCGAATCCACGACTTTTGTCTCATCATGACCGCAAAACGGGCAACGCATATCTTTCTCGCACACAAAAACACCCCGCCCGACCCCAATCTATCACATATCCCGGAAAAAAAGAAAGGAGGATGTCGGGCATCCTCCTTTCATACGTGGGAACCTCCGGAATTATTTCTTCATCTTCCGACGGATAAAGGCCGGGATCTCGAGATCGTCGCCCTCTTCGGCGAATTCCTTCGTCTCCGTGCGAAGCGGCGTCCGTGCGGGCTGGATCTTCTCCTCGATGATCATCGCCGGCTTTTCCACCATACGGCGGGTGCTCTCGAACGCGGTCCGGGAGAACATGTCGTCCTCTTCCTCCAGGGCCTTGACCGGCTCCGGCTCGACGGCGGCGCGGGGCGCCGGCGCGGAAACGGGAGCGGAAGAGACGCGCGAGACGAATCCGACCGTTCCCCGCTCCTTGGTGCGATTGGCGTCGAATCCGGTCGCGACGACCGTGATCTGGATATCGCCCTTGTGTACCTGGTCGTCCACGACCGCACCGAAGATGACCTTCGCGTTCGGATCGATGCTTTCGGTTATGATGTTCGCCGCCTCGTTGATCTCGAGCATGCCGAGGTCGGCCGAACCGGAAATATTGATGAGCACGCCCTTCGCGCCGTCGATGGAGAGTTCGAGAAGCGGGCTGCTGATGGCCGCGCGGGCCGCCTCCTCGGCGCGGTTTTCGCCCGAGGCGATACCGATACCCATGAGGGCGGATCCGCTGTCCTCCATGATGGTCCTGACGTCCGCGAAATCGACATTGACGATACCCGGCTTCGTGATGAGGTCCGAGATGCCCTGGACACCCTGACGGAGCACGTCGTCGACGATGCGGAACGCACTGATGAGCGTGACCTTCTTGTCGATGATGGAAAGCAGTTTGTCGTTCGGGATGGTGATGAGCGAATCCACGCGGTCACGGAGATTCGAGAGCGCCTCCTCGGCGATCGCCCGCCGCTGGGCTCCCTCGAACGTGAACGGCTTGGTCACGATGCCGATGGTGAGCGCGCCGAGCTCTTTCGCCGTTTCGGCGACGATCGGGGCCGCGCCGGAACCGGTTCCGCCGCCCAATCCGCACGCGACGAACACCATGTCCGCGCCCTTGAGGACTTCCTGGATCTCGTCACGGTTTTCCTCGGCCGCCTGTCGGCCGATTTCCGGATTCATGCCCGCGCCGAGCCCCTTCGTCAGGTTCTTTCCGATATGTACCTTTTCCGCGGCCTTCGAGTTGTGCAGTGCCTGCGCGTCGGTGTTGATGACCACGAATTCGACTCCCTTGATCTTGGAATCGATCATGCGGGAGACCGCGTTTCCGCCGGCCCCGCCGACTCCGACAACCTTGATTTTGGCGAACGTTTCGATATCGGGTTTGATTTCAGCCATACGGAAAGGGGTGCTAAAGGGATGATTGAAACGGTTCCGACTGGCTTTTGTTTTCGAAGTCCTACTTTAGCACGTGGAAAAAGCGTGTGTCAAGCGGATTTTTTTCGTTTTTTGGCTCTCTTCGGTCGGTTTTCAATCAAGCGGGAGAAATTTCCGGAGCCAATCCTTCATTTTCCCCCCGGCGGAAAACGCCCATTCCGGAACGGCCCGTTTCGCCCCATCCGTCAGGAATCCGATACCGGCCCCGCCCCCGTGCGACCCTCCCCGTTCATGCGCCAGCAGGACCAGTCCGACGGCAGTCGCGAAATCCGGGCTGTCCACCTGGTCGAGAATACCTCCGAGCGGTTTCGGATACCCGATGTGCGACGGAAGCCGGAGGATGCTCTTGGCAAGCTCCACCGTTCCGGGAAGAAGGGCGCCGCCACCCGTAAGCACCGCGCCGGCAGGCAGAAGTCCCTCGCGGCCGCACTTCGCGAGTTCGGAATTCACGAACTGCAGGATTTCCTCCATGCGCGCCTCGACGATTTCGGCGACATGATGACGGGAGACGGCCTCGGTCTCACGCGAATCGAACCGGGAAAGGTCCACTTCCTCGCGTTTGCCGACGGCCTCCGGCAAGGCGGTCCCATACTGGAGTTTCACCTGTTCCGCTATGTCGATGGAGACGCGGAGTCCGAGAGCGATATCGTTCGTGACATGCGCGCCACCCACCGGAAGTACCGCAAGATGAACGAGCTCGCCTTCCTCGTATACGGTGATCGATGTCGTGCTTCCGCCGATATTCACCAGGACGACGCCGAGCTCCCGCTGCTTCGGGTTCAGTACCGCTTCGGCGGCGGCAAGCGGTTCGACCGCGTCGAAATCGGGACGGATACCGACCTGATCGAGGATCCGTCCGATACCCTTCATCTGGTTCATGCTCGTCCCGACCACGAACGCCTCGGCTTCGAGCCGGACACCGCGCATGCCGATCGGATCCTTGATGTCCTTCTGGTCGTCGAGCCGATAACTCTTCGGGATCACGTGAAGCACTTCGCGGTTCGAGGGAAGCATGACACGCGCCTCGACTTCCGCCATGGCACGCTCCACGTCCTCGCCCGCGACCTCGCCATCGGGACGGCTGACGGCGATGACCCCGAGCGTTTTCTGACAGAAGATATCCGTTCCGGAAACGCCCACCCCGACCACATCGGCCGTGACACCGGACATCCGTTCGGCGTGGGATACCGCCTCCGCCACGGCACCGGCCACGGCGGACGCATCGATGACGCTTCCGCGGCGCATGCCCTCGGACGGCATCGAGACGGCGCCGAGCACGCGGAGCGATTCCTCACCCGCGACCTCCTGGGCCATGACCGCCCGCACCTGCGACGACCCGATGTCTATTCCGAGATAATTTTCGGTTTTCGGCATACGGACAATCGGAGAATCACTTCCCCGGAAAGACTTCCTGCTTATGCGCATCATTATACCCCGAAAACGTCAGGAAGACAAAACGGAGAAATGAGAAATGAAAAATGAGAAATGAAAAGTGCGGGAACGGGGACGGAAAAACATAAGATGTGGAATGAGAACGGCACATATCCGATTTCCGAAGAAAAAAACCGGACCAGAAGGTCCGGTCATGCGCCCGATCCGACTCCGGTTTCAGAAAAAGAATTCGATAAGATGCGGAAGAAAGACAAGAACGCCGACGATCGCCGCGGAAACGGATCCGAGAAGCACCGCTCCGGCGGCAAGGTCCTTGATGATCTTCACCTTCGCATGAAATTGCGGACTCAGCATGTCCATCAGATGCTCGAAAGCGGTATTCAGGAGCTCGAGCGAAAGAATGACTCCGATCGTAAGGAATACGATCGCCAATTCCGTTCCGGAAAGCGGCAACAGGAACGAGAGCGCGAGCGCGATAAATGTCGACACGAGCTCGATACGGAAATTCCGTTCCGTTTTCGCGGCATGCCGGATCCCATCCAGGGCGTGTCGGAAACTTTTCACGAATTTGGTCATAGGGATACGGTTATGTCGGCTCACTCCGACATTCTACAACGGATGAACGGCCCCCGCCACCCCGATACGGACTTACCGGTCGGATACGGCTTCCGTCGCTTCGTCCTGGATGCGGAACATTTCCTCGGAGTGATCGAAGCCGAGCAGATGAAGGGTGCCGTGCGAACAGACGAACGCGAGTTCATTCCGGAACGGGACGCCGTCCTCGGCGGCCGCGCGGCGGACGAATTCGGGGGAAATGACGAGGTCGCCGAGAAAAATCCGTCCGTCGGCATCGGGACGGATTTCCTCCCCCTCATGTTCCGCGAACGACAATACGTCGGTCGGCGCGTCCTTGTCCCGATATGTCCGGTTGAGTTCCCGGATTTCCATATCGGAAACGAGCGCGATGCCGACGGACACGCTTGGAGAAACGGAAAGAGACGGGATCCCGCAGCGGGAAACCGTCTCTTTCACGATCGACACGAAAAAATCATCTTCCGCCTCGCACTCCGCGTTCCTCACGATGTCGATGTCGGGTTCCATGCGGTTACGCGAGCGCTTTCTCGACGAATTTCTTCACCGTATTGCCGTCGGCCCGTCCGGCCACCTTCTTCGCGGCCGCTCCCATGAGCTTCCCGAAGTCGGCCTTCGACGAGGCTCCCGTCTCGGCTTTGGCTTCCGCGACCAGTTTCCGGATCTCGTCATCCGGAAGGTCCGCGGGCAGATACGCGCCGATAACGACGAGCTCGGATTCCTCGCTCTCCGCGAGATCGGGTCGGCCGCCCGCACGGAAACTCTCCACGCTCTCGCGACGCTGTTTCGCGAGCCGCCGCAAAACGGCGACCGATTCGGCATCGGAAAGCTCGGTAGCCGGCTTCCGAAGTTCTATAGCCTCGTTCTTGAGCGCACTCCCGATCATGCGGAGCACGTCGCGCTTCGCGGCGTCCCCCGCCTTCATGGCCTCCTTGAGATCGCTTTGTATCGTTTCGTAGAGGGTCATAGTGGACGGTTTTAGCGGTTGAGCTTCTTCTTGATTTCACGGAGCGACTCGTCGTCGAACTTCCCGAACTTCTTCAGACGACCGATTTCCTTGCGGATCTTCGTCTTGTAGAGAGCTTCGTTGCGACGTTCCGTCTTGCTCTTTGCCTCACGGCGGAAACGGAGCTTGCGTGCGCGCTGGAGCGTACCGCTCTGCTGGACACGGCGCGAAAACCGGCGAATCATGCTCTCCGGTGTCTCCTTCTCCTTCTTACGGACTTGTATCATACGTACCGACCTCCTTTCCCGGTATTCGATTTATCCCCCTCCTTCACCTCTGAAAAATTCCTGAAAATGCTCATTTGACGGGATGAATCCCCTCCGCGAGCCTCGCTCCGCCCAAGAGATGCAGATGGATATGCGGTATCTCCTGCCCTCCGTCGCGTCCTACCCGAAAAAGCAGTTTATACCCTTTCCGGGAAATGTTCAAGTCCCGGGCTATGTCCCGCGCCGCGAGTATCATCCGTCCCGCAAGTCCCGCATCGTCGTCGGAAAGATCGTCGATGGTCGGGATCCGGCGCTTGGGGATGATGAGGATATGCACCGGGGCGATCGGACGGATGTCGCGGAACGCGATCAACTCGTCCGTCTCGAGGACGATGTCCGCCGGGATCTCGTGTCGGATGATCTTGTCGAAAACGGTCTCTTCCATACTACGCATGAGGCGCTATTCGAATTTCGGGGTCGGATGCGAGAGCGTCGCGTTCGTCTTGAGGATCTTCTTCACGGCGTCCACGAGCCTCTCCTGCGTGACCGTCTCCTGCGTCCCGGACACCATGTCCTTCACGATCGCGGTCCCGTCGATCGCCTCTTTCTGTCCGAGGATGATGGTCACTTCGACGCCGAGACGCGACGCGACGCGCATCTGCGCCTTGAGACTCCCGCGACCGAAACTCTCCGTCACCAGGATGCCGTGCTTCTCGAGATCCGCGAACAGGCGGAGGCTCTTCTTCTTCGCGAGATCCCCGAGCTGGGCGAGGAAGACGCGCGGCTTCGGAAACTCGTACGGACGGACCTGGGTCCGTTTCATCTCGAGGACGATCCGGTCGAGGCCGAGTCCGAATCCGATGGCCGGCGTCGGCTCACCGCCGAGTTCCTGCATGAGATTGTCATATCGGCCACCGCCGCCCAGGGCATACTTCTTCCCTTCGCGATCGGTCGACCAGACCTCGAACACGGTCCGGGTGTAATAGTCGAGGCCGCGGACGAGTCGGGGGTTTATCGAATACGGAAGTTCGAGCTCGTCGAGATACTCGAGGAGCGATTTGAAGTGCGCGCGGGATTCGTCGTCGAGGAAATCGAGCGCCTGAGGCGCCTGCGAGGTCAGCTGGACACACTTGTCCTCCTTGCAGTCGAGGATGCGCATCGGATTGGTCGAAAGCCGGTCACGGCACACCTGGCACAGCTTATGCTTCTGCGACTCGAGGAACCGGACCAGAGCCTTCTCGTAGCGCTTGCGCGATTCGGGCGTCCCGATCGAATTCACCTGGAACTCGACATCCCGGAGACCGAGCTCGCGGACCACCCGGTAAGCGAGCTGGATCACCTGCGCGTCGAGGATCGGGTCGGACTCGCCGAAGACGTCGAAGTTCCCCTGCCACAGCTCACGGTATCGGCCCTCCTGCGGGCGATCGTATCGGAATACCGGCCCCATCGAAAACAGCCGGATCGGCTTCGGAAGCACGCTCATCCCGTGCTGGATATAGGCGCGGGCGACACCGGCGGTGAATTCCGGACGAAGCGCCACGCGGTCTCCGCCACGGGTCTGGAACGCGTAGATTTCCTTGTCGATGATGTCGGTCCCCTCCTTTATCGACCGCACGAACAGGTGCAGATACTCGACCGTCGGTACGTCGATCCGCTGGAACCCATATTCCTGCGCGGCCGAGGACAGGCTCCGCCTCACGCGCTCCCAGTACGGCTGCTCATCCGGCAGGATGTCGCGCATTCCGCGCAACGACTGCATGAGGAGTTCGTTCTCCGAAACGAGCGGCGCCGGGGCCGTTTTTGTCGCAGGCTTCTTTTCCGTCTTCGCGACGGTCTTCGGGGCCGGCTTCTTCGTCACGGGCTTGGAGGCCTTCGCGGTGACGGTCTTTTTCGGGGCCATAGGAAAATCACTTATACTGCTTGGATTACCGGTCTGAAATCTCACATCGAACATCTCTGTCGGGATGAGGTTTCAAACAGGTTTCCGAAGAATCACCGATACCATTCCGCACGGGAAACGGGCCACGCACGGAACAGCACCCGGCCGACGATGAGCCCCTTGTCGACGGGACCGAACACGCGGGAATCGAGACTGTTCATGCGATTGTCGCCCAGGACGAGATACTGGTCCTGGCCGAGCGTGACCGGTTTCATGTCCGTCGTGATGACGGACGGGGCGAGATAGGCCGACTCATCGAGTTCGTATCCGTCCGGATGAGACGCGTTCGTGATGATCACTTTCGACCGCTCGATACGGACGGTCTCACCCGGAAGTCCGATGACGCGTTTGATGAGATAGAGGTCCGGCTTCTGTGGCGAGCGGAACACGACCGGTTCCTGGCGCGGCAGCGAATAGAACGGGGTCACGGTGAAAAGAGGGTTTCCCGACGGCCCGATTTCGGTCTTCTTGTACCCGAATTCGTTCACCACCAGATATTCGCCGTCATGGAAATTCGGCATCATGCTGAGACCCTGCACGAAGAACGGCTGGAAGAGAAAGACACGGACTGGTATGATGATGAGAGCCGCAAGTATGAACACTTTCACCATCTCGAGAAAGAATTGACCCGCGGACAGCTCCTCTTCGACTTCGATCGTCGGGTCCATGTCGCGTCCCGGAAGTCCGGGCTGCCCAGGATTCATGGTCATACGGGGAGAATCACGAGGGGAACGCCCTCCGCGGATAAGCATCAAACGATGCCATGGTATCACGTTTTCAGCATAAAATCAAGTGTCGAAAAAGAGTGGGAAAAGCCTATGGGTAAAGGAAAAACCAAAGCGAAACATATCGCCGTTGCCATCGCTTCCGTCCTGACGATCGCGCTCTCCCTCCTCGGATGGCGGCTGCTTCGGACCGCGGAAAAGATCCACGTCGACAACGCGTCCTCCCACGGGGTTTTCGAGAACCTTTCTTCCGTGCTCCCCGGAGGACAGAGGGAGACGCTCGAGGGAGAAGATACGGGACGGGTGAACATTCTCCTCCTCGGACGGGCCGGGGAAAGTCATCCCGGAAAGAATCTGACCGATACCGTCATGCTCGCGAGCATCGACGTCCGCGAGCGTCGGGCCGCGTTCCTCTCCATCCCACGAGACCTCTTCGTTCCGATCCCGGATACGGATCTTTCCACCAAACTCAATTCACTCTACCAGTACGGACTCGACCGGGGAAATGGCGCCGAAACGCTCGTCCGGGAGGTCGAGGATATCACGGGACAGAAAATCCCCTACTACGTCGCGCTTGATTTCGACGGATTCGAGAAGGTGATCGACGATGTCGGCGGCGTGAGCGTCTATTCCGAACGCGATATTCTCGACGCGCGCTATCCCGGAAAGAATTACAGCTACGAGACGTTCCAGCTTTCGTCCGGTTGGCACACGCTCGACGGCGCGACCGCGCTCAAGTACGCCCGCGAACGGCACGACGATCCGGAAGGCGATTTCGGCCGGGCGAAACGCCAGCAGCAGATCATCAAGGCATTCCAGGAGAAGGCCCTGTCGATCCGGACCTATCTCGACCCCTTCACCGCGAACCGGCTTCTCGGCACACTGGGAGACAGCGTCCGCACGAATCTCACGATGAGCCGGATCGCGAGCCTGATCGATCTCTCCAAGACGACCGATCTCCGTAACGCGTCTTCGGCCGTCGTCGACGCGTGGCGGAAAGAAAGCCTGCTTCGCGTCTCGCATGTCGACATGAACGGGATCCAGGCATTCGTCCTCGTCCCGCGGACCGGAAACTGGAACGAAGTCCGCGATCTCGCGGCGAACATATTCCGAAAGGAGGAGCTCGATCGGAAACGCGCGGAGATGGAAAGCGAGGCGGCATCCGTCCTCATTCTCGCCGATCCGGAAGACGCTTCCGCCGCCAACCGGTTCGCGACGACGCTTCGCGACGCCATTCCCGCGGAAAACATCCGGGTCGCGACCGAAAAGGATTTCGATCGGCCCGAGAAAAGCGAGGTCTTCGACGGGACGGGTCTCGGCAAACCCTTCACGCTCGATTCGCTCCTCGGGGCTTTCTCTCTCACGAAACGGACCGGATCCCCGATCCTGCCGGCCAAGGAAAAGGAAGCCGATTTCGTCGTCCTTTTCGGAAACGACCTGAAAGAGCACCCCTTGCCGGAAACATCGCTCGGGAGCGACAGCGCGGCGCTGGACGAAGAGGATTCCTTCTCGGGATATTTCACGCCACAGGCACAGCAATCAGGGAGCAATTAACAGAAAACGGTTAACAAGGGGCGGGGAGACAGCAGTTGATAATGAAATCCCGACTGATCGGCGGAAAAACCCGTTAACACGTTAACGAAATAACTTCCAGCAATGGAAAATTCGGAATACCCCCCATCCTTCATTAAAAATGAAAAATCGGAAATTAAAAATTCTCCCATCTATGCTATGATAGCCGTATACTGAACGTCTATGAAACTCATCGTCGGACTCGGGAATCCGGGCAGGGAATACGAACGGACCCGTCACAACGCGGGGTTCCTGTTTCTCGATTTCCTCCGTGAATCCTGGGGTTTCGAACCGTTTCAACCGACCCCGAAATGGAAGGGATCCGTTTCCGCCGGCCTGCGGAACGGGGAGAAGATCCTCCTGGTGAAACCCGAGACCTTCATGAACCGTTCCGGCGAATGCGTCGCGGACATCATGGCGTTTTTCAAGCTCGCTCCGACCGATATCGTCGTCATACATGACGATCTCGACATCGCGCCCGGATCATTCAAGGTCGCCGGCGGATCCGGCGCCGCGGGACACAACGGCGTGGCCGACCTCATCGAAAAGCTCGGCACCAAGGAATTCACCCGTATCCGCGTCGGCATCGGCCGGCCGCCGGAAAACGTTCCCGCGGAAAGATTCGTCCTCTCGCCGTTCGCCGACGCGGAACCCGATTCGCTTCGCGTGACCTTTTCGGAAATGGAAAAGATGCTGTAACGGGCGGCGGACTACCGACCACCGACACGAAAAAACCTCCGCCCTTGCGGAGGTTTTATGATGAGACGGAAACCGATATCACCTGATACCCTGAAAGCTCGCGTCGCCCAGGACATAGTGTTCGGAATGCGCGATCCCGCCACCCTTCACCATGCCGGCGTCCCTGCTCTGCAGTTTTTCCAAGGCATCGACGATCGCCTGTCTGTCCAGGGCGTCCTGCGCGGCCTTCGCGGTCAACTGCAGCTTCAATTCGCCGATATCGCTCCTGGTGGAGCCGGTATCGTTTCGAAGGTCCGCAATGGCGGTCCAGACATCGTCGAACGAAGCTCCGCCCGTCACGGTACTCGCCAAAGCCACGCCCGTCACGGTGAAAAAGCCCGCGAAAACGACTCCGAATATGAAATTTCTCATACGATTCGACACCAAAAATATAACCGGACACTATAACTTATAATCATATTTCTGTCAAGTATAGGGATTCTATGCATGATAAATGAAACTCCTCGCGGCAAGCCGCGAGGTATCCCCCGGCTTGTCATCCCGGGCTTGATCCGGGATCCAGTCCCGCTTCGCGAGACCTATCCGCGGCAAGCCGCGGGGTATCAGACCCTGAGAAGAGAATAAAGGCTACAAACAAAGAAAAGCGCCGGCTCTCGCCGGCACTTTTCTTTTTCCTCTCCCTTATTCCCGATGCGTCATCCCGCATTCCGCTTCCGCTCCCGGTCGTAAGTCGTAAGTTCGAATTCTACGCCCGCGAGACGTACGCGCCCTTTTCGGTATTCACGATAAGCCTGTCTCCGACCGAAATGAACAGCGGTACGGTAACCTTGAGCCCGTTCTCAAGCGTGACGACCTTGTCGCCACCCGACGCGGTATCACCTTTGAGTCCCGGCGGCGCCTCGACCACCTCGAACGTCATCTTCACCGGGAGCTCCACGTTGATCGCGCGGCCCTCGTAATTGAGTACGGTCACTTCGGTCCCTTCCAGGAGGTATTTCGCGGAATCGCCCAAGGTCGAAGCCGGGAGCGCGAACTGTTCGTAGTTCTCCGAGTCCATGAAATGGAATTCGTCGTTTTCCGGATACAGGTACTGCGCGGCCGATTTCGTCACCTCGGCTTCCTCGAACTTGTCCTTGTCCTGGAACGTATACTCGATGGTCGCTCCCGTGAGGAGATTCCGGAGCTTGGTACGCATGACCGCGCCGGTGCGCCCGGTCATCGAATGCTGATAATCGAGCACGACGAACGGTTGTCCGTCCCACACGATTTTCCGGCCGGTCTTGATATCGGTCAATCCGAGCATATGATCAGTCAACAGTTAACATCGAACAGATAACGGGAATCAGTAAGCAAAGAACAGTAAACAGTCAACATGGAACGACAGTCAGATAACAATAAGCATATAACATCGAGCGGTCGAAGAAACAGAAACCCGAAAGAATGTATGACTTTATCGTTGTCCGTTATCTATTCTCCACTATCCGTTTCCCGATCCCTGTTATCTGATATATGTTATCTGCTCCATGGCTTACTTCACCACGTACGGGATGAGACCCATGAACCGCGCGCGCTTGATCGCGAGCGCGACATCCTTCTGCTGCTTCGCCGAAAGGCCGTGGCGCTTCGGCGGATAGATCTTCCCCTGGGAGTTCAGGAACTTCCGGAGAAAATAGGCGTCCTTGTAATCGAGATGGTCCAACTTCTTCTGCATCGCGTCTTCCATAGTCGTACAAAATAAATGATATCTGAACCGACATCCGTTCCGTTCTTCCAGTTGTGAGTTGTAAGTGGTCGGTTGTCAGTTCTCTTTAGAACGGTACGTCCTCGATCCGGACCTCTTCCTTCTCGTCATCGAGATTGATGGTCGGAATCTCTTCCTCGATCGGCGCCGGAGCGGATCGCTGGGCCGCGGGTCGCGGGCCGGCCGACGGAGAAGGGGCATAGCCGCCCTGTCTCGGCGCGTATCCACCACTCCCCTGACCGCCCCCCTGCGGACGGGAACCGATCTGCATGGACTCCCCGACGATCTCGGTCGTCTTCCGTTCGATTCCGTCTTTTCCGACAAAGGAACGGGACTGGAGCCGACCTTCGAAGAACGCCTCCATTCCCTTCGTAAGATACTGACCCGCGATCTCGGCGAGTCTGCCCCAAAGGACGATCGTGTGGAATTCGGTCTTCTCCTGTTTCTGACCGGCCTTGTCACTCCAATGGTGATTCGTCGCCAGACCGATGGTCGCCACCGTCTGCCCGGACTGCGTCGTCCGCACGTCGGGGTCGCGCGTCAACCGCCCCACCAAGATGACCCTGTTTACGTTCATATGTTTTCAATTACCCGATTACGCATTGTCAGACTGTTTCATTGTTTCATTGCGCCATTGCTTTCGGTCCCATTTCCACTTTCAACCGGTCGACGAAACGGTGCCGGTTCCCGTTCTCATCCCCGTTGTAAGTCGCAGGTTGTGGGTTGTTGGTTCAAGACTAGATGTCAAGCACCTCTTTCAGCTGCTTATCGAGATCTTCCTGGGCGATCGGTTTCTTCTCGCTTTCCTTCTTCTCACTTTCGACAGGCTTCGCCTCCTCCTTCACGACCGGATTCTCGGCACGAACCGGCGCGGGCGCCGGTCGACGATCCCCTCCGCGGTCCGGGAAACGGCGTCCACCCCCGCGGCGATCGTCCCGACGGATCGGCTTCGGCCGCTCCTCGCGCGGGATGGCCTTGAGTTCCGGAAGATTCTCGGCACGGATAAGCAGGAAACGGGACACCGACTTGTACAGTTGAAGCGCCCGGGTGATGCCGTCGATCGCGTTCACCTTCTCCGGGTCTTCGACCGAGAACGGCTTGTCTCCGGCTTCCGGCATCGTGAACCGACGGGCGACATAGGTGCCGCGACGCTCGTCACGGATCTCATAGGCGAGATTCCGCTTCTCTTCCGTCTCTTCCGGAAGGAACGTCCCTCCGAAATCCGAAACGATCTTCTCCACGTCCTCGCGGATCTTCGGAAGCTCGGCCTCCTTCGAATCCCCGACGAGATAAAAAAGCTCGTATTCCCGCGTATCCTTCACTGCCATAACGGTAGGTATTTACCTGATTACATAAACGAAAACCGCGAAAAGAGATGACCTCAGCGGTTTCTGCCCACCCTTGTCTCCCATAAAGGAAGCGGGGCGGCGCGTCGGACTTTCTCTCTTGTTTCCCCATCCTAACAGGGTTTCCGGATCCTGGCAAGGGGTCCCGGAACGAAACGGAACCATTTCCGTAACAGGAACCGCTCCCCTGAAGCACGTATCGCTACGGGACGAGCGGACCCTTCACGTCCACCTCCACGGCCCGAACCGCGCCGTTCGTCTGCCCTTCCACCTTCAGTTTGGTGACCGTGTCGCGCCACCCCGCTCCGGGGCAGTTCGTCATTCCACCGGAGCTGGTATAAAAACGGGCTCTCCAACCGGATGCGGAAGTGAGTATTCCGTTGGAACAGGAGGCGCCGACAGCGGCAGCGAAATCGTCCAGGGTTTTACTCGTATAACTCACCTTGTAGAGCTGATACAGCATCTGCTCGACCGCGGAATCCGCGGTTTGGAACGATCGGGTCGCATTTCCGGTGGAGACGGCGGCCTTCTTCTGAAGCGTGGCCGAAGAAAGGACCGTGAGCGAGGTCACGAGCATGAGGGAAAGGATGACGAGCGAGAGCACAAGGATGGATCCCTTGCGAAAGGATGTGCGGGAAACGGGTTTCATAAAAAAGCCTCCATATTGATGATTCCAACCCCGTCTTTCTTCCAGTATATCACGCTCCCTTCGGAAAAGATCGGGCGCGACCGAAAAGACCGATGATCACCTGAACAGCTCCTCGTAATTGTCCGCCCAATACAGTATGCCGTTTATATACGGCGCATAGCAGGTTCCGAGATAACTGCAGGCGGCGGACTTGAACGCGGATTTTTTTCCGGCGGTCACGCCCGGGGTCTTCGCGAGTTTCAGCGCCATCGCCATGACACCGTCGGTAAGATTCCACGGGCTCGGAGGATTGTGTCCCGTCTTGGAAGCGACCTGCGACTTGTAGCCGTTCCAGGTATCCGGCATGAACTGTGCCACACCCATTGCTCCGCCGGTGCCCGTATATCCCTTCGGATTGCAGGACACTTTCTGTTTCCTGTAGTCGATATTCAGTTCGTCACAGATACCCTTGAACAGATCGCGTCGGCGCTGAAACGTCGCCCAGGCCACCTTGCCGAGCTTGCCCGCCTTATACGAAGCCTGTGCCCCGCTCTCCACCTCGCCGTACGTGCATCCGCCGACATTCGCCCCGAGATTCGTCTCCATCTTGAGCACTCCGACCAGAAACCCCTTGGGGACACCCGTTTCCTTGTTAGCGAATTCGACCGCGTCCTTGATATCCTTCGCGTCGTAAGAAGTCCCGGTCAATTTCGACAAGTCGCTCTGCAATTCGGAAATCTCCTTTTTCAGGCGCGCGACGATCTTCTGCTGATCGGCAAGGTCAGCCTGCGTCTCTTGCTGATCGGCGGCCAAGGCCTGTTTCTCTTCCAGCTTGTCCCCGAGCGCCGCTTCATGTTCCCGTTTCAGTTTCTCGAGATCCTGTTCCTCCCGGACCGTCTGCTGCCGGGAAGAATGTATATCTGCCATGATGGCATTCATCCGTTCCCCGATCGACCGGAACCGATCCGGATCGTCGAGCGCGCGGGTCACGTCATCGCTCGATAGCACCGCGCTGAACAACGGGTCCTCCGACTGGGCCTGCATTTCCCTGACCAGTCCGGCCAGGATAAGCCGGTTCCCGTCGATACGGTCCTGGATCAGGTCTATCTCGGCCTGTTTCCGGTCGATATCGTTCGTGGCCGCGGCGATACGGGCCTTCGTCGCGACGATCGCCTTCTGGGCGACGGAAAGCGACGAGTTGATCTGACTCAATTCGCCGGCAAGCGCTTCCTGTTGTGCCTGCGCCTTCTTCAGTTTTTTACTCAGGGACGAGATATCATCCTGGATCGAGACGGCATCCTGCGCGTACGCGATCAGGACCGGCAACGCGACGGTGCCGGCGATCGAAAGGGCGACGAAAAAAGCGAGTATCCTGAATACCTGTTTCATACCCCTATCATATCACGGATCGAAATCGACCGGAAGACCGACGACATCCGAAAAAGGCCGTTCGAACGCTTCAGACAGCCTTTTATTCGTATTCGGGAAACGACTACAACAGTGCCGCGGCGTCCTCCTTCGCCTTCTTCGTGATAGCCTTGCCGATTTCCGCGGAAACCTTGGAATTCTCCTTGAGAAACGCCTTGGCCGTCTCGCGCCCGACACCGAGCTTCGTCTCGCCGAAAAGGAACGAGTTCCCCGATTTCTTCACGACCTCGAGACGGACGCCGGTATCCAGAAGATCGCCCGAAGCGGAAATACCCTCGTTGTACATGATATCGAATTCGGTCGTCCGGAACGGCGGGGCGACCTTGTTCTTCACGACCTTCACCTTCACGCGGTTGCCGACCACATCCTCACCTTTCTTGATCTGCGCGGCGCGACGGACCTCGAGGCGGACCGAGGAATAGAACTTGAGTGCCTGACCGCCGGTCGTCGTCTCGGGATTGCCGAACATGACGCCGATCTTCATGCGAAGCTGGTTGATGAAGATGACCACCGTGTTCGATTTGGCCATGATCGGAGTGAGCTTCCGAAGGGCCTGCGACATGAGTCGCGCCTGACGACCGACATGCTGATCCCCCATTTCGCCCTCGATTTCCGCGCGCGGTACGAGCGCCGCGACCGAGTCCACCACGATCACGTCGATCGCGTTCGACCGGACGAGCGTCTCGACGATGTCGAGCGCCTGTTCCCCCGCATCCGGCTGGGAAATGAGCAGGTCGGAAGTGCTGACTCCGAGCTTCTTCGCGTACTCCGGATCGAGTGCGTGCTCCGCATCGATGAAAGCCGCGGTCCCACCCATCTTCTGCGCGTTCGCGATGATATGGAGCGCCAGGGTCGTCTTGCCGGACGACTCCGGTCCGTACACCTCGATCACCCGTCCCCGCGGAACGCCGCCGATTCCGAGCGCTAGATCGAGTGAGACCGATCCGGTCGGGATCGCCTCGATATCCACTTTCCGGACCTCGCCGAGCTTCATGATCATCTCATCGCCGAATTTCTCCCTGATGGTCCCCATGACCTCGTCCAACCCGTTCTTCACGACTTTTTTTTCCGACTTCGTATCTTTTGCGGCCATACGTTTGTCCGATTAATTATCATTCCCGACGAAAACGCCCGTCATTCCTTCCCGTTCGGTCCGAAGACCGCCGTCGAAGACTTCACGCTCCCGGAAAGCGCCGATTCCGATCCGTCATCCTGTCGGATCAGGACCGCGTTTCCGACGTCGGACGAGATCTCTATCCTCTCCCGCGCCTCGAACGGTTTCGTCTCGCCCGACGGAAACTTCCCGCTCCAGACGATCTCGCCGTCGGCACGGACCGAGACCGCGGTCGGGGCCGTGGCGCGGACCGAGAGCCTGACGGCGTCCGTCCGGACCGGATCGGGCAACGCCGTGTCCGTCCCTCCGTGATCCGGAAGGGCGGCATTCACCGACACGGTCCGCGCCCGCGTCTTTCCGAACCGGTTCGTCGACGAGACCGAGATCGTATTGAGTCCCGCATCGAGAGAGAGATTTTCCGAAAACACTCCTCTCTCGTCGACGGTCGCTTCCTCGCCGTTGATGCGGACCGTCGCCCGCGGATCGGTCTCGCCACGGACGACCGCCTCCGCCTCCGTCACGGTATCCCCGTCCGATGGGGACAATATGACCAGTCGCGGTTCCGAGACGAATGATCGGAATTCGAGATAGAGATACGAGAAAAATCCGAACACGATGAGCGCGATGGCCGAGACGACGATACCGCGGGTCGAGACGGGAATATGGAAACGGATCGGACCGTTCGGCAGGAATCGGGACGGGGCTTCCGTCTTACCCAGGTTCTTCCGTATGCTCCGCTCGCGCTCGTAGAGTTTCAGGGTCGCATCTTCGGGTATGCCGAGAAAAGCCGCGTATCCGCGAAGGAATCCGCGTACGTACACTTCGGGCGGGAGATTCTCATATGCACCCGTTTCGAGCGCTTCAAGATACTTCGCCTGAATTTTCGTGGCACGCGACATCTCCGCGAGACTGATCCGATTGTCGTTCCGGACCTTCCGAAGTTTCTCCCCGAGCGTGAGCGATCCGACTTTTTTTCTGGTGAAATTCGCCGCTGTCATGCCCCTATTTTAGCATGTCCGGACCGAAGGGCAAAGGGAGCCGAAGTCACGATAATTTCCGAACGGAGCTCTTGCGCTTTCGAATGTGGGAATATTCGGAAGCACGCTTTTTTGCCGCGAATCCCCCGATACGGCCGTTCGCGAACGATGTTCCCCGAACCCGGAATGACCAGGCTTCCGATTCGTATGGTTCGAGCCTTGTTTGGTGATTGGAAATTGGGCTTTTGGTTTTTCCCGAAACTCCGCTTCGGGTCACATCTGCCATTTGTCCCGCGTCGACTGGTCCGAGATCGGATCGTCGTACCCGGTGACATCGGATTGGCCGGCAAACTTGCCGACAAGCACCGGGCGTCCCTTGTTCGCGCCTTCCGGAGGTCCGACGACCCCGTTCTCCTCGAGAAGGTCGAGAAGTTTCGCCGCGCGACCGTACCCGATCGACAGGCGTCGCTGAAGGAACGTGGTCGCCGCGCGACCGGACTCGATCACAAGCTGTTTCGCCTCGTCGTATTTGTCATCCTGTTCCGACGGGTCATCCGACGAGGTGGAAAAATCAACATCGCCGCCCGAAGACAGGGGGGCGGCGCCCGATTCGACGTTATCCCCGTCGAAATCGTCGTCGAGATTCTCCTCGCCGAGCTCCTTTTTCTGACTGATGAAGAAACGGACGATATCCTTCGCTTCCTGGTCGTCGACGAGCACGCCCTGGATACGCTTCGGTTGCGACGCGCTCGGAGGGGCATAGAGCATGTCTCCCTTGCCGATAAGCTTCTCGGCTCCGCCCGTATCGAGAATGATGCGCGAATCCATCTGGTTCGAGACCGCGAACGCGATCTTCGCGGGAATATTCGACTTGATGAGGCCCGTCACGACGTCTGAGATCGGCTTCTGCGTGGCCAGGACGAGATGTATGCCCGCCGCGCGCGACATCTGCGCCAGTCGGACGATCGCGCCCTCGACTTCCTTGCCATGCGACATCATGAGATCCGCCATCTCGTCGATGACGATGACGATGTACGGGAGCGGCTCGAGCGGAAGCGTGCGCGGTCGCCCGTCCGGCCCGTTCCTGTCGACATAGGTCTCACCGTGACGCTCCTTGTCGCGATACGATGCGAGATCGCGGACCCTGATCTGCTCGAACAGCCTGAGACGGCGGTCCATCTCCCCTATCGCGTACTTGAGCGCGTTCACGACATGCTTGGAATCCGTGATCACCCGCCCGCTCTTCAGGTGCGGGATCTCGTTATACAGCGACAGCTCGACACGCTTCGGATCGATCAGGATGAGTTGGAGATCTTCCGGGGAATTCTGATACAGGAGGGAGAGCAGGATCGAGTTGATGCAGACGCTCTTGCCGGATCCGGTGCGTCCCGCGATGAGAAGGTGCGGCATGGATTCGAGATCCGCGATCTCGAACGCGCCCGAAACCGATTCTCCGAGCACGAAGGAGAGGTTCGAGCGACGGGAAGCGAACGCGGGGCTCTCGAGGATTTCACGCATGCGGACGCTTGCCGGCTTCGTATTCGGCACCTCGATGCCGACGAGCGACTTGTTCGGGATCGGTGCCTCGATACGGATCGGGTGTTTGGCAAGCGCGAGCGAGAGGTCGTTCGACAGTCCGACGATCTTGGAAAGCTTGGTACCGAACGCGGGACTGAACGTATACTGCGTCATGGTCGGGCCCACCGTCGATTCGCCCATCTCACCCATGATATTGAAATTCCGAAGCGTACTCTGGATGAGATGTTTGGTCCGTTCGATATCGCCGGAATCCCCTTTCCCGGTGCTTCCGCGGAAAAAATCCGCATCGGGACTGCGCCAGACCGAGGGCTGGCGTTTCCGATGCCTCCTCGGGACCGGAGCTGCCGATTCCTCTTCCTCGGGATACTCGTCTTCGTCGTCTTCTTCGGAAACCGATTCCTCCTCCTGCTCCTCTTCCGGAAAACTGATCGTTCCGATATTGTTCGGCTCCTCATGACTGACGGGCGGGAGCTCCGGCTCCGGAAAGGCTTCCTCCGCGACCGGAAATCCGTCGGACTCCGACCCGTCCTCTTCGGATTCCTCTTCCTTTCGGGATTCGCGAAAATCGGAAATCTTTCCCTTGAGATACGACAGGAAATGGATAAGGGAGACATTGAACGCGGCCACCGCGCCGGACAGGAACAGCGCGGACAGGATGACCGATCCGGCGGCCCGCCCCGTATAGGTGAACAGGAATGCCGCTACGCCGTAGCCGACATATCCGCCGCCCGAACCCCTCTTCGCTTCCGCAAGCATTTCCCTCGCGGAATCCCCGAGAAACAGGTGGAAGAATCCGAGCAGGGAAAGAAAGACGAGGGCGAGTCCGACGAATTTCACCACGTCGGACAAGGTCGTTGTCCGGCGCCGAAGCAGAAAGACCGCCGAGACGAGCAGGAGGACGGGGAAAAGCCACTTGCCCCAACCGAAAAGCGATCCGATTCCGCCATCGAGCCACTCGCCGAACCGACCGCCGACTCCGAAGAACGCGAACAGGAAAAGGATGGAAAACGCCACGAGAAAAATCGCGGCGATACTCCGCTTCGCGTCACCGCCGAGCGCGTCGCCCCATCCGGATTCGACCTCCCCGACTTCCACTTCCATATCTTTCTTCCGCCGTCCGCCCTTCGGTTTTTCTTCCTGCTTTTTCCGTCCCATAACGAGATGATTGAACATATCACGACCAGGCCCCCGAAACGACCGATCCTTCCGGGCGCCGGAATACCTTTCAGTATAGCATTCCCGCACGGAGGCGGAAACCGCCGGAAAAACGATGCTCCCTTTACAGACGATGATTATTGAGGCATAACGGAAAGGCATGAGCCGAAAGAACCTTCAAAACCCGGAGGACCCCCATGAAAACGCTTTCCGAAACGGTAGGGACGGCATCCGCCGTCGCCAACGCGATGAACATCATCCTCGCCCCCTGGGAAGAACCGCTTCTCGTGACGGGAAGCAGGATCCGGACATTCGGTCTCCTGTTCCCGCATTCGGACGAACGGATACCCGCGCTCCCGATACACGGGATGCTCGGGGCGCTGGATATCCCGATCGGGAAAAACCTGTTTCCTTCCGTCCGTATATTCAGTAAAAAAGGATTGGGCATCCTTGCCCTCCTGGCACAACGGATCTCCGGCGAACTCGGTACGCCCGTCCGAATAATCCTGGAGAAAAAATGAATCCCCGCGAAGCGCACTTCGCGGGGATTTTCTTTTTTCTCGTCAATTCCGCGAATACGCGTGAAGGACGAATTTGACGATCGGCTGATCCGATGGCGCGATGGCGGGTCGGGCCCCCATGAGGACGGGACGGATCCGGAACGTTTTTCCGAAATCCCGTTCCATCGAATCCAACACCTTCCCGAGTCGCTCCCATTCCTCGTCCGTTTTCCGGGGATTCTTTCCGGTATTCGAGAGTATGCCGCTTACGGCGGACTCCAGTTCGGACACGCTCTCCAGGAACCGCCCCCTGAACCGTGGAAGTTTCGACAGGTGTTTCCGACACGCCGCAAGGACCTCGTCATATCGGGATTCCTCGAACGGCGATCCATACAGGCGCTCCAGTGCTTTCCGCGGCTCTTTGGAGCCGTCCCCCTTGAAGATATCTTCTCCGAGAAACAGGTTCAGTATGTCACGAAGGACCACCCGCACCCGTCCGTCCGAACGCTTCTTTCCGTTTCGCATGATGGTAAGGTCCGATTCCCGCGAAAGCCTCGCGGTGAGCATCGCTCCCCTTCCTTCATATTGGTAGCGCCGCGCGAACCATCTGTCAATGACGGGAAAACGGGCGGTTCCGGATATAAAAATCCCGACGCCGTTACGCATCGGGACGAAAGTGACGACAAAGGACCCGTCACGCGATAGTCCGTTCTTCCATCCGTTCGACTTCCGAAAATCCCGGCGGGACGGATCGGAACACTCCCGGGAGCCGGAGCCCGACTTCCCCCGATCTTTTCCCGTGCGAGAAGAATAGGAGAAAGGTCCGCTCCGGATCGGAATGACCCGACGGTAATCCGTCCTGGAGTCGGAACAGCTCTTCCATATCCGAAAGCGGGCATCCTCCCCTCTCGACCTTGTAGAACGCCCGTCCGCTCCGACGGATCACATACCCGCACGTGTTCCGTTCCCGTTCGGACCGGGACGCATCGCCGAGCATCCCGTACGAAGCGGGCATATCCCGATACGATTCGGGGATGACGGCGTCGGTCGGAACCGCAAACGCCATGCCAAGCCCGATGATACGTCGTCCGCCGGTCAGGTTCCATCCGCCTTCGGAAAGTACCGCGACGAACGCTTCCTCTTCCGAAAAAACGGGAACGTCCCGCCGGATCTCGCCGATGATCGCTTCCATGGTCGCCCGGGATGTCGCGAGTCCGGGGCCGATGATGACGCATATCCCTCCGCGACGAAACTTCCGCAACTGTTTATTCATGTATCCCCCTTTTTATTTTTTCAATTCATCCGAAAATTCTGACCGGCCGTCCATCCGGCCACCAGATCCGATTCCGCCCCGCTCAGGAAACAGAACGCGCTCCGGATCGGAAAGACCCTGAACGAATCCCCGTACCGCCGCAACTGTTCCGCATACCAGACCGAGACGATCGGCATCGGATCGCGGTTTTCCGGAAGATATCGGACCGCGACCGAAAGTCGGGACATCTCGAACAGGAACTCTTCCGACCTGAACTGGTCGAACTGCCTCAGAAGTTCGTCCCGACATGCCGTGGTCGCCGCCGGAAAATCCGAACGGTCGACCGGAACCCCGAACATGAACGAAAGGATCGGATCGAGAAGAAACGAATCCTTTCCGGCCGATATCCCGTATCCGAGAAAAACGCTCAGGATATGCCCGAGACGGAATATCTTTCCTTTGTCGTTTCTCATTTTTTAAAGACACTGGTTTCCGCGGAAGTCCCGCGGCCGACATTTTTCCCTCCGAACCGAATCATTCATACCACGCCCAAAGCCGCATGTCAACTCCATATT
>Ga0172375_10002198_pt1 | contig 30687 bp, 24 predicted proteins | sample LakKiv1m_FD_114537 | JGI IMG/M metagenome (GOLD analysis project Ga0172375, IMG submission 114537) | Freshwater microbial communities from Kabuno Bay, South-Kivu, Congo - kab_092012_11.1m | ecosystem: Environmental > Aquatic > Freshwater > Lake | place: Democratic Republic of the Congo... | reverse complement strand
CATCGGCTGTCTCAATACCTCCAGGACGTTTCGTCTGAACTCCGGGAGTTCATCCAAGAATAGGACGCCGTTGTGGGCCAGGCTGACCTCACCGGGTTTGGGGTTCTGGCCCCCACCGATGAGTCCCGCGTCGGAAATGGTATGATGAGGGGATCGAAAGGGCCGAATGGTGATCAGTCCGCAATCTTTGGGCATCAGCCCCATGACGCTGTAGACCTTGGATGTTTCCAGGGACTCCTCAAAGGTGAGAACCGGAAGGATCGTGGGCAGGCGCTTGGCTATCATGGTCTTGCCCGAGCCAGGGGGGCCGATCATGATGAGATTATGACTACCAGCCGCCGCTATTTCCACTGCCCTTTTGGCATTTTCCTGGCCCCGTACATCCACGAAATCCATGTCCGAGACCTGGGGCTGAAAGAGCCGGTCGATATCGACCGTAACCGGTTCCACCCTGCCGATCCCTCTTAGAGAGTTGATCACCTGGGCCAGGGCGTTGACCGGATAAATCTGGATGCCGTCCACTACGGCCGCCTCAGGGGCGTTCTCTACCGGGAGAAAAACGCCTTTAAGCCCGTGGTCTCGTGCGGCAATGGCCATGGAAAGGACCCCCCTGACAGGCCGAATTAGACCGTCCAAGGCCAGTTCGCCCAGAAACATATACCCGGAACAGGATGCTTTGTTCAGCAGCCCTGTCGCGACCAGGATGCCGACCGCCATGGGGAGATCGAAGGCCGACCCTTCTTTTCGAATGTCTGCGGGCGCGAGGTTGACCGTGATTCGGTCCGAAGGAAAGTGATAGCCGGAGTTCTTGACTGCCGCCTTCACCCGTTCCTTGCTCTCCCTCACCGCCCCTTCCGGCAGGCCCACTGTGGAAAAGGAGGGGAGTCCCTGGGAGATATCCACCTCAACCTCTACCACATAGGCATCAATCCCAATAACGGCGCTGCTGAGGACCTTGGCTAACATAATGTACCCATCCTCTCCTTGGGGGGAATGTACCTAAAACCCTGGCAGGGCATTTGATCGGTTAGGCCAATTTGGGCTTTACATTTAGCACAAAGCGCCTTATATTACCAAGTTTATTTTTAATAGGTCATCTCTATTCAGAACGATCGCCAAACTTCTGAATGACACGGAGGAGCAAACCATGGCACGAATTACCGTAGAGGACTGTCTGGACCGGGTGGATAACCGTTTTCAACTCATTCACCTTGCCGCCAAACGGGTTCGTCAGCTCAAGAAGGGTGCAGACCCCACAGTGGTATGCAAAAATAAAGATATCGTGGTGGCACTCAGGGAAATCGCAGCCGGAACTGTGTTTCAGTCCGGAAAAGGAAAGGCCTATGAACGAATTGAGGCGCCCGTTGAGGAGGACTCCTTTTCGGCGCTGGAGGAAGGGTCTTTGGCCGAGGAGTTAAAGGGATTTGAGGAGCCTGGAATCGAATGGGGCCAAGGGGCAGAAGAGGTCCTGGAATCCGACATGGATGAGCACGATGAGTTTGAAGACGCCCTGGGGCTGGAAATGGATGAAAGCCAAGAGGAAGTGGAAGAGAAGTGACCGTCTATAAGAGAGATTACTACGAGGTCCTTTGCGTCTCCAGAAATTGTGGGGATGAGGAGATCAAGAAGGCCTATCGAAAGCTGGCGCTGAAGTATCACCCTGACCGCAATCCCGGCGATAAGGATGCCGAGGAAAGATTCAAAGAAGCGGCCGAGGCCTACGAGGTTCTGAGGGACCCACAGAAGAGACAGCTCTACGATCGGTTTGGCCATGAAGGATTGGAGGGTGCGGGCTTCAGAGGCTTTAGCGGTTTTGACGACATCTTTTCGAGTTTTGGGGATATTTTTGAAGGCTTTTTCGGCTTCGGCGGAAGGGGGGGGCGGGCCCGTGCCAGACAGGGGAGAAGTCTCCGGTACGACATGGAACTGACACTGGAGGAGGCTTTCACCGGGAAGGAAGAAGAGATTACTTTTCACCGACTGGATGCCTGCACCACGTGCGGCGGATCAGGGGCCACCCCTGGCAGCCAACCCAAGACATGCGCCACTTGCCAGGGCAGGGGCCAGGTGATTCAGTCCCAAGGGTTTTTTCAGGTCAGTACAACCTGCCCCACCTGCCATGGGCAGGGACAAATCATCACCGACCCGTGTCCTGACTGCAGGGGGGGAGGGAAGGTCAGGGCTGAAAAACGCCTCCAGGTCAAGATCCCTGCTGGCGTAGACACCGGGTCTCAGTTGCGATTAAGGGGAGAGGGAGAGGCCGGGGAATACGGGGGACCCGCAGGAGACCTCTTTGTCGTCATCCATGTCAAGGATCACCCGTTTTTTACGCGGGAGGATGAGAATCTCATCTGTCAGGTTCCCATCTCTTTTGTACAGGCTGCATTGGGAGACACCTTGACCATCCCTCTGCTCGGCGAAGAGGAGGATTACGACCTGACGATCCCGGGAGGCACTCAGCCGGGAGAGGTGATTCGAGTGCCCGGCAAGGGGATGGTGAGCCTCAAAGGGTACCGCAAAAGGGGAGACCTCTACGTCAAGGTCGTGGTCAAGATACCGCAAAAAATGACCGAGCACCAACGAGAGCTGTTGACGGCGTTTGCACAGACGGAGAAGCTCTCCTTGTCAGATAAAAAGAAAAAGGCCAAGGGTTTCTGGAAAAAAATGGGGAAATAGTCGGATGGAGTATTCCTTCAGGCATTCGACTCGGCCTCCCGATGTGTTTGGACCTTTACAGGAACCCGAAAGGATGTTACATAGCGATGTCCTATTTTTTTTAGATGGAGATACCGATGCTGAGCAAAAAGAATCAGGAATATTTCAGAGCCTTGTTGAATGAGAAACTGAATGGCCTCTTGGCGGAGGCCAACAAGACCGTGGTGGGTATGACCGACCATGGAGAAACCTTTCCTGACCCCACCGACAGGGCGACCCTGGAATCGGAACGCAATTTTACCCTCCGGATTCGGGACAGGGAACGGAAGCTCATTTCGAAAATCAAGGAGGCCTTGGAGCGACTCGACCAGGGGACATTCGGCATCTGCGAGGAATGCGGCGAGGATATTTCTCGCGAAAGACTCAGGGCGCGTCCTGTAACCACCCTCTGCATCAACTGCAAAAAAAGGCAGGAAAACGAGGAGAGGCTGAAGGGACTGTAGGAGCCTCTAAACCTCGCGTCTGGACCACACTCGTGAGGGGGATGACGATTCCCGTCGCCGATGACATGCTCGTCTCATGGAAGAACTCGAGAAAAACCGAGACATGGGTAGAAGGGGGCTTCAGGAGGTCCATGAAGAGGTTATCACCACCCATATCAACGCCGACTTCGACGCCTTGTCCTCCATGTTAGCCGCCAGCAAGCTTTATCCCGAGGCGACGCTGGTGTTCCCGGGTTCACAGGAAAAAAACCTGCGTAATTTTTTCATTAACTCCGTATCCTACCTATTTAATTTTGCCAAGGCCAAACAAGTTGACCTGGATCCAATCAGGCGCCTGATCCTTGTGGATACGAGGCAAAAAAGCCGCATCGGCAAGTTCGCCCGTCTGGTAGGCCGCAAGGATGTCGAGATTCACATCTACGATCACCATCCCGAATCCTCAGATGATATCAAAGGGGACGTGGAAGTCATTCGCAGGACAGGCTCTGCAACGGCCATCCTGGCACGGCTCCTTCGAGAAAAAGGGATCGCGATAAGCCCTGACGAGGCCACCATCATGTGCGCCGGTATCCATGAAGACACCGGCTCGTTCACCTTTTCCTCCACCACCTATGAAGATTACGAGGCCGCCGCCTGGCTCGCCCGGCAGGGTGCCGATCACAACATCATCTCGGACATGCTCACACGGGAATTGACCATCGAGCATCTGTGGCTTCTGAATGACCTGACGCGATCTGCTGTGAGCCGTGTGATCCATGGGGTGGAGGTAACCATTACCAAGGTGATCACGGATGAGTACATGGCGGATTTTGCGGTTCTCGTGCATCGTTACATGGAGATGGAGAATCTCAATGTGGTCTTTGCCCTGGCACAGATGGACGACCGGATTTATCTCGTAGCCCGCAGCCGCATCGACGAGGTGAATGTAGCAGAAATCGCCCGGGACTTTGGTGGCGGCGGTCATCCTCAGGCCGCCTCGGCAACCATCAGGGACCAGACCCTTATCCAGGTGGAGAGATCCCTGAACGCCCTTCTGGACTCCCGCATCAACCCTGTTCGAAGGGCTGCGGACATGATGTCCTCCCCGGTCATACAGATCGGCGCCACCGAGAGCGTAAAGAGGGCCGCTGAGCTGATGACCCGGTATAACATCAATGTTCTTCTGGTGGTAAACGACGATCTCCTCCAAGGATATATTACCCGACAGGTCGTTGAAAAAGCAGTTTTTTTCGGACTTGGAGACCTCCGTGTTCAGGAATATATGAACATCGAGTTCTCTACCGTCCGGCCGGATGCCTCGCTTAAGGAAATCCAGGACCTCATCATTCGAGGGAGACTCCGGATCCTTCCGGTCGTGGAAAATGGAAAGGCCTTGGGCGTCATTACCCGCACCGATCTCCTGACCATTCTGCTGGGGAGTCCGGAGACGCCCGAGTTTGAATACGACGCCAAGAAGAACGCCCACCTGGTCAGGAAAAAACATATGGCCGGTGTCATCGGAGATCGTCTCCCGAAGCATCTCATTGAACTCCTCAAGGATTTTGGCAGGACTGCTGATACTCTGGGATACAACGCCTACCTGGTCGGAGGGCTGGTTCGGGATATGATTTTGAAGCGGGACAATCTGGACGTAGATATCGTCATCGAGGGCGACGGGATTGAGTTCGCTCGAGCATTTGCACGAGACCACCCAGCCCGGGTCAGGAGCCACCGAAAATTCGGGACGGCGGTGCTCATCTTTCCGGACGGCTTCAAGGTGGACGTGGCCACGGCCCGAATCGAGTATTATGAGGCCCCGGGGGCCCCTCCCATTGTGGAGACCAGTTCCCTGAAGCTGGATTTGTATCGCCGTGATTTTACGGTCAATACCCTTGCCATCAAATTAAACGAGAGGCATTACGGGACCCTTGTGGATTACTTCGGGGCGCAGAAGGACGTCAAGGAAAAGGTCCTGAGGGTCTTGCATAACCTGAGCTTTGTTGAGGATCCGACCCGGATGCTCCGCGCCGTCCGGTTCGAGCAGCGGTTCGGTTTCAGGATCGGGAAGTTGACCCTTTCGCTGCTCAAGAATGCGGTCAAGATGAACTGGGTGGACGGCATGTCCTCCCATCGAATCCTTTCGGAGTTTAAGCTGATTCTGAAGGAGCCTGAGCCGCTGCACGCCCTCCGCAGAATGAACGAGCTGCAGATGCTGACATTTATCTCCCCAAACCTCGATCTCACTCAGCAGCTCCAGGACCTTCTGGAAGAGGTTCGGGAGGTGATCGCCTGGTATCGTCTCCTCTACCTGGGGGAACCGCTGGAGCCGTGGAAGGTCTACTGGTACTGCCTGACCAGCCACCTTGAGACCCTTGAATTCGCCCGTCTCACGCGGGATATGGGCATCCACCCAAAGCCGATGAATCTGAGGGAGGCAGGGGATCGGCTCCTGGATGCGCTGTTCAAGTTCGATGGGACGAATGCCGAGCTGTATGCGTTGCTTTTGCCCTATGATATCGAGGTGCTCCTCTTCTTGATGGCAAGGGCCAGAAACGAGAAGATGAAGCGACTCATCTCATTTTATTTTACTCGTCTGAAAGGAACGAAGACCCAGATCGACGGAAAAGATCTGTTGAAAATGGGTCTCGCGTCGGGGCCCGTTTTTAAAGAGATCCTCGATCGGTTATTGGAAGCGAGGTTAAACGATGTAACCAAGACGAAGGACGACGAAATCCGCTTTGTGAGGGAGACGTTCCCCCAACTTCTGCATGAAAGGAAAAAGGGATCATATGAATAAAGGGACCATTTTAAGCGGCATGAGGCCTACTGGAAAAATGCATCTGGGACATCTTCACGGCGCGCTTTTGAACTGGAGGCACCTTCAGGAGCAGTACCGGTGTTTTTATTTCATCGCAGACTGGCATGCCCTGACGAGCGAATATGCGCATCCCGACATCATCCGAGAGAGTCGCTACGACATTATCATCGACTGGATATCTGTGGGACTGGATCCAGAGGTTTCCACCTTTTTTATTCAGTCCGAGATCAAAGAACACGCGGAGCTGTACCTGATCTTCTCCATGTTTACGCCGCTCCCCTGGCTGGAGCGGAACCCCACCTACAAGGAACAGCTCACCGAATTGAAACAGAAGGATGTATATACCTATGGGTTTCTAGGATACCCGGTGCTTCAGGCCGCCGATATCCTGATGTATAAGGCCAATGGGGTCCCTGTGGGCGAGGACCAGGCACCTCATGTCGAACTCACACGGGAGATCGCTCGGCGGTTCAATCACTTGTATGGCGAGGTGTTCCCTGTCCCCGATGTCCTTCTGACCCCCACCTCCAAGATCCTCGGGCTGGATCGACGCAAGATGAGCAAAAGCTACGGAAATGCGATATTCCTGACAGACACCGACGAGGTGATCGACGCCAAGGTATCGCAGATGATCACAGACCCACAGCGCGGCAGAAAAACTGATCCCGGCGATCCCAAAATCTGCAATGTCTTTTCGTTTCACGAGATCTATTCGTCGCCAGAAACCGTTAAGGCCATTAAACTGGAATGTCCTTCGGCCAAGATCGGATGCGTGACGTGTAAGCGGATGATGGCTGGGGCTCTGAAACAGGGGCTTGAGCCGATTCGGGCCAGACGAAGGGAACTGGAATCGAACATGAACCGGGTGAAGGAGATTATGGCTGAAGGGAACAAAAAGTCCCGCGCCATTGCCCAGCAGACCATGGCCGAGGTGAGGGAGGCGGTGAAGATTTAGTCCCTTTACTTTGTTTCAGTCATTCTGTCATGTCTACCATGGACTACGAGGTTAAATTAGAGATATTTGAGGGGCCGCTGGATCTGCTCCTCCACCTGATTCATAAGAATGAGGTGGATATCTTCGACATCCCCATCACCACGATCACCGAACAGTACCTGGCGTATCTGGAGATGATGAAGGCCCTCAACATCAGCGTGGCCGGTGACTTTTTGGTCATGGCTTCCACCCTGGTCCATATCAAGTCCAGGATGCTCTTACCCACCTCGGATGAAGATGGAGAGGAGGAGGACCCGCGTGATGAGATCACCCGACCGCTCCTTGAGTATATGCGCATCAAGGAGGTGGCACAGGATCTCTCGGAGCGGGAGATCCTGGGAAGGGACGTTTTTTCCAGGCAGGACGACGGCTCCTGGTACGATGCAGAACCGGTAACCGATGGGCCCAGCCTCGATGTCAGTCTGTTTCAGTTGATCGATGCATTCAGGCGTATCATCGAGAAAAGCCAGCCAGGGGCCATGATGATGGCCTTCAGACATGAAAAATGGTCCATCAAAGAGAAGGCCAGACTGATCCTGTCGCTCTTGAGAGAACGGCAGGAGATGTATTTTAAAGAGATTTTCAGCGAAGACCGAAAGGTCCCTGAGTTCATTGTTACCTTCCTGGCGCTTCTGGAGCTGGTTCACATCGGTCTTGTGCAGGTCTTTCAGGGGTCTTACGATACGGACGAGATACGCCTGGTGGCGAATTTTGACGGGGAGGGGGCAGACGAACTTGGGGGAGAGCTTAACCTCTGAGCCAACACGGGTTCCAATCATGGAGAAACCGCTCGAACTGATCATTGAAGCGCTTCTGTTCGCATCCAGCAAGCCCCTGAGCGTGCAGGAAATCCACAGGTGTCTACCGGACGTTCCAGACGCCTACATCAGGACTGCCCTGAGGGGTCTCGAAGGGACCTATGATGCCATGGAAAGAAGCTTCTGCCTGAGGGAAGTGGCTGAAGGCTATCAGATACGGACCCGAGCGGCATATGCCCCCTACGTCCTTAGAATGCTCAAAAGCTCGCCCTCACGGTTATCCAGGGCGGCACTGGAGACCCTGGCTATTATCGCCTACAAACAGCCGATTATCCGTCAAGAGATCGAACTTTTCAGGGGCGTGGACGCCGGGGGGATCTTGAGGACGCTCCTTGAAAAGGACCTGATTCGAATCATGGGGCGGAAGACGATTCCTGGCCGGCCACTGATTTATGGGACCACCAAGAGATTTTTGGAGGTATTTGACCTCAAGGATCTGGAGTCACTTCCGAAGCTGAAAGAGCTGAAGGAGTTTGGAGCCGGGGACGAGGGGGCGGTACATCTGCCAGAGGAGGATGGACAGGGTGAGATATTCCAAGACAGCGAGACCCGACCCGCGTCCGAAACACAGGGTCTCCTCTTCCCTGAAGACGGAGAGAGCCCAACGACTTAATCGGATCCTGTCGTCTGCCGGGGTCGCCTCCAGGCGTAAGGCCGACGAGATGATCCTGTCGGGACGAGTAACGGTCAATGGGGAAGCGGTGAGGACCCTCGGGAGTCAGGCCATCTGGGGTGCAGACCGGATTTGTGTGGATGGGCGGGAGCTCCCTGAACCGGTGGAAAGGGTCTATCTGATCCTCAACAAGCCCTTCGGGTATATCTGCGCCCTCAAAGACCCGGCCGGCAGGCCTCTGGTAACCGATCTTGTAAAGGATATCCCCCAGCGGGTCTACCCGGTGGGGCGCCTTGATTTTGATACGCTGGGGCTCCTCCTTCTCACCAACGACGGGGAATGGGCCCATCGCCTGACCCATCCGCGATTTCATGTGCCGCGCAGCTACAAGATCACCATTGCCGGGCGAATCACCGATCAGGCCTTGTCCGCACTATCCGAGGGCGTGCCCATGGAGGATGGGGACAGCGGTCCCTCAAAGACCCATATGATCCTCCGGAACGAACGCCAGAGCATCATACGCATGACCATCACCCGGGGAAGATCCCGTCAGGTGCGGCGCATGGTGGAGGCGACCGGCTTTCGAGTGGTGCATCTCATGCGGATTTCATTCGGCAATCTTCAGTTGGGCGATCTCAAGATGGGCAGATACCGGCACCTGACGGCCGATGAGGTGAGGGGCGCCAAAAAGCTGGTGGGAATGATCTGATTTTTTTGTTTACAGACGCGTATGGATAGTATATGGTAAATCCCGTTTTGATCGTTCAGTTCACGGACATCATCCGGGCGGTTAACTCAGCGGGAGAGTGCCATCCTCACACGGTGGAAGTCGCAGGTTCAAATCCTGTACCGCCCACCATTTGAAATGCCAAAGGGTTGCCTCTAAGGAGGGAACCCTTTTTTTTGTCACCCCCATGATGAGCACTGGGAAATCCGCTCGGGATCAGCACGGTCCTCTCCCAACCTCACCCATCTATTCATTCCCCATGGAGAAGTATCATCCAAAGAAGATCTTGCGGATTGCAGCCCTTTGGCTTCTGGCGGCAGGGTGCGCAGCCTCCCCGCCCGATCTCACGGTGCATGTGGACACGAGCCAACGTCCTTATCCTAAATATGAACGGGATCATGCCGACTGCCTGGCCCGGGCGAGGCATGTTTACCCCGTGACGCAGGATCAGCTCAGGGCCCAGCCCCCTGTATATCAGCCTGTCTACGAGGCGCAACGGGCATATGTGATCGACTGCCTGGAAAAGCTGGGCTATCGCGTCTTGAAAACGGGCGAGTGGGTCCCCTTTTAACCATCCCTGGGTCGTTAGCCAGGCGGAGGATTGTCCGGAACGGCGGGACCGAGACGAAATTTAGGTTGCAGGTTTAGGCCGTGCCGGGGTTTATTGACTATGGCGTGTCACCCGGGGCGTTTCCTTTTCTCTGCAACTCAAGGCGTCACCCACGCCCTCAGAACGGTTCGACGGCATCGATGCCAGTTCATCAGCGTGGACCCGGCCCTGGTCCTGGCCCTGGTCCCGGCCCTGGACCTGGTCCTGGCCCTGGTCCCGGCCCTGGACCTGGCCCTGGTCCCGGCCCTGGACCTGGACCCGGCCCTGGACCCGGACCCGGCCCTGGACCCGGCCCTGGACCTGGACCTGGACCCGGTCCTGGACCTGGCCCTGGTCCCGGCCCTGGACGCGGACCCGGTCCCGGCCCTGGACCTGGACCTGGACCCGGTCCTGGACCTGGCCCTGGTCCCGGCCCTGGACGCGGACCCGGTCCTGGACGCGGACCTGGACCAACCCAGGGACCGGGTGGACGCGGCCCCGGACCAAACCAGGGACCGGGCGGGTAGGGCCTATTATATGCCCCGGACCCCCAATAGGGCCACCTTGGGCCATAATAATATGGCCCGGATCCCCAATAGGGCCACCTTGAGCCATAATAGTACGGCCAAGATCCCCAATAGGGCCACCTTGGGCCATAATAGTACGGCCAGGGGAACCCCAGATAGAAATTCCAACCGTAATAGGGAGCGGAATCCCCACCGTAATAGGTGGTCACGGTCGCTGGCGGGGATACGACGGTTGTGTTCGTTGGGGCCTCGGAGTAAGTGGGTGTGTTGGACTGGGCCTTGATGATCATGGCGTTGGTCACCCGGTCCGAAACGCCTTCATTCTTGAGATCGATCAGGTCCTGAGGGGTCAGAGGCTGCACATAAGCTGCGGTCTGAATCTTATTGATGATCACATCGTCGCTGACGTTGGCCCTGGACATGTAGATCAGGTCCATCTTACTGACTGGCGGGTTGGCGGCCGCCTGGGCCTGGGCCTGAAGATAGGCCTGGTTTTGTGCATTGGCCGCCACTTTTTGGTCGACATCTGCACCGGCTGCAGCACCCGCCGCACCTCCGATGAGAGCGCCAGCCGCCGCACCCTCCACAGGCCAGCCATAAGGGCCGCCGACAAGGGCGCCGGCGCCGGCACCGATGATGGCACCCGTTGCGGAATACGATTGCTGATAGGAGCCAGGCGTACCGCAGGCAACTATGGGCATCCACACCACGAATACAAATGCGCTAACACAAAGTAGCCGTTTCATAAGCGATTCCCTCCATGGATTCATGGATACTAATGATACTAAATTCACGATAACAAGTCAATTTATCCAAGGATGGCCTTCCTGCTCGGAATTCCCCTTTCCCAGAGCGCCAATCAATGCCAATCGGGGATCATGATTTATGGCTTCCCCCTTGATCCCTAAAGACGTAAAAGGGATCAGCGTTCCGAAAGCCTTCCGCTGCTTAAATCCGTTGCTCTTGTTGGGTCGGCTTTCTCCTTTCCAAAAAAGCGGACCACCACCACATAGAAGAGGGGGATAAAAAAGATGGCCAGAAATGTTGAGGTCACCATCCCTCCCAGTACCCCCGTGCCGATGGCGGTCTGGGCCCCCGCGCCGGCCCCCGTGGCCAGCGATAGGGGAAGGACCCCGAAACCAAAGGCCAGAGAGGTCATGACGATGGGCCGAAGTCTCAATTTGGCGCCGGCGAGTGTGGCTTCTACAAGCCCTGTGCCCTCCTTCACCTTGGCCATGGCAAACTGAACAATCAGAATTGCGTTTTTGGTGGTCAGGCCCAACACGGTGAGGAGCCCGATCTGAAAATAGACATCATTGGGAAACCCCCGCACCATGGAGGCTGCCACGCCGCCGATGACCCCCAGAGGGAGGGCCAGCATCACGGAAATGGGAACCGTCCAGCTTTCATAAAGCGCAGCCAGGCATAGAAAGATGACGATCATGGAAAAGGTGTACAGCACCCCGGTCTGTTTGGTGGCCATGCGCTCCTGATACGAGATGCCGCTCCAGTCAAAGCCGACGCCGGCGGGCAGTTTGGCCACGATCTCTTCCATGGCCTGCATGGCCTCTCCGGTGCTGCGGCCATGCGACGGCTCACCCAGGATGTTCATGGAAGGGAAGGCGTTGAATCTCTCCAGTCGAGGGGACCCGTAGATCCAGTGGCCGGAGGCAAACGCACTGAAGGGCGTCATATCGCCGGTGTTGTTGCGAACATAGAGTCGCTCCAGGTCGTTCGGGAGCATTCGATACGGGGCGTCTGCCTGGACATAGACCCGCTTGACACGACCCCCCTGAATGAAGTCGTTCACATAGGCCCCGCCAAAGGCGGCCGTGATGGTGTCATGGATGGCGTTGATCGGAACGCCGAGTGCCCCGGCCTTTTCCCAGTCCACGTCAATGCGGTACTGGGCCACATCCTCCATTCCGTTGGGACGAACCCGAATGAGTCGTTCATCCTTGGCAGCCATGCCGAGCAACTGGTTGCGGGCATCCATCAGTTTCGCGTGACCCAGACCTCCCCTGTCCTGCAACTGGAAGTCGAATCCGACCGCGGTGCCCAGTTCCGTCACGGCGGGTGGGGCAAAGGCAAATACCCTCGCATTCCTGATCTTGGCAAACCGGGCCATGGCGCGTCCAGCCACGGCCTTGACCTTCAGATCGGGCCGGTCTCGCAGTTCCCAGTCTTTGAGACGAATGAACCCCAGCCCCGCATTCTGTCCGCCCCCGCCGAAGCTCCTCCCGGCCAGGGTGAAGACAGACATCACGGCCTCCTTTTCCTCTTCCATGAAATAATCGCGCACCTCATCCAATACCGCCTTGGTCTGCTCCAGAGTCGAACCGGACGGCAGCATCGCCTGGATAAGCAGAATGCCCTGGTCTTCGTCCGGGAGATAGGCCGTGGGCATGCGCTGGAACAGATACCCGAGGGCGACAACGATCAAGACGTAAATGATCAGATAGCGAAACTTGCGGCCCAGGATACGTCGGATTATCCCCTGGTAGCGATCGCGTGTCCAGTTGAACAAGCGGTCAAATCCTTTAAAAAACCATCGAAAAGGGGTCAGGGCGCGCTTGGCTTTATCTTGGCGACGGATTGTGGGCCTCAGTAGCGACGCGCAGAGCACAGGGGTCAGGATGAGGGCGACCAGGACCGAGAGGAGCATGGCGGAGATGACCGTGATGGAGAACTGACGGTATATCACGCCGGTGGAACCGCCGAAAAAGGCCATGGGGCCAAAGACCGCCGCCAGCACCAGTCCAATGCCGATCAGGGCGCTGGTGATTTCTTCCATGGACTTGGCGGTGGCCTCTTTGGGAGAGAGTCCCTCATCGTGAATGATCCGCTCCACATTTTCAACCACCACGATAGCATCGTCCACGAGCAGACCGATGGCCAGCACCATGGCGAACATGGTGAGCATGTTGATGGAAAACCCGAAGGCGTCCAGCACGGCAAAGGTGCCGAGAATTACCACGGGCACGGCGATGGTGGGGATAAGGGTCGCCCGGAAGTTCCCCAAAAACAGAAACATCACCAGAAAGACCAGGATGATCGCCTCAAAGAGGGTTTTGACCACCTCATTGATGGCCACCTTGACAAAGGGTGTGGTATCGAAAGGGTAAATCACTTTGACGCCGGGAGGAAAGTATTGGGACAGCTCATCCATCTTGGCGCGGATGGCGTCGGCCGTATCCAGGGCATTGGCGCCGGCGGCCTGACGGACCGCCAGGGCGGCGTTCGGTTTGCCGTTGAAGAGGCCGTCCAGATCATAGCGCTCGGTGCCCAGTTCGGTCCATCCCACGTCTTGTACGCGAACCATGGAGCCGTCTGGATTGATGCGGAGGGGAATATTTGCGAATTCCTCTGGGGTCTTGAGGAGGTTCTGAACGATGATGGAGGCATTCAGGCGTTGCCCCTTGACCGCCGGGGCCCCGCCGAACTGGCCGGCCGAGACCTCCACATTGTAGGCACGCAGGGCCGCGATGACGTCATCGATGGTCAGCTTGTAGTTGGTCAGCTTGTTCGGATTCAGCCAGACCCGCATGGCGTACTGACTGCCAAAGCTTTCCACCTCGCCCACGCCCGGCACTCGGGCCAGGACCTTTTCGATGTTGGATTGGGCATAGTCTTGAAGATCGTAGCCGTTCATGCTCCCGTCTTCCGAGATCAGGCCCACGATGATGAGCCAGTTCCGCGTGGACTTGCTTACCTTCACCCCCTGACGCTGAATGACGTCCGGGAGACTGGCCATGGCGAGTTGCAGTTTGTTCTGCACCTGGGACCATGCCAGGTCCGGATCGGTGCCCGGTGCAAAGGTCAACTCGATCCTGCCGGCGCCTGAACCGTCGCTGGTGGCGGTCATGTAAAGAAGCTTGTCGAAACCGGTCATCTTTTGCTCGATGATCTGGATGACGCTGTTTTCCACGGTCTCGGCCGAGGCCCCCGGATAGAAGGCGTCGATGGCGATGGAAGGAGGAGCGATGGGTGGGTATTGGGAGATGGGCATGTCATGAATGGCTAGGCCTCCGGCCAGCATCATGATAATGGCGATGACCCAGGCAAAAACCGGGCGATCCAGAAAGAACTTCGACAGCATTGTCAGTCACCTCAGTTCTTCGGTTTAGCCAGGGTTTTTGGTGGCTTGGCGTCTTTTTCCGAGGCCTTGCCGGACGCCTGAGAAAAAGACCCTGTTGGGCCCCCAAACGGCACGGCCTTCACGACCATGCCCGGCCGGACCTTGAGCATGCCTTCCACGATCAGCCGTTCACCTCCGGAAAGGCCGGAGGCCACCAACCACTGGTCCCGGATGGCCCGGTCCAGCGTCAGGCCGACCTGCTGGACCTTTTCGGCCTCATCCACAACCAGGGCGATGGGCTCTCCTTTCGGATTGCGGCTCACCCCCTGCTGGGGCACGAGGACGGCGTGTTCGGCAACTCCTTCCTGGACCACGGCGCGGACGAACATGCCCGGCAGAAGCACCCCGTCCGGATTGGGAAAGATGGCCCTGAGGATGACCGATCCGGTGGTGGGGTCCACGGTGACGTCGCGGAATTGAAGAGTACCCTCCACAGGATAGGGCGTCCCGTCCTGAAGGATGAGATTGACCTTTTTGTTGTTGGTTCCGGCCTGTTTCAGACGACCCGTATCCAGACTCCGTTTCAATCGCTGAAGTTCGGTGGCGGACTGGGCGACGTCCACGTAGATCGGGTCGATCTGTTGAATGGTCGTCAGCTCCTGAGGTTGATAGGCCGCCACCAGTGCCCCATCGGTGACGTTGGATCGGCCGATGCGGCCGGAGATGGGCGCTGTGATGCGGGTATAGCCCAGGTTAATGGCCGCAGCTTTCACCGATGCATTCCAGTAAGCGACATCTGCTTCGGCCTGCAAGAGCGCAGCGGCCCGATCGTCATAGTCCTGCTGACTGACCGCATTGGATTCCTTCAACTCCCGGTAACGTTCAGCCTTGGAACGGACGGCAGGGAGATTGGCCTCGGCCTTGGCCAGAGAGGCCCTAGCGTTGTCAAGGGCCGCCTGAAAGGACGCGGGATCGATCTGGTAGAGCACTTCCCCCGCCCTGACGTCCGCCCCTTCCGTGAACAGGCGTTTCTGAATGATGCCGCTCACCTGGGGACGGATTTCCGCAATGCGATATGCTACGGTGCGACCTGGCAGTTCCGTGGTGAGAAGGACACGCTGCGGGGAGACGGTCACGACCGCCACCTCAGGGGCAGGGGGTGCGGCGCGCTGCTCAGTATGTCCGTCTTTGCACCCGGTCAATAGGAGAAAAAGGCCCAAGGGCAATCCGATAAGAAGCCAAAAATAACGATTCTTGTTATGTGGCATCAGAGACCTCTATGATCGCTTACCGGCTATTCAGCAGGGGTTGCAGCCGCAACCTGGAACCCCGTTCAACAGATGTCATCAATAAACCCAATATATTCAATACACCTCATGATCCATGATCCAGGTTACGCCTCAGTGAGCCCTTTGAAGAAGATATCCAGGATGACGTCCGGATTCTCCGGGTAGGGGTGCTGTTCCGGGGCCTCGATCCACAGGAGGAGGAAGGCGTCCACAACGCTGTCAAGGGCGACGGCCAGATGGTAGGGGGGCGCTATCCCTCGGATCCGTTTGTTTCGAATGCCGCTCTCAAAGACCGAGGCCAATCTTTCAAGGAACGCATAGTATCGTTTTCGCAAGGCCTCATCCAGCCCTGCACGAATATTGAAACTCGCCCCTTTGCTCTCGGCCAGAAACAGCCGGATAAAAGGAAGGTTGCTGCGGCACTTGTCTCCTTTTGTCCGGACGTAGTTCCTGAGCTTTTCAATCTCGTCTTCCGGCGTCTCAATGGCCTTCACCAGGGCCGCTTCAAAGCTGTCGCACTCCTCCAGGACCAGGGCTTTGTAAAGATCCTCCTTATTCTGGAAGACATTGTAGAGGGTTCCAATAGCGAACTCAGCCTTTTCGGCGATTTGGTGCATGGAGACGTTATGGTAGCCCTTTTCCGCAAACAGGTCCAGAGCCGCCGATAGCATCTCCTGCCTCTGTCTCAGTTTTTCCCTTTCCCTTCTGGAAAGCTTTTTATTGCACATGGCCCCATTCTTCGCGACGCCCGACGAGATCGTAGCATTAAAACAAGGTGACGCATCGTTACAAAAAATGAATGATACGTCATTTTACTGATCAAGTTCCCCTTTGTCAAGAGATTATAATCCTCCGTGGACCGTCGACGTCATCCGAATAACGATTTTTTATTGATCCCAAAAGCTGTTTCCTCTACATTTTCTTTCGGAAAAGGGAGACCTCTGATTCCCGACCAAGCACTTGACTATCTTTTTCGCACCTGAAAGAGTCCTCCGCTGGTGCGCTGGCCTTAGACCGCGGATTATTTCTACCGATGCCGATCGCACGGATTCGGTTGAACGAAGCGGGCCAAAGGAGACGGGAAGGTCTATCATAAGGAGCTCCATGATTGTCCAAATATATGAGATCCAGACGCCCCAAGAGGCGGAAAGGTGCATCGAACTGGGCGTCAACCATATCGGAAGCGTCGTTCTGAGAATGGATGAGTGGCGGATTCCCCTGATCGAGGAGACGGTTCGGTTGACCCAGAAGTCTGGGGTGGAGAGCAGTTTGATTCCTCTCTTCCACGACAGAGATGCCATCCGGAGGGTCATTGAGTATTATCGCCCCAATTTTATCCATTTTTGCGACAGCCTTACCGATAACGAGGGCAACTTGGCTGATGTGGAGAAATATGTTTCCTTCCAGTCGGCGCTGAAGAAGGAATTCCCGGAGGTGGGCATTATTCGCTCCATTCCCGTGCCCCCAAAAGGGGTGGCGCCGGATCTTCCTTCCCTCGAACTGGCCCGCATGCTGCACGATTCAAGCGATATCTTTCTGATCGATACCTGGGTCAGGAATGCACCCGAAGAGGGATTCATCGGGATCACCGGTGAACTGGCAGACGAAAAAATGGCCCGGAGGCTTGTGAGCGAAAGCTCACATCCCGTCATACTGGCGGGGGGCTTGTCACCTCAAAACGTTTATGGGGCGCTGATGTCGGTTCGACCTGCAGGGGCGGATAGCTGCACTCAGACCAACGAGGTGACGGAAAAAGAGAATCCAATCCGATTTCAAAAAGATCTAAACAAGGTGAAACAATTCGTACAGGAAGTGAGGCGGGCGGAAATGGAACTTGCTGAAGAAAAAGAACGGCTGACGAAAAAACTTGAGAAGCTGCGGGCCGATCTCAAGGACCGAAAGGCGGCCCTTCCAGCCCATTCGGTCAGACCCCATCAGATCCTGGCCATCGAGGAGCTTGAAGAAGAGATCGATGCGGTCGAAAAAGAGCTTGCGATTCATGCGTTTGTCTGAAGTTCGCATGCCGCTCGCTTTGTTGATTTTTCCTGCCTTTTGCGTGCGTGCCAGGTGTCCATGAAACCCTGTCGCAGAGGATATCTGTGGGGTTGGAAAATGCTGAGCGTTGGTGAGGAAGGATTCGCAATGTGATCCTCCCTGCCCGAAAAAAGAGATTGGCGGGCCGGGGCGATGGCTTTGGCGAAAGACTGTTTCAGCCTTTTTAAGCAGTTACAAAAAGACGGAGAATCTTACAGGGAACGCTTGCAAAATCCTTTCGGATGTCCTATAAAGAAACCGCGTCATCCAGTAAATTTTATATTGTTTTGCGGAGAGATGGCCGAGTCGGCTGAAGGCGCTCGCCTGCTAAGCGAGTGTAGGGGGTAAACCTCTACCGAGGGTTCGAATCCCTCTCTCTCCGCCATTTCATCGTTTGGGACCCAGAGGGTTCCCGCCTACAACGCCACTGATTGATTCTCAAAGTCGAGGTACCTCATCCTCCCATGGTTCGTTCACTTCGCTCCAAGACGATAGACATGTGCGCAAAATGACGACGGTGTCTTGACAAATGAATGAGGGGACTTATCTTTTGCGGGTAATTTGCGATTTAGATTAAAGATACTAATAAGTTAAGTGTCCTAATCGGTTTTTGAGGGTGCGTCTGATCCAGAGTTCCAACACATGGGAAGGACTCCCCCTCATGGGGTTGATGTTTTGAGAATCAGGAACAGGAAAAGGAGGTAGTCATTCATGAAGATTAAACCGTTGAACGACAGGGTATTGGTGCTCAGAATTGATGAGACTGAAAAGACAAAGGGCGGTATTATCATTCCCGACACCGCCAAGGAAAAGCCACAGGGAGGAAAGGTCATTGCCGTAGGCCCCGGAAAGCTTAGTGAAAAGGGTGATCGAATTCCGATGGCCGTCAAGAAGAACGACCGGATCCTTTTCGGCAAATATGCCGGCAACGAGATCAAGATCGACGGCGTCGAGCATTTGATTATGAGAGAAGACGATATCCTGGGTATCCTGGAATAGCGATGGAGGGGGGGTTGAACCATGAGTGCGAAAGAGATCAAATATAGCGAAACCGCAAGAGAAAAGATGATGAAAGGCGTTGACATCCTGGCCAACGCTGTCAAGCTGACCTTGGGCCCCAAGGGCCGCAATGTTCTCATCGAGAAATCGTGGGGCTCTCCGAAATCCACCAAAGACGGTGTTACGGTGGCGAAGGAGATCGAACTGGAGGATAAATTTGAGAACATGGGGGCCCAGATGGTTAAGGAAGTGGCCTCCAAGACGTCGGATGTGGCTGGAGACGGCACCACGACGGCAACGATTCTGGCCCAGGCCATTTTTAGAGAAGGTTCCAAGCTTGTGGCTGCCGGAACCAATCCCATGGCCGTGAAACGTGGGATCGACAAGGCTGTGGAGGCGGTGGTGACGGAACTGAAAAAGATCTCCAATCCGACCAAAGAGAAGAAAGAGATCTCCCAGGTGGGCACCATTTCGGCCAACAACGACAAGGCTATCGGTGAAGTCATCGCGGAGGCCATGGAAAAAGTCGGGAAAGAAGGCGTCATTACGGTTGAAGAGGCAAAGAGCATGGAGACCTCCCTCGAGATCGTGGAAGGAATGCAGTTCGATCGAGGATACCTGTCCCCCTACTTTGTCACCAATGCAGAAAAAATGGAGGCCGAGCTCGAGGAGCCCTATATCCTGCTTCACGAGAAAAAGATCAGCAGCATGAAAGACCTGGTGCCGATTCTTGAGCAGATTGCCAAAATGGGGAAACCCCTCCTGATCGTCGCGGAGGACGTGGAAGGAGAGGCCCTGGCCACCCTCGTAGTCAACCGACTTCGCGGAACGCTTAAGTGTGTGGCCGTCAAGGCACCAGGGTTCGGCGACCGACGCAAGGCCATGCTCGAAGATATGGCGATTCTGACCGGCGGCCAGGTGATCAGCGAGGACCTGGGAATCAAGCTTGAGAGCATCACCCTGAAGGACCTTGGCAGCGCCAAGCGCATCACTGTGGACAAGGACAATACCACGATAGTGGACGGGAAAGGCACCCGGGCCGCGCTGGAAGGTCGCGTCAAGCAGATCCGTGTCCAGATTGAAGAGACCACCAGCGATTATGATCGGGAGAAACTTCAGGAACGACTGGCCAAGCTCATCGGTGGCGTGGCCGTCATCAATGTGGGCGCGGCTACCGAGATCGAGATGAAGGAAAAGAAGGACCGCGTCGAAGATGCATTAAATGCCACCCGAGCGGCTGTTGAAGAAGGGATAGTTCCCGGGGGCGGCGTTGCCTACCTCCGCTGTCTCAAGGCCCTTGACAAGCTGGGGCTTTCCGGAGAGGAACAGATGGGTGTCAATCTGATCAAACGGGCACTGGAAGAGCCTGTGCGGCAGATTGCCAACAACGCCGGATTTGAAGGTTCCGTGGTGGTGCAGAAAGTGAAAGACGGCAAGGGCAATTTTGGTTTTAACGCGGAGACAGGTGAGTACGAGGACATGATGAAGGCAGGGATTATCGATCCCACCAAGGTGACCCGCTTTGCCCTTCAGAATGCAGCCTCAGTGGCGAGCCTTCTCATGACCACCGAGGCCATGGTGGCCGAGAAGCCGAAAAAGAAAACCCCGGCTGCACCGGCCATGCCGCCTGAGGATATGTACTAGCCACCCTTTTTACCCTTCGAGCCCATCCCAGGGGCTCGAAGGGCACATCAACTGGTTACCTTTTTATCGGCTGCACCTTCCATATGTCGGCCGCATATTCCTGAATGGTCCGGTCGCTTGAAAAATACCCCATGAAGGCGACATTGCAGATCGACCTGCGGGTCCATTCCGACAGGTCGTGGTAACAGGCGTCCACCCGGTCCTGACAGTCCATATACGAGGCGAAATCGGCCGCCACCATGTAGGGATCCCCCCTTTGCAGAAGCGAGTCAACAATCGGCTTGAACCGGCCGGGATCATCCGGCGAGAAAAGACCTCCCTGCAGGACGTCAAACACCTCCCGCAATTCATCATTTCGATGATACTCGTCCCACGGGGAATACCCCCTTCTCTTTCTTTCCACCACTTCACGATCATTTAATCCAAAGATAAAGATATTGGACTCCCCCACCGCATCCTTTATCTCGATGTTGGCCCCGTCCAACGTGCCGATTGTGAGTGCGCCGTTCAAGGCGAACTTCATGTTGCCTGTTCCCGAGGCCTCCATGCCGGCGGTTGATATCTGTTGGGACAGCTCGCTCGCCGGAAAGATCCGCTCCGCCATGGAGACCCCATAGTTCGGCATGAAGATGAGCTTGAGGAGTCCCCTGGTGAGCGGATCTGTGTTAATGACCTTTCCCACGTCGTTGATCAGTTTAATAATCAGCTTGGCCATGGTGTAGCCGGGGGCGGCTTTGCCCCCGATGATTACGGTGCGGGCCACCCAGTCGCCATGGGGATTGGACTTGATTCGGAGGTAGCGGGCCGCCACGCCGAGTACATTGAGGAGCTGCCGCTTGTATTCGTGGATCCGCTTGACCTGGACATCAAACATGCTGGAAGGGTCGATCTCTATGCTAAGTCTCTCCTCGATTTCATGGGCCAGCACCAGCTTGTTCATCTCCTTGGCCGAACGCCAGTCGTCCTGAAACCCCTTGTCATCCACCTTTGTCGAGAGGCGCTCCAGTTCATTCAGGTTCGTCACCCATTTATCGCCGATGGTGTCGGAGATCAGCCGGGACAGCCCCGGATTGGCTTGTCTCAGCCAGCGCCGCTGGGTGATGCCGTTGGTTTTGTTATTGAACTTGCCGGGCCATAATCGGTTGAAATCGGGAAGCAGGGAGCCCTTGAGAAGGCGGGTATGGAGAGCTGCCACGCCGTTAACCGAATGGCTTCCCACAACGGCCAGGTGGGCCATGCGAACCTTTCGAGGGAACCCTTCTTGAATGATCGAAAGACGGGCAGCCATTTCCCCATCATGGGGAAATGCTGTTGACACCTCCATCAGGAAACGACGGTTTATCTCGTAGATGATCTCCATGTGCCTGGGGAGAAGTCGTTCCAGGAGTACTACATCCCAACTTTCCAGGGCTTCCGGAAGCAGGGTGTGATTCGTGTAAGCGAAGGTCCGCGTGGTGATGTCCCATGCGGCTTCCCATGTCAGGGAATGCTTATCCACGAGGAGATGCATCATCTCAGGGATCGCGATGGATGGATGGGTGTCGTTCAACTGGATAGCCACGCGGTCAGGGATGAGGCTCAGGTCATTATGATCGGTCAGATAGTTTTGAAGGATTTCCTGCAGGGACGCCGATGCGAAAAAGTATTCCTGCTTGAGTCGCAGCTCCTTTCCAGCCACAACGCTGTCGTTGGGATACAGAACCTTGGATATGTTTTCGCTGGCTGTCTGCTGTTCCACGGCCTTCAGGTAATCGCCGTCGTTGAAATATTCCAGATTGAATTCCTCACCGGCCCTGACAGACCAAAGGGTCAGCAGATTGACGGTTTGAGTATGATACCCGGGAATGGGAATTTCATGGGGAAGGGCAAAGACATCATCCGTATCGATCCAGTCGACCCGGTATCTTCCCTCCTGATCCACATAGGATCGGGTGCGTCCATAGAATCGTACCCGCTGCATCCTTTCAACGCGGGGGGTTTCCCATGGATTTCCCCGAAAGAGCCAGTAATCCGGCTTTTCGACTTGGTAACCGTCCTCTATCAGTTGGTTGAAGATGCCATACTCGTAACGGATGCCGTAGCCCTTGGCCGGAATATCAAGGGTGGCCATGGAATCCAGGAAGCAGGCTGCCAGTCTTCCAAGGCCTCCGTTGCCAAGCCCCGCATCATGTTCCGCCTCATAGACGTCCTCAAGGACCACGCCAAGTTCGCGGATGGCCTCCCTCGCCTCCTCCTCCATGTCCAAATTCAGGACCGCATTCTGAAGGGTCCTTCCCATGAGGAACTCCAGCGACAGGTAGTAGACCCTTTTGGCATCCGCCTCCCGGTATCTCTTTTCGGTCTGAAGCCACCGGTCCATAAGACGGGTTCGAACAGCGATGGCGATGCTCTGGTACTTGTTGTAAAAACTGGCGTCTTCCACCTCCTGGCCGATGGCAAAACGCAGGGCCACTCGGCAGGCCTGCCCCAATGTGATGTTCCTTGACTCCCGCGCTTCGCTTTCTTTAGATGGCATACCTGATTTCCTCCGTAAGGCCGGAGCGACTGCGAGGCCGGGTGGAAAACCCCGCTGGCGTCCATTCATTCGTTGTCATAAATATCTCGTGGTCTGCGCCGAATGTTGCGTCCTTTTCGGTCGTCCTTATTCCACTTTTCGCTGGGTCCTCTACCTCTTGACTTCTTTTTCCGGCATTCCGGACAACGTCTTGGGCTGGCAAAATTCAAGGCGAGCAAACGCGCCTGCTCCGCGGAACTGAAGACAAACGGATCTCCACGCTGCATACAGACAAGAATCTCATCTTTCATGACTAAAACATTGTGGGACAAGATTGCTTACACCCGAAGGGCACTCTAAGGGGTTGTTTTTTAGCAATACAGCGGTACATTGTCAATACGCTTAGACGGGTCCGCCAGTGGGATAGGGGGGCGCCGCGCCGGATGTGGCCTTCAGGTGAGCCGACAGGTTGGGCGGCAATCCATGACCTGAAAGAAGGGCCATGGGCCATTATCGGTGCCACTGCATCCGGGATGAGTAAAAATGGCTTGACATGCCAATTAAATTCATTTAAATAGCCACTTCAATTTTTTGGAGAAGGAAGTCTATTCCTTGAAAAGATAACGGCGTGTGTTGTCAAGAAAGATGGGTTGCATGACGTGCGCTAAAAAACCGGGGCCATCTCCGGTGAAGGCGCGGCGCCCCGATGCCAGCGAGCCAGGCCTGTGTTACCATTCGCAGAGAGCCGGCCGGGCAGTGATTGCCTTGGGGCGCTCAACAACGCAACCCCGTAGGATGGTGGAACTTATACAACTAAGGAGGATTTATGCAAAATGAACCGGACAATATACGGATACGGCCCCCACTTGATGCTGGATCTGGGTGAGTGTAATCCCGAGATCCTGAATGACCTTGATGCCTGCTTCAATCTCTTGAACCAACTGCCCGAAGAGATAGGCATGACCAAGATCACCCAGCCATATGTGTTCAGATACAGCGGGCAGGTGCCTGAGGATGCCGGAATCACCGGTGTCACCATTATCGCAGAAAGCCATATTTCTCTCCACACCTACCCTCACAAGAATTTCGTATTTGTCGATTTGTTCTCGTGCAAGCCCTTTGACGTGGAAAGGGCCAAGGAACGCATCATCCAATTCTTTCAGTCTAAATCCCCTTCGGTGTATACATACGAACGGGGTGAACAGTTTCCTGTAACCTATAAACGGGCGGCCTGATCGCTTCCCATGATACCGGTCTTAAAACCTGGCGCCTTTGGGGCGTTGGAGGACGATTTTTGCCGATACGATGCCGCCGCGGTAGCGGTGTTGCCCATCCCCTATGACGGCACTTCCACCTGGATGAAGGGGGCGGATAGGGGCCCTCAGGCCATCTTCGACGCCTCTGCCCACATGGAGCTGTATGACATCGAGACGGACTCCGAGGTCTTCAGACGGGGGATCGCTACCGTGCCGGCCGTCGATTGTCCATCCGATCCCGAAGCAATGGTGGCGGCTGTTTATGGCCGTGCCAAACTGATGGCGATAGACCGAAAATTTGTGGTGGGCATCGGCGGCGAGCATTCGGTGTCCGTGGGGCTGGTTCGGGCGGCAGCGGAAAGCTTTCCAGATCTGTCGGTCCTGCAACTGGATGCGCACTGCGATACGCGGGAATCCTATGAAGGAAGCCGGTTCAATCATGCCTGTGTCATGGCCCGGATCGGTGACATCTGTCCTTATGTCCAGGTCGGCATTCGAAGCATGGATGTCTCCGAGTCGGCAAGGCTGATAAGGGACCGCATCCTATTTGCCCATGAGATCGCCGCGGGAGTGAATATCGCCCCAAAGGTGCTTAAGGCTCTGACGTCACATGTTTATGTTACCATCGATCTGGACGTCCTCGACCCATCTGTGATGCCTTCGACCGGGACACCGGAACCGGGAGGAATCGACTGGTATACCCTGTTGAACCTGCTGAGGTCAGTCATCGCGGAAAAGGACGTGGTAGGGATGGATGTGACGGAGCTGCTGCCCGACCCGAACAACAAGGCCCCCGATTTCCTGGCCGCCAAACTGGTCTATCGAGTCTTGAGCATGATCTTCGCCTGATGGCACAGGCATCACGTCCTGCGGAAACTACGCTGCGGTACACTCCACTGAAGCTCCACATCAACCAGGAATCCATATATTCCGAGAAGCAGGAGCTGTGCCACAGGTTCTATCTTCAGCTCACCCTGGCGGATGAACGGAGGGAGGTCTCTCGAAGGGCCACCCTCAGAGAGGCGTGTTTCTGAGGCAAGGTGGACCTGGGTATACACAGGCGATATTCGAGGGAGCCACGTTGCCTTTCAGACGCTCATCAGCGACGCTGACCACCGTGAAGGCTGGAAAGAAAGGAATCCTGAGTTAACGTGTACGGGCCTTGATGATCATTCTCTCGGTCCAGATCCGAGCGTCTTCCAAGTCGGCCTCGTCGGGGTGCCCCCCGGCACTCTGGGCCTCCAAGACCCAGGCCCGATGCTCGAGCTTGTCCATCAAGCCATCGATAATTTTTTGCTTCACCTTGCCACGACACCCAAAGGTCCCCAGGACGACCGCATTTTTCGCAATACCCAGAGCATGATGAAATGCGGTAATCGCCAGCTCCCCTCCCTTTAGGGATCCGTGCGTCGCGAAATAGGCGACCTTCTGTCCCTCCGGCAATTTTTTCGCAAAAGCATCTACCTTGCCAGGCACATTGTGGGCGTGTACCGGGAATCCAATAAACACAACATCATAACCGCTGACTTCGGCCACCTCTTCAATGGGCAGGATTTCCTTTTTACGGGCTTCCACCGCCTCAAAAATCGCCTTTGCCAATTTCTCGGTATTCCCCGTTTCGGAAAAATACGTGACCAGTACCTTCATAAGGCCCCTCCAGGATTGAGAATCTCAACAAGCTACAGTGCCATCTTCTCCAGCGATGCATCGGACGCTGACCGGAACGGATGTTGATCGGAAACCCGCCAGCCTCTCCACTTGGTTTCACGTCCGGTTAGCCCTGCTTTCTATGGATGCTGATTGCGTCAGCCGAAGGCATGCATGGGACCATGATGCCCCTTTTGGGGAGCGACTATAGGAAAACGCGATCAATGAGTCAAGAAAAAAGGGTCCAAGCGGGAAATGAACCTGCACAAGGCCATCTCTCGTCATATGAGGCAGTGGGGAAGAATTTGAACCTGATCGACGAACTCTACCAGGCCGGTGAAAAGGCCGCCCTGACGACATGATTTCCCGTTGACGCGCTTGGTGTTAAAGGCTACCCTTAGAATGAAGCGCGTGTGTCCGCCTCGTGGTCACCAGACGACTCATGCATAAAAGGGGTTTCCATCAAATCAGGAGGTTCATAGACATGACATGGCGACTCAAAGGAATCTGGCTGGCCTTGACCTTATTGCTGAGCATGCCGGTGGCCGCCCCCTGTGCAGGAACCCCACTCATTTACTACATCCTGGACTGCTCGGGATCCATGTGGGGCCGGGTGAATGGGAAAATCAAGATGCAGGTGGCCAAGGAGGTCATGAATGCGTTGATTCGTGAAACCCCCGACGACATTCAGGGTGCCGTGATGGTCTACGGGCACCGCAAAAAGGGGGATTGTTCCGATATCGAGGAGATTGTGCCGATTGGCCCACTTAACAAAGACGAGGCCATCGCCAAGATCAATGCGATCAATCCCAAAGGGAAAACACCTCTCTCGAATAGCATCTCAAATGCCGTGGCTGCTATCAAAGGAAAGGATTACGCAAGCACCATCGTCCTGGTGAGTGACGGCATTGAAACCTGTGACAAGGATCCCTGCGCGGTGGTGAAACAGCTCAGGGAAAGCGGCACGCAGTTTGTCATGCATGTGGTGGGCTTTGACGTGAGAGGAGCGGCGGCCGAACAGCTTGCCTGCATCGCTAAAGAAGGGGGAGGACAGTATTTTTCCTCTTCCAACGCCAAGGACCTGTTGTCTGCCCTAAACCGGATCAAGGAAAGTGTAATCGAAAAAAAGGCGATCGAGGTCCCCAAGATGGAGAAGGCGCCCGAGCCTGCACCCATTACCCAGCAGGTTTCCCAAAAGACCAAATCGATCCGCATCAAGGCCAAAGGGCCCGGAACCATCTCCCTGAAATATGATGGCTGGGTGAAACCGCCTTATTACTGGAAGCTCGTCGATTCGGAGACGGGCGAGGAAAAGGCGCGCTTTGGAGACCTGGAAAATCAGCTCGTCCCGCCGGGTGAATATCAGCTCGTCTGGCGGCAGACCGAGCACGGCAGCGGCGAGGTCACACTGGGAGAGGTCATTACCGTGGAATCCGGTAAGACCTCCGGTATCTTTCTCAAGACCGGAATTCGCCCCGTGATTCCCACGTGGGTCAAGCCCCCCTGTTTCTGGGGTCTTCAAGATCCCTCCACACGAAAAACCGTGGCCCACTTCGTCCCCCTGGAGACGCAACTGATTCCTTCAGGGGAATATGATCTGATCTGGAGACAGGACGAACACGGATCGGCCACCCTCATTCTGTTAAGAGTCACCATCGAACCAGACAAGGTCACGGAGGCCCCGCTCACCACCGCGTTCAATCCGGTCCCGGCCGACTGGCTTCCCAAAGACCTGCTGTTTTGGGAACTTCAGGATCCGAAGACAGAAAAGCCAGTGGCTCATTTCCGAATGGGTTTTGGCCCGCAGTTGGTGCCGCCCGGGACCTATCGATTCATTTATCGAAAAGACGAACATAACAGTTCCAATGTCTACCTGGGGGACGTCGCGGTTGAAGAGGGGAAGATGAATGAGTTCCTTCTCAATACAGGCATTCGTCTGATTCCACAGGCGGGAATGAAGCCCCCCTACCGAATTGAATTCGTTGAACTGGACCACACGGGAAAGCCAGTTCAGACGATTTTCTTGAGAGGATCCTTTGATCCCATGCCGCTCAAACCCGGTAAATATAAAATCACCTACCGCCAGACCGAGCATGGCAGCACGACCCTTAACCTGGTGGATTTCGTGGATCTTCCAGCGGGGTCTCTGTTGGAGATCGAACTGTAGGATTCACTTCCGTGACTCCGTGACCAGACCCGTCACGCCGATCCTTTGCAGGCCGTTGGATGACCGAGGAGAGGGGGCAACCATGAGATATACAAAATTTCTTTGCGTTGCTGTTATTCTCGGGTTGATATCAGGTGTTATGGTCTCGCCATTTGATTTCCATTCCCTTTTCGGGGTCGAGGTGGCCGTGAAAGGGGCAATGCCCTTCCTCAATTTTCCCCCATCCACAACCGTATGGGCGGGTCAATACCCGGAAACGCCCACTGCCGCTTCGATCGATGCGGACCTAACCCCTGAACAAACCTACGCCTCGGAGGTATTGGCCTATCTTCTGCGGATAACGCTTGGAATGGCGGGTGATCCCCGCTATCGAGATCAGTGGCGGCGGCGGGCATTGGATGAGCCTCTCGATTTCAAGAACGTCGTAGCAACCATGTCTGATCCCAACCGTAATTCCCTGGAATTCATGGTCTTGGATCCGAGTATTTTGGACCTCACCACCGTCCTCTATCATTACGATAAGGGCCTCAGTCTGTATGAGGGGGACTATAATGTCACAAGTATTTATCCGGCAGCGGAGTTCATCGCCATTCGCCTCCTTCTGCTTCAGAAGATTCACCGCAGAGAGAGAGTTTGCCTCTCCGCTCTCATGACCCGGCAACACCTGCTTCTGGAAACCGATGTCAGGCCCACCCAGGCCGACCTTCAGGCCATGAACCTCACCTCCAAGGAATGGAGGTTCCTGCGTGAAACCGTGCGAAGCAAACCTCACCTCTTTCAGTATCTCAAATCTCCATTTCTGGTTAAGGCGCTTTATGAGGTGGGGGCTATTCAACTGGATGAGTTTACGAAGAAGAAGATATCTCAAGCCAATTACCGGCTTTTTCCATGCCGGCACCTTCAAGGATCTCGAAGTCCCGGCGCAGTTAAGATATGCTTGATCCCTTCTATGACCGATGAGTTCACCTATAGACAGACGGGCGCCTCTCCCCTATCCAGCGGCTTTCAGTCGAGCGGTTTTTTCATTCAAATGGTCCGAAAAATGGCCCGCGACATCGAGGCGGCCACGAAACAGTGTGTGGAAAAAAAAGTCGCCCCCACAGTGACGACGTCTTCAGCAACCAACAACGCCTGGTCTCATACAGTCTGGCCCAATCTCAGCTCAACCTACCTCGGTTTCTACGTAGCAGACCAGAGGCCATATGTCCTTTACCCCGAAAACGCCGATCAGGCCGTTAAGGAAATATGCCCCGAGGCGGATTTCGCCGTGATCATCCTGGGGAGAAATGTCTACAAAACCATCTTTATTGACCGGAAAACAGATGTCTATCCTGCGGTCAACCGAATGTATGTGGACATCACGGACATCAGACACTCGCAAACAGCAGATGAAGTCCAATCCATAGGCTGTTTCATCAGCGACCGCATCGCGGAACGGCTCCTGGAAGAGCAGGTGAGAACTCCCACGGAAAAACAGGATCTTCTCGATTAAAGGGGGCTGCCTCCCTCCTTGTTTTCTTATTTCCAAGGCGGGCCAATCGATCCCGTTGCATGTCCTTTGCGGACGCGGCCCGTCACAAGGGATGGCTCATCTCCCCGTGCCTTTTCCCACTTGGGTCCCCCGCGGCGTCAAGGCGGAGATGAGCAAAGTTCTCAAACGAAACATGGTCTAAAAGATCATTGAGTATGGGCTCACCACCGATTGCTGCGTCAAGACCACGGCCGTCGATGCGGTCAAGACCGGATATCAGGTGATCGTGGGGGTGGACCTTTAGGGAGGTGTGGCCCCGGACACCACTGGATGTCGGCTGGCCAGGACCGTGTACCAGGTCATGTCGTGATCCCACTCGTGGGCCGGTTTAAATCCGATACCCCTCAGTCGGGCAATGACGTCCCGGTACTGGCTCCGAAGGAGGCCCGAGATGATCAACCTTGCATCCGGGTTGATGGCACCTTGCCTTAAGAGACGTATGATGACCTCGTAATGGATGTTGGCTATGATCAGGTCAACGCTGGCGTCCACCATATCTTCCGCCTTTGCTTCCATGACGTGAACGATTCCTGCCGAATCGTTTAACTCTACATTACGAACCGCTGTTTTCACGCACAGGGGGTTCAGGTCAACCGCCATCACCTCTCGGGCCCCGAGACGGGCCGCGGCCAGGGCCAGGATGCCTGTGCCGGTCCCTAAATCCAGGACACGCCCCAGGGGTTGCCTTTGCGCGGCGAGGGCGAGGGCCTTGAGACAGGCCTGAGTGGTGGGGTGATGGCAGTTGCCAAAAACCACTCCCGGGTCCAGGAGGATCGGCATGAGGCTTGGGTGAGGATCGCTTTCCAGCCATGGAGGCGCGATCAAGAACGGATCGATTCGGACGGGCTCGAGGCCCCCTCCCTGCCACTCTTCATAAGTGAAATGAAACTGGTCTTCCAGTTGGATCCCTGGCCTGGCGGCGAGGAGTTGGTCGACCCAGTTGCTTGAAGGGATCGAGAAAAAGAGAAAGGAGCTTCCTTCCTCAACCCAGTTGCCGAGGAAATGATGGCCCAGGAGGGCCTCATCGTCGTCCCTGACGATTCCTTTCATCAGATAAATATGGATGTCCCTGGGAGGACGGGAGGCAGTTTTGGCCCGGATTTGGGACACAATCTCGCTTTCCGGTTTGTATGTCAGTCGCCCCATCATTCTGGAGATCTCTCGGAGGACTGGGAGATGCGAATAGCCACAAGGGCTGCGATGTTCACAGCCAGATACATCTGTCCCGTGATGGCCTCGAGGATGGCGAAGGCCCTCGCCTGGCCGGTCGCTGGCAGGATGTCGCCGTATCCCGTGGTGGTCAAGGTGACAAAGCTAAAATAAAT
>Ga0172375_10002196_pt1 | contig 30695 bp, 20 predicted proteins | sample LakKiv1m_FD_114537 | JGI IMG/M metagenome (GOLD analysis project Ga0172375, IMG submission 114537) | Freshwater microbial communities from Kabuno Bay, South-Kivu, Congo - kab_092012_11.1m | ecosystem: Environmental > Aquatic > Freshwater > Lake | place: Democratic Republic of the Congo... | reverse complement strand
TCTGTTCCCTGACCAATTAGATAAGCAACTACTATCTCAATTTCTTCATCTCTGTTTAACGTAATTGGCCCAACATTGGTCATTTGTCTCTGATCTGTACCTGTTCTAGACAACCAGCCGGTGGTTGTAACCGGATCACCAGAATACCAAAACCGTGGATCGATTGTCGAACAATCTATTCCGCCAAAAACTCCGCCCCAGGGATCCGCTGGATTTGTGGCACAAGGGTCAAAAACTTCACCCAGTTTAAGTCTTCCATTCATGTAATTTCTTGCTTCAAATTCATCATTCGGATCACCTCTTAATGGATCTGACTGCACATAATGAACGAACGAAGAAACATCGAGATTTTTGGCTCCGGGAAATTCCTGGATGCCTAAAAATTTACCTCTATAACTAAATGCAGTATCTAAAGGTGTATCAGTACCCTCATCATAAATATTGTTACCATTATTGTCAATGTAGGTTTCACCTGCTATATATGATTGCGGTCCTGAGAAGAAATCTATCATAAAACAAGGCTGTGCTGCTCCGTATGCAGGATCTACTCCATCCTCGTTATATGTAAACCCGGCATTTCTTGGTCTGTCAATTCCCACTAAATCATTTTCGAAATCAGTACCAAGATCCGGATCCGACCAGACGCCAAAAATTACGCTGTCAAGTCTTTCTGCAACTAGTCCGGTATTCTTAAGTCGGTATCTAATAAACATTATATTTCCGAGAGCACCCTTCGAGGCAAATGCAAATACTGTCTGACGTACTTCAATGCCCTGTGGATTAACTCCGGCAAATCTAGTTCTTTGAGCACCCGGTTGTCCATCTGTATAAACGCACCAGGCAGTTTTATCACCCAGTAGATCAGGATGATCTTCCCAAAGATCCCATTGATCATTTAATGGCTGACCATCCGGTCCTACTTTATCAACCGGGTTATATTGGCCATCGCTATCTCCATCATAAAAATCAGCACCAAACTTATCAACAGCGGTTTTCCAATCTATCCAGCTTTGCCCAAACGCAGGATCTTCTCTATCCAGTACATACATAACTGCGTCCGGATCATTGGGTCCGGAAGCTACTGTTCCGGGAGTCATGTTCTCAACCAATGAAGCTGATGCCTGACCGAAAGCCCATAAACTACCATTAGTATAACCGCTCATAAAGAAACCACCAGAGAACAGAAATGTACCAACACCAAATCGTCCAAGAGTTCCATCTGGAGGTATATTTACATCTGCAATAGTACCGACCCTATTGATAGGAATATTAAGATTATTAATATCCATCCTATAAGCATCACCTTGTTTACCAGACTGAGTGGTTTTTCCAAGTATATAGCTTTTATTTTGTTTAACTCCCTTTTTATCCCCTTCGATAAAACCCAGGGAAATTAATCCTACGGCTAATAGAAAAAAGATAAGTTTAGGGAAAAATATTTTTTGATTTCTCATTTTTACAATCCTGATTATATTCTATAAATCTCTTTGAATTAATTAGAAAGTAAGATTACCAAAATTCATTTTGAGGCCTAAACGAATTTGTCTTGGAATACCAAAATTAACAGGGTCTTCTTCCAATGATTTGTAATCTTGCACGTAACCTTCTCCGTTAGTTATGGCTGCATTTTTGCCATTTTGTGTATTTAAAAATCCAGTTGTATAAGGATCACCTGTGGATCTCCAAACATTGATAATATTATCTCCATCCAAAAGATTTTGGATCCAGAGATATGGAGTAATAAGCAAATTTCCAATTTCAAAGGATTTTTCTAATTTCAAATCTATTCTAAAAGTACCGGGTGCATTTCTGGAGTTAACATATCCTACTGTACTAGGACCGCCATTATTTCCGGTGAGAATATCAAAGTAATCAAGCGGAGTGTAAGGTCTTCCACTTGCAAATGATACTAACATATTGGCACCTGTCATCTCAAAGAATCCTAATTCACCCTTTGGTACATAAAAATCAACAGAGAGTGTACCTGTATGTGTCTGATCGAAATCAAGGGGAGCAATAACTTTAGGAGCCTGACTATCTAAGTTTCTAAATACAGCTGTCTGACTCGAAGAAGTTGAAGATCCAGTTCCTTCTGCAATAGAAAAAGTATACTGCAATGATAGACCAATGTAACTTAATCTTGTAACATCCAATGAAAAAGCTAACCCTTTTGTAGTTCCAAAATCTGAGTTAACAGGAGCGATATAAGTTCTAAGTTCGCCGCCTTCAACTCTTTGGAAAAAGTTGGTCTGTCTGTTTACAAGTCCCTTAATATTTTTGTAGAATAGTGTAACATTCATTGCGGCATTTTCACCAAGAAGTTGTCTGAATCCAACTTCGTACTGTATTGTTTCCTCTGATTTTATAGTTCCATCCTGAACATACTGAGGATCAAATGATATAAACTGATCGAGATCAAAAGGTCCCGTGTATAGATCAGTTAATGCAGGTATTTGAATAAATCTGCCGTATTGAGCGTGGAAAACAGTTGTTTCGGTAACAGGGAATCCTAAACCAATACGGGGTGAAAATTCTAATTCAGATTCTTTCTCCACAAAATCTCCAGCATCAAAATCATTTGGATTAGAACCACCAGCAAAAGGCAGGCTTGGATCTTTTAAGATATCTGTTCTGGTATCAATGTAATCCATTCTTAAACCAAGATTTAACACAAGATCGTCAAGTTCAAATCTATCTTGTAAATAAGCGTAAGCAAAAATCGGTTCTTTTGGTGCAAATTCACCATCTCCAGAACCAGTTCTATTTCGTCCCGTGATGTCGTAACCAAAAACAGATGGCTGTAAAATTTCAAACTTCTCATATTCGGTTAAAGTGTCTGAAAGTGCCGCTAATTGCACAGGTGCAACAGCGTAATTTCTTACAATGTTATAATTAAATCCACCGCCAACCTCAAATAGATGATTGGATATTTGTGACGTAAAATCAGCATCTATATTAAAAACATCATTTTCTTGTTTCTGATAGCCATTATTTATTCTGCCATATGCCCAGAATACATTGTTTCCGTCTTTTTGAATTCGCTGACCATCTCTTGATAGTGTAACACCAAAGGTATTGGCAAAGAGGGCACTATCACCATAAGCATATAAATTATCTTTGAAGTGAGGATCATATTGTTCAAATCCGTCTCTTCTATAACCAAGATTAAGATTCCAGAATGAATTATTACTTATGGTCTGTGTTAATCTTGAACTGAAAGACAAATTATTCTGCTCATTACCAGGATTAAATTCAGCATTGTTTTTTGCATATGTATGAACGTACGATCTATAATTTCTTACATTATAATTTGCGCCTAAATTTAATCTGAAATCACCAAAAGAGTGTGAGGTTTTACCGCTAAATCTCCAGTTAGATGCATCATTCTGTGCTTTTGTAGTAAATGTTTTGGTATCAAGCGGATCAAGGCTATATGTAAATGTTCTATCGATAGCAGAAGGATCGGAATCAAGAAACCAGCCTCTTTCTGCTGATAAAAATATAGTATTATTTTGATCACCAGGAATTATGGGTCCGCTTAAATTAAATGTATAGAGATTATAACCATAATCATCCAGATATTGTGAAGTAACAACATCAGCAAAAAGATTATAAACCGGTGACCCGGATTTTGTTGTAATATTAACTATACCCGACTGAGCCTGTCCGTATTTAGCTTCATAGCCGCCAACCTGGAATGACACCTGCTCAATAGAGTTGTCACTAACCTGGCTTCTATTTGCGCCCGTATAAACGTTATTCTGAGGTACACCATCAACTATATATAAAACTTCTGTACCACGACCACCTCTTACGTTGATTGTTGCATTACCTTCAACACCGCCGCTGCCATCCTGGACAACAACGCCAGATTGCAAGGATACTATATTAGTAACACCCTTAACAGGAAGTCTTGAAATCTGATCTGAGTCAATTACCTTAACAGTATTGGTTGATTTAGATTCAAAAAACTTTCTGTCAATTACAACAATTACATCAAGTGTAAAATCTGTTGAAAGTTCTACATTTAATTCATAAGTGATGCCAGAAACAACACGAACATTTTCTAAAGTTTTGGGTGCGTAACCAACGTAACTTACTTTAACCGAGTAAGTACCCGGGTTAATATTTAATATAAAGTAATTTCCGTCAACATCTGTAGCTGCACCTGCCTGAGTTTCAAGGACAACTATATTTGCCCCAATTAACGCTTCTTTTGTACCAGCATCAACAACTTTTCCAACAAGCTTACCAACGCCTGATTGTGCATTTACTGCTGGAACAAAGATCGTTAATAAAAATATAAACAGAAACTTTGTAATCGAATTTTTCATCTGTTCTCCACTAAATTATTTTTGAGATTAGATTTATCATCTCATCGATTTAAATCAAAAAAAAGCGGATGGTATATTCATATTTCAGAATTATTAACCACCCGCTTTGTAAAAGAACTAAATTACTTCAACAATACCATTTTCTTGGTAGAGGTAAAGTTCTTTGAATCTAATGTGTAGAAATAAATACCGCTTGATAGAGCAGAAGCATCAAATGAAGCTTCGTAAACACCAGCAGTTTTTTCACTGTTTAATAATGTTGCAACTTCCTGACCCAACATATTAAATACTCTTAGAGTAACCATACCAGATTCAGGAATACTGAATTTGATTGTTGTTGATGGGTTGAATGGATTAGGATAATTTTGTCCTAAATCATAAACCATCGGAACTAAGTCTTTGATTTCATTAACATCTGTAACAATGTCAACTAAAGGATGTGTTCCCATTGTTCCAAAGACGTTCACAACTGTCGCACTAACCATATCTGGAGTTAGAGTAATAAAGTGATCTGCACCAACGCCGTTTTCATTGTCATTACCGCCGTTATTAGATGCTAATCCCCAATTTGCGCCATATTTATATTGAATGCTTAATGGTGAATATTGTGGGAAAGTAACCTCACGTGACCAAACATTATCACCAGCAGTAACATCACCATTTGTACCATTATCGTATAACTTAATAGTTCTTATACTATCAGCATTCGGCCAACCACCGGCAGGCCATTGTAATGGAGCATTTGCACCGCATATTCTTACATCATCAATAGATGGGAATGGTTGTAAGTTAATTGCAGAAATTGCACCTGTCATATTAACGGTAAATTTAATTGTAACAGGGAAATTAGTAACATTAGATAAATCTAAATTATTAAATCCTCTTTCAATAAATGCAGCACCTAAAGTTATATCCTGTGCTGTAACAGTATAAGTTTTATTTGGATCATTTTCCCATGTAGTACCATTTGGTCCAAAGTAAGCAAACTTATAATTAATAGTTTCGCCTTCAAATGTATTAACACTAAATGTTCCATCATAAACATTAGGATTGGTCGTGCTTTGGAACATAAGATCATTAGCACCCCATCCGTTGAAACTTCCTCTGACAGAAAGAGTATCTGTTGTTGGATTAAATCTGCCTGAAGCTATTTCTAATTCCATATTACAAGCAAATGTTATATCTATAGTAACCGGAGTTGCATACTGATTATCTCTATCAAAATAATCATAGTATGTGCTGTTAATAGCTGGTACTACGTATTCTCTGTTTGGATCATTTTCCCAAGTATCAGCACCTTTGATAAACTTAAAGAAAAGTGTATCACCAACGTTTAGTGTTTTTGTTATTGTATAAATTGTATCGCCATCTACATCGGTCATTACATCTGCGCCGTTATTCCAGCCGTTAAAATTTCCGGCTAATTTAACTGGGTCGCCTATGGTAAATCTGCCTTTTTGAGCCTGAACACCCATATCAACCTGGAATGTAACATCGGCTGTTGCAGTAGCTGTTCTTACAGGAACTGTAGCCATATATATACCGCAAGGACCTGTTTGGTTAATGATCGGGGTTGTATTTCCAACTTCATACCAGAACATTGAGAAGATCCAGTCAGATCCACCAGCATTAGCCATCATAGGAGCGATATGTGAACCATCCTCATTCATATTATTTGTTTCAGTTAAATTGGTTGCTCCAGACCAGCTGGCATCACCTAAAGCTCTTGTGTGATAATAAAGATCACAAAGTGTATCAGCGGTTTCTGGTGAACCAATAGAGTATTGAACGGCAAAGAAATCACGATCTAAATTTGAAGCAATCATAATAGAAGGACCTGTTTGTCCTAAACCTGGAGTATTATCTTCATAACCATATTTAGATTTATCGTGAGCTGCTGCAATTATTTTTGCATCCCAAACATTAGGAGCTGTTTCAAACAATTCAACAATTGCATTTGTAGCGGTTACTGAATCAGTAAATCCGGTTACTAAATGAACTAAACCATTAGCATCTACCTGAATATCGCCTGAGTAACTAACAAATGCATCAGCTAATTTCCAATCCCATAATTCTGTAAAATTAGCTGTAGCGGGAATTGTTCTCCAATCCGGAACAAACCAATCAGTCCAGGTTGCGCCGTGATCTGTGGATTTAGAATAACCAATTTCCCAACCGCCAGCACCAATTACTTCTGTATAAGAACCGATAGCGCCGACATAAACAGTACCATTATGGGCAACTCCGCCCAATACTATGTTACCATTTGTCCATCTTGTGGTACCCCAGGTAGGAGGATCTATTACTTCAATAGTTGAATAATCCTGAGTTCTCCATAATCTTAATGCGTTGTCTCCCTGATTATCTGAATACCAATAAGTATATTGGTTGTCAGTGAAAGTAGGAACATTTGAACCATAAGCCGGAGGCCCCTGGTCAATATTAGCAAAAGCTGATTCCATCATGCCCTCTGAAACGCCATATCCTATCCAACCAAAAGCTCCAGGATTTAATTCTGGCCAGGCAAATGCACCCAGTAAGGTTGACATGTCTGTTGAATTAGTATAATTAGCAATTGACATACTTGGATATCTGCCTGCATTTTGAGTGGTTGTACCATTCTGGACTGAAGTTAGACTTCGATTCCAGGTAGCACCAAAATCTGTTGAATAGTTCCACCACATCTCTCCACTGCCAACTGCATAAGATGAATATCCACGATGAACAACAGCCACAACATTTGCATAAGGATCAAATGCAACAGGATTCAAAGTATTACTTGCAGGTCCAAAAGCGTTAGCCATTGTATCTACAATTACATAATTAGCCGCAGTTCGCGGGGAATTATTTCCTAAAGGAATATAAGATTGTGAAGCATCGGAACCATTATCAAATTTTAATGGAGCCTTTTGCTTAACAATTTCCTGAGCAAAGGCAGTACTAATAAATGCCACTGCTAGAAACAAAACGGAAAGTTTTCTGATCATAACGATCTCCTTTTGTGTTAAGTGATTTTGTTAATTAAATAAATAAAGTCAATTAAATTTTTTATCTCAAAATTCTTGCTCAAATTACAATTGTTTGTGATTTTAGTCAAGATTTTAAAGTCTTTTTATTTGCTGTTATGAAATAATATTTTTTGTTTTTAATGTCAAGAGATTCTATTTTCCTTTAAACACAATTTATATCTCAAATAATCCTCTTTTTTAGGCTAAAAATATTTTGGGAAATATTGGTTATGATTGGAACAAATTCTCTTCTCTCCTGATTAAACTGCAGCCTCTAATTTTTGTTTTATTTGGACTTTTGGAACGGCACCGATTATAGTATCAACAACTTTTCCGCCCTTAAAAATCAGTACTGTAGGGATGCTTCTTACACCATATTTTATGGCGCTCTCCTGATTGTTATCAACATCAAGTTTTCCAACTTTTGCCTTACCTTCATATTCGCCTGCAAGTTCTTCAACAATAGGAGCAATCATTTTACAAGGACCGCACCAGACTGCCCAAAAATCTACAAGTACAGGTTTGTCTGATTGCAAAACTTCGGTTGCAAAATTATCGTCAGTAAAAGTTATAGGTTTCATTTAAAGTTCCTTAAAAAATTATTGTTAAGAATAAGATGATTAAGATTTTTTTCCTTGTCCTACGTAGTTAACTACATCTTCACCGCCATCAGCGTGTATCAATCCGCCGGAAACCCATTCGCCGCCGTCTTTGCAAAGCAGCGAAATTACTTTTGCAACATCTTCAGGAGTGGTTAATCTTCCGTGCGGATTTTTTCTTTGGGCAATATCAATCATATCTAAATTGCCAGGAATTTTTCTAAGTGCAGGAGTATCAGTTACACCTGCCATTATAGAATTAACCGATGCACCAAATCTGCTTCCAAGTTCCCCAGAGAGTTGTCTTACGTGAGATTCTAAAGATGCTTTTGCAGCGGAAACAGCGCCATAATATGGTATTGCTGAATGACTACCTGAACTTGTCATTGCAAAAATTCTTGCACCTTGTGATAGCAAATTACTTGCAACAACATCCTGCACCCAGTAAACAAGTGAGTGAGCCATTACATCAAGGGTCATTTCCATTTGTGCTTTTGTAATTGCCTGTTCTGTTTCGCTTGGCACAAATGGTTTAAGAGTACCAAAAGCGAGTGAGTGCATTATAACTTTAACCAATGGTTTTCCATTCAGTAAAGATTTTATTTCAGTTATAATTTCATTTCGTTTAAATTCATCAGCGGCATTTACATTGTAAAATTTTGCTTCAACCCCTGATGATTTTATTTCATTGATAATTCTTTCAACATTTGGCATAGTTGCCTGTCGATCTAAGTGAACGCCAAGAATATTAAATCCGTCGTTGGCTAATTTTAATGCCGTAGCTTCACCAAAGCCGGATGAGGCACCTAATATAAGAGCCCAGTATTCTTGTTTTTCGTTACGTCTCATTTATCTATTTTCCTATAAGTTTTGTGTTAATAACCGGAGCAATAATACAAAATCGAACAAAGTGAAACAACAAAAATTAATTTGGAATTTACTTTGATTTTAGTATCAAAGATTCTTCACCTAATAAGTTTGTTAAAGACTTTAACAGTTCGGATGTTATCTTTACACGGATTTCCTGAAGTGAAAATAATTTTCCTTTATCGATACCGTTTTCGGTAAGATTGATAAAAACAGGAATGCTGCCTTCATTATTCATTAAGATACTTTTCAATTCACTAAGTTTTTCACTTGAAATTTTTTCTTTGCTGATCTGCAACCTGAGACTTTCAGTAAGTTCATTCGCAATCTTTTTCATAGGAATAACTTTATTCACTTGCATCTTAACGGCATCGCCGCTGCTTTCAAGATTACCGACTGCAAAAATTGCTTCTTCGTCTTCGACATACTTTCCAAATTCATCGTAGGCTTTTGAGAACATCAAGCACTCACAACTTCCTGTCAAATCATCAAGTTTAAAAAATGCCATTGTCCTTCCGGCTTTATCAAACTTAGTTTTAAGTTCTGTTACAACACCGCAGACTCTTACATCACTTTTTTCAATTATATCTTCTGTTTCTCCAAGATGAATTGTTGAAAAGGATTTATACTCCAACTCATATCTTCTAAGCGGATGATCGGTTAAATAAAAACCGATTACTTTTCTTTCCTGTGCAAGAAATTCTTTTTCTGTCCAGAGTTTAGTATTAGGCAGACCAGGTTCTTTTAACTGAACATCTTCAGCTTCACTAAACAATGAATCGCTTGAGAGCATTTTTGAGTTTTGAATTTTGTGAGCATAATCCAATGCAGTTTCAACGGCATCAAAAAGCTGAGCACGATTTTTATTCATCGTGTAAAATGCACCGGCAAGAACTAATCCTTCTAAAGCACGTTTTGAAACAATTCTGTTATCGGTGTTTGCACAAAAATCATAAATGCTGATAAAATCTCTGCCAAGATTATTTCTTGCGCTAATAATTTCCTTTACTGCAGGTACACCAACATTTTTTATAGCAGACATTCCAAATTTTATTTTACCATTTTCGGCTTCAAAATGCAATGATGGATTATTAACATCAGGAGGCAGAACTTCTATTTTTAATTTTCTGCAATCATCAAGAAACTTTGTAACCTTATCAGTATTCTCAAATTCATTCTTTAAGTTGGCTGCTAAAAACTCTGCTGGATAATGCGCTTTTAAATAAGCAGTTTGATATGCTATAAAACTATAAGCAACGGCATGACTTTTATTAAATCCGTAATTAGCAAATTTAAATATCGTTTCAAAAATTTCTAGTGCGTTTTTTTTATCAACACCATTTTTAATTGCACCATCTACAAAAACTATTTTTTGATCTTCCATCACTTTAAGATCTTTTTTACCCATTGCTCTTCGGAGAAGATCAGCATCTGCCAAACTCATTCCACCAACTTTATTTGCAAGCTGAATAACTTGTTCCTGATAGACTATAATTCCATATGTTTCTTTTAAGATTGGTTCAAGAATCTTGTGTGAATATTTAACTTCTTTCCTTCCAAATTTTCTATCAATAAAATCATCAATAAATTCCATTGGACCCGGGCGATACAAAGCATTCATCGCGGCAAGATCATTTAAACCAGTTGGATGAAGTTGTTTCAAATATTCACGCATCGGTCCGGATTCAAACTGAAACACTCCGGTTGTTTGTCCCTTTGCAAAAAGCTGATAAGTTTTTTCATCATCAAGAGGTACGGCATCAATATCAATTTTTACATTATGGTTTTTCTTTATCATATCAATTGCATCACGAATGATGGTAAGTGTACGCAATCCTAGAAAATCCATTTTCAACAATCCGGCATTTTCAATATCCTTCATCGTGTACTGAGTAACAATATCCTGCTGAGACACAGCATTTGCAAGAGGAACGTATTTGCTAACATCATCAGGAGTTATAACAACTCCTGCGGCATGCTTAGATGCATTACGATTCATTCCTTCTAAAACTTTAGAGTACTTTATAAGATTCTGTATATCAGTTTCAGTTGATTCCTTTACCCATTTCAAATCAGGTACTTCGGCTAGTGCCTGATCAATCGAATAAACTTTTCCAAACTTAGAAGGAATAAATTTTGTAATCTTGTTAACAGTGGGAATAGGAATTTTAAGAACGCGAGCAACATCTCTTAACACAGCTTTTGAAGTTAATTTATTAAAAGTAACAATCTGGCTAACGCACTCGGCGCCGTATTTTCCACGCACATAATCAATAACATCACCACGCTGATCATCTGCAAAATCAACATCAATATCGGGCATTGATCTTCTTGCGGGATTTAAAAATCTTTCAAACAATAAATCATATTTTAAAGGATCTACATTTGTAATACCTAATGCGTAAGCGACTATACTTCCGGCGGCGCTGCCTCTTCCGGGTCCAACAGGAATATTTCTATCTTTAGCAGCGTTGATAAAATCTGAAACAACTAAAAAGTAACCAGGGAAACCCATTTCATTTATTGTCTTAATTTCAAAATTAAAACGGTCTTCAATTTCCGGTGTGATATTTTTGAACTTCTTTTCCAATCCTTGTCTTGCAAGAAGTTCCATGTATTCTTCAAGATTTTTTGCTTTGGATTCTTTGGGAATTGGAAAGTTTGGGAAATGATGTCCTTCAAAATCAAGTTTTAGATTTATTTTCTCATCAATCTCAAGAGTGTGTTCAATTGATCCTTTATACTTCTTAAAAAGCTTTGTCATCTCATTGGATGACTTAAAGTAAACCTGGTCTGTTCCGTATCTTAACTGAGTATAATCTGTTCCGTTTTTATCAGATAAAAGTAAAAGAATATTATGAGCAATTGCATGATCGGATTCAATGTAATGGCAATCATTTGTTGCAACAAGTTTGATTCCCAATTCTTTAGAAAGTTTTGGCATTCCTTCAAGAACCGGTTTATCAACATCCATTCCGTGATCTTGAATCTCTAAATAAAAATCATCGCTAAATAAATCTTTAAATTGTTTTGCAACCGATCTTGCTTTTTCATAATTACCATTTACAAGATGAGTTGATACAACTCCGCCCGCGCAAGCAGTTGTACACACTAATCCTTCTTTATACTTCTCCAATAATTCCATATCAATACGAGGCTTGTAATAGAAACCTTCAGTATGTCCGAGTGTAGAAAGTTTGGAAAGATTATCATAACCCTGTTTGTTTTTTGCTAACAAGATTAAGTGGTTGTAATGTTTTGATTTTTTTTTGTTGTTAGTTTCTTCAATTTTACCTCGATCAAAACGGCTTCCATCAACAACGATGTACGCTTCCATTCCAATGATTGGTTTTATTCCGGCTTTTTTCGCTTTGTTATAAAACTCTGCCGCGCCATACATAACACCGTGATCTGTAATGGCAACAGATTTCATATCGTGTTTTTTTGCTGCGTTGATTAAGCCATCAACTGTGCAAGCGCCGTCTTGTAAGCTGTAATGTGTGTGATTATGAAGATGAATAAAATCAGACATCGAATATCAATTAAAATTAACAATTAACAATTAAGAATTTTTAACTATGTATTATTGACTTGTCATTGCGAGCGAGGTGACGAGCGAAGCAATCTCATATTATAATTATAGCAACATAATTTAAGATTGCTTCATCCCGACTTGTCGGGATTCGCAATGACTAAAAAGAAAAACAATCTATAAGAATTTTTGTAAGCGCTGATCGAAGTTAATGAAAACAGAAATGAAAGTCTAAAACAGAAAAATTAATTTTATTTTAAAAACTCTTGTAAAGGGATTAATTCATTGCGGTAGATTTAAGACTGAACTGGCGTCAATTTATGCGGTATAATTTTTACAAACAGTAGATTTGATTTGTATTGTTATCTCTTTTTTACTTCTATGATTAAAATATTTAATGAAAACAAAACTTAGAAGCCGGAATAATTTTTGCAGAAGAAAACCTGTAATGTTCTGTTTCTAAAAATTTTATTTGGGTTGCTTTTTGAAATCTTTGATTAAAACTTTGGCACGATCTTTATCTATCTATCTATCTATCTATTTTCGATTTTTATTGGGGTGGAGAGATGCTATTAAACACCCAATTTAATCTTTTTTTTCTTTTTTTAGGTACAAACTTCCATTCTCAGTATTCTTACCTTTCATCATCTTTTTTAAAGCAAAGACATTTATTAAAAAGCTTAAAGGCTGGTTTATGAAACTAATACATAAATTATTTTTTCTTTTTCAATTACTTCTCTTTTCTAATTTATACACACTAGTTACAAATGCACAAATATTAAACAAGCCTATGGAGGAGTATTTAGGAATGTTTGCATTACCATTAGAAGTGGGCAATTTATGGAACTATAGAAATGGTTATCTGCAACCTGAAATTAAGCAATCTATCATTGATACATTGACAATAGAGGGTAATAAATATTACTTAAAGAAGTATCAGTACAGTTCAGGATATTCTGAAGCTTATGAATATCTTAGATTAACAGTAGATGGGTACTACGCATCGCGTGTTCTAGATAGCAACCTTACATTTTTTCCTAATCAAGATTATTTGTACTATAAAAAAAATGCAAATGTTGGTGATATTTGGATTCAAGAAGATAGGAGGGGTGTGATTTGGTATCACATAATTTTAGACACAATTCAAGTCTCATCGTTCTGGGGAAGTTTTTTACCTGTAAAAATTGTTGAGATTACAGATAGTAGTTTAACAAGATACTGGGAATACTGGTCAGAAGAATTTGGATTGGTACAGCAACAAAACGCAGATATAGGGTCTGGTGGCTGGTCATTGCTCTGGGGCTGCTATATAAATGGGCAGAGATATGGTGATACAGTTCTGGTTTCTGTTGATGATGAAAAGCAAAATCATCCAACTGACTTTAAATTATTTCAGAATTATCCTAATCCTTTTAATTCCTCTACAATTATATCTTATGAAATTTCAATCTCTTCTTTTGTTTTAATAATTGTTTACGATGTTTTGGGTAATGAAATTGTTCAACTTGTTAATGAAATTAAATCCCCCGGAAAATATCAGCTTACATTTGATGTAACTAAAATTAATAAAACACTTTCAACAGGAATTTATTTCTACAAAATATTCTTAGACAAAAAACAGCAAACAAAAAAAATGATTTATCTTAAATAAATATTGGAGGCTTGAGTAAAACTTTGTTAGTAAATAATGGAACGGTGCGGGCAACACCGTTCCGGAAACACAGATGATATTAGGCTCCTCACCTAACATATAGTACAAAGAATCATCTGTGTTTCTAAAATAACAATTTGCCTCAATAATTACATTATAATTTATGAGGTACAAAATGAAGATCTTCAAAATAACCTTGTTGTTATTTTTCTGTTTTGTTGTCTTTCCACTTTATCCGCAGTTTAACGATATTGTTTGTGGTTCTTCATCCACCAAAGGAGAAAGTTCTATATATGCGATAACTGGCGGAAAATTTAAGCCCTCTGCAAATGCAAGCGGTCAGTTTTTTAGAATACTATTTGTGTTTGCACAGTTTCAGAGTGATACTACGGTAATACCTGGTTGGCAAAAAGGTTCACTGCCAGATTGGGCTTCAACAGTCATTGATACCACTCCAGCATCCTCTTATAGACAATATACTTTATCAGATTATTTTAAAAGAATGTCCAAAGGACAATTTGATTTTATTGGCGATATCCACCCGAACATTATAACAGTTCAAACAAATAAAGCTTATGACCTTGCAAATGTAGACGTAATAAACACATTAAAAACTCAGATGACTGACTTTAAACGATATGATAATTGGGGCTTTGCCAACAATGCATTTTACTTTAATCAAAGAAACGCTGATGGTTATTTGGATATGGTAATAATTGTATATAGATGGGGTGGTGCTTGGCTACAACTGGCAGGAGGTGTTGCAGGTTTAGGATTTTCAGGAGATCTGACTATGCCAGATAGCATTAAGATAAAAGGGGCGAGTTTAAATGTTCTTGGTTCTGGTATAACCTCTAAAATTGGCAAATGGACTGACTCTTTTAATATAACTACTCATTTTGCTCACGAGTACGGTCATTACCTTTTTGGCGGTGGGCATACACAAATGGGTGGCCTTATGATGGGTGATCCGTGGGGTTATCACGGGACTTATGCAATGAATGCCTGGGAACGAGAGAGATTGGGATACATTGATATTTCGAATATGTACAATGGTCAACCAAAAACTATTTATGATTACGTTACAGAAGGTGATGCGGTAAGAATAAATACAAACCCTTCTGACCCTAATGAATATCTAATTTTAGAAAATCACCAAAGACTTAACTATTTTGATCAGGTTATAAGAGGTGGTGCATTGCAAGGCGCAATGGATCCAAGCGCTACACTTGGCAAAGGCCTTTATGTTTGGTACTTTAAAAACGGTTCAACGTTTCCACCATATGCTTGGTCTATACAAGCTGATGGGAGTTTTGAATGGCAATTTGTCGAATATCGCACATTGGTTGGCTGGGGTGGTCCTGGAAACCCTGATCCGATAAGACCAGTTTTAGATAGAGGTACATCTTACAGGAATTTACCAAATAATATTAATAATGAAATCGGTCGCTGTGATAGAAATAAGTTATATTTTCAGTCACCAACCGGCTGGACACAAGAATATCGATGGTGGGATAGAGATGCTTTTGGTAACTTAATAATTAGTCGTGAGCCACTTGGTGATGAAACAGATGCTTTTTCGATGGCATATAACGATCAAATTACACCTTGGAGCAATCCGAGTACTACAAAAACATCCGGGGCAACAAATATTTCATTAAAAATAACAAATGAATCAAATAACGCAATCGAGTTAATGTATTATAATACATATGAAGGTGCACTAAACTTACCGCCATCAAAACCGCAGAATTTAAAAGTAACGGCAAGTTCAACTAATCATCCCGAACTAACATGGGAAGCTAATATAGAACCTGATAAGAGTTATTATAAAGTTTACAAGTACTCTTATTCTGAATTAGGCTGGCAGTTTATAGGAATAGCAACTACACCATATTATCAGGATGTTTCAGAAAATTATTGTACGCCGGGGCAATATTGTCCCGAACATAATATTAAATATCGCGTTACCTGTATTGATACTCAAAACAAGGAGTCAATTCCATCTGATGAGGTTATAACAAGTGTAAGAGGATTTGGTATTGAGAAATTAGTTGAAAACCCTTCTTTAACAAATCTACCTTCAGAATACAATTTATCTGCTAATTACCCTAATCCATTTAACCCAAGCATAATTATTAATTTTTCAGTTAAAGATGCTGGCTTAGTAAGTATAAAAGTCTATGATATTCTTGGAGCAGAAATTGCAGTATTAGTGAATGAAGTAAAGGAAGCAGGTTACCACACGGTAGAATTTGATGCAAGTAATTTACCAAGCGGAGTCTACATATATACAATGCAAGTAAATGGTTTTAAATCATCTAAAAAAATGTTGTTAATGAAGTAACTTTCTATAAATCCAAACCTTCGAGGTTTAAAAACCTCGAAGGTTTCAGGAATTTTATTCTAAAACTTATCACTTCAACATTCCATTCGTCTTGCGCTATGCTCACGTCTCTTTGCGCTTACTTCTTCCCCGTATGCCCAAATCCACCTTCTCCGCGATGAGATGAATTAAGATCATCAACTTCCTCAATCTTTGCGGTATAAACTTTTGAAACAATAAGCTGAGCGATTCTATCCCCTTTTGATATTTTAAAATCTTCTTTACCAAAATTCATTAAAATTATTTTTAATTCACCACGATAATCAGAATCAATTGTTCCTGGCGAATTTAAAATTCCAATGCTGTTTTTAGCAGCCAAGCCGCTTCTTGGTCTAACTTGTATTTCATATCCCAAAGGAATTTCTACAGAAATATCTGTTGGAATTAATTCAACCTTTCCTGGCTCTAAAATCACATCATCTTTTATTGCTGCGCGAATATCCATTCCAGCACTACCGGGAGTTGCATAATGTGGAAGCGGAACATCTAAATAATCTTCACTTAATCTTTTAACTTTTATTTTGATCTCGTCAGACATTTATCTCCGTAATATTTTTGTTTTAATAAAATTCATTTCGTTCTTTTCAAATACCTGCAGCCAGATAAATGAAATAAAAATAAGCGCTAAAATTATTTTGTAATAGATATTTAAAAAGCCACCATACATTAATAAGTAGTAAACCGTTCCAACAAATATAATAGCTAATCCAATCTTAAAAAGCTTATAATAATCATAATTAATTTTATAATACTTTTGAGTTACAATATAATATCCCGCAGCCATAACAAAATAACTTAACAGAGTTGCAAGTGCAGCACCCATAATATTTAGATACGGTATAAGTAAATAATTTGCAATTACATTAGTGATTGCACCTGCGCCGGCAACAATGGGAGCATATATACTTTTTTCTTCAATGTAAATTCCTGCAGAAAAAACCACGTATAATCCGTTAAATAAATACGCAAGTAATATTACAGGAACAATGTACAATCCAGCCCAATACTTTGCGCCGATAATTGAAAATCCCAAAAGGTTAATTTGTACAATATCAGAAATGAACAACGACAGAAGGATAAACATTAAACTTCCAACAATTGTAAAGTAAGTAAGCACTTTTGAAAAAATTTCCTTTGCATTTTCTTCTTTAGCATTTGTAAGGAAAAACGGCTGCCAGGCATATTGAAACATATTTACAAAGAGCATCATGAAAATGCCGAGTTTGTAATTTGCCTTATAGATACCAACAGTTTTTATATCAGTTAACTTTTCAAGAATCGGCACATCAATAACCTGAACAAGCATCATTCCTAATCCAGCAGGAAGATATGGCAATCCGAACTTTACTAATCTCTTAAACAATATTTTGTGAAAACTGAATTTGATATTCATAAGCAAAGTCGGGATCAATAATAAAAATGACACCATAGATGCTGCAAGATTACTTATAAAGATTGCTTCAATTCCCCATTTTAATTTTACGATTAGAAAAACATTTAATGATATATTAAATACAATACTTATGATTTTAATGAAAGAAAACAGTTTCGCTTTTCGTTCAAGTCGTAATTTTAAAAAAGATATTACGGCGTTAGCATCAAAAAATAAAATCGATACGGAAAGAATAATGAGGTAATTAAGATTTGACGGGAGTTCAACAAAATTTGCAATCGGCTGCTTGAGTAGAATAAGCATCCCGCAAAAAATTGTTGAAGTAAAAAGCACGCTTAAAAATGGAGTTGAGAAATTATCTTTTTCATCACCAATGTCTTTAAATGCTGCATACTTTAAAAAAGCAGCATCCATTCCATAAATAAAAATTATATTAAATAAGGCGATGTAAGAATAGATCAGAATTACAACACCATAATCAGCAGGAGAAAAAACATTTGTGTAGAATGGAACAAGAATAAAATTTAGAAATCTGCCCAGCATCGTGCTTATGCCGTATATAGCAGTATCCTTAGTTAGTTCTTTTAATTTTTCTTTCATTCTTTTTAAAGTGTTATCTCGAGTGAGATATCCAAAGCTTTTACGCTATGAGTTAAAGCACCAACGGAAATAAAATCAACTCCGGTTTCTGCAATCGTCTTTACAGTTTCTAAATTTACTCCACCAGAAGCTTCAACTTTACATTTACCATTAATTAATTTAATAGCTTTTTTCATTTCATCAATTTCAAAGTTATCAAGCATAATAATATCTGCTTTTGTTGTTAGAGCTTCTTCTACTTCTATAAGTTTTTTTGTTTCAACTTCAATTTTAAATTTTGTGTGATGTTTTTTATTGTACTTCACACATGCTTCAACAGCTTTTGTAATTGAACCTGCTACTTCAATATGATTATCTTTAATTAAAAACATATCATATAAACCAATACGATGATTTGCACATCCACCAAGTTTTACTGCAAGTTTATCCAAAGTGCGCAAACCAGGAACCGTTTTTCTTGTATCAATAATTTTAGCTTTTGTGTGTTTTATTATTTCCGCATAAGTATTTGCAGATGATGCAATTCCGCTCATTCTTTGTAAAAAGTTTAATGCTGTCCTTTCAGCTGTCAACAGAGATTGAGCTTTACCTGTAACAATTGCACAGACATCACCATATTTTACTTTAGAACCATCTTTAATTTTTGTTTCAAATTTTATTTTTGGATCAACTGATTTAAATACTGCTTTTGCAATTTCCAATCCGGCAATAATACCATCGGCTTTTACAAGAAATTTTCCGGATGCTTTTTTGGATTTTGAAATCGTGGCTTTGGTTGTGATGTCTCCATTATTAACATCTTCTTTTATAGCGAAAAAAATTAGCTTTGAAATGTTTCTATCAATTTTATTCATATAACATTTACAGAATGATTAAACTTTTATTTAATATTTTTATTAAACTGAAAACAAAATTTCAGTCAGTTTGAGCGGAGTCGAAGACTGACAATTAATAGCAAAGTCACACTTCGACTTCGCTCAGTGTGACAACAATATTATTCTTTAAATAAACCTATATCACAACTTACTAATAGTATTTCTTTACTGCATCAATAAAAAGTTTTGGGGCACGGGTTGGTCTGTTAGTTTTAGCATCAAGAAACGCCAATTCAACATAACCTTCACAAATAATAATATTTCTTTCTTTAGCTTTTATTGTGTGATCGATATGAACTTTTACAGTTGGTAATTTTTCTACTCGAGTTTCAATCACTAAAAGTTCATCATAAAATGCTGGAGCAAAAAAATGGATTTTAGTTTCTATTACAGGCATAAAAAATCCGCTTTTTTCGATCAGCTCGTAAGGCAATCCAACTTCTCGCATCATCTCAGTTCTTCCGACTTCAAAGTACTCAAAATATTTTCCGTTGTATGCAAATCTCATCTGATCTGTATCGGCATATCTAACTCTAACTTCCGTAAAATGTTTTTGCATATTATTCTTGATTTACTCCGATATCATTGATGGTTTCAAAACTAATTGCCACTACCTTCAGGTCGTGTGTAATAAACAATAAAAAAATGGCTTCAGCTAAATATAAATTAAAATTATGGCTAAAGCCGAAAATACATTAAATAAAAAACCACGACTTAAAAGTCGTGGCTATTAAAAAATCGAATAAGCATAAAACTACTCAGAATAAACACCCATCTTACCAAATTTTTCTATTCGATTGTCTACAAGTTTTTCAGGTTTAATTTTGATAAGTTCATCAAGTTCTTCAATCAAAGCAGCTTTAAGAGTATCGGTAACTTCTTTATGATTTTTATGCGCACCACCAAGAGGTTCTTTTATTATCCTATCAATAATTCCCTGTTCCAATAAATCGGGTGCAGTAAGTTTAAGAGCTTCAGCGGCTGTTTCTTTATATTCCCAGCTGCGCCACAAAATACTTGAACATGATTCAGGACTGATAACAGAATACCAGCAATTTTCAAGCATCAAAATTCTATCACCAACACCAATTCCTAAAGCTCCGCCGCTTGCACCTTCACCAATTATCACAACAATAATCGGAACTTTAAGTTTACTCATCTCAAAAAGATTTCTGGCAATCGCCTCAGCCTGTCCACGCTCTTCGGCTTCAATACCGGGGAAAGCGCCGGGAGTATCAATCAAAGTAATAACTGGACGATTAAACTTTTCTGCAAGTTTAAACAAGCGCAGCGCTTTACGATAACCTTCTGGATTCATCATTCCGAAATTTCTGTAAACGTTGGACTTTGTGTCTCGTCCCTTCTGTTGTCCCAGAATTACAACTTTATGCTGACCAATTTGTGCGAGCCCACCGACAACAGCTTTATCATCCTTGAAAGCTCTATCGCCATGGAGCTCGACGAAAGATTCAGTCATACCATAAATGTAATCGAGTGTAAAAGGTCTATCCGGATGACGAGCTAACTGAACTCGCTGCCATCTTGAAAGATCTCTGTATAATTCTTTTTTCAATTGCATTACTTTCTCTTCGAGCCTTACAACATCCTTTTCGATGTCAAGGTTATCGGAGAATTTTTTCATTTCATCTAATTTTGATTCTAACTCATAAATTGGTTTTTCAAAATCTAAAATTGTTTTTGCCATCTTTACTTTTTGCTCCACATTTTATTTAACGATTTAGCAAGTATCTCTATATCAAGCCAAATGTTTTGATTTTTTGCATAATAAAAATTCAATTTTTCTAATTCTTCCGGATTCTCGTTTTCAATATACCAATATCCGGTTAAACCTGTTTTACCTATAAAGTTATCTTTGGATTGTCCTGAAAATTGTGGCCCAACCAGGCTTGAACTTCCGTTTAAAATTTTTGGAAATCCTAAAACAAATTTAGTAAAATCAGTTTGCCCTCTTTTAAGCTTGCTCTTGAAAAATATGAAAGGATAAATCAAAAACAAAGACGGAATGACAATAGAATAATCAAATAATGCTTTAATTATTCTTTGCTGTGTTTGGGTGATATTATAATTTAATTCGATCACCGGCATATCATCAAGCAAAGTAACCGCTGTTTTGCCAACTATAAAATCAAGATTGTTTCCAACTATTTTAAATTCCACATTTTCTTCGCTGCATTTACCAACAATCTCCATCATTTTGTTATAAGATAATTCGCCGGATGAAAAAATAATTTCATTGATCTTGTTATCCCTAATAACACGTTTTATGTTTTGATCAGTACCAATAACTTCAAACGAATCTAACTTTTCCCCAATATTTTTATTTGAGAAACCTATTAATCCTATTATTGTTCTTCTATCTGTTTTTTTCTTTTTAATCTTTTTACCAATTTGAACAGCACTATCATCCAATCCGATAATAAGAGTTCTTTTCTGTTTTAGTTCATCATCAACCAAATCTGCTTTAAAAATAATTTTAAATGCAATTCGCCAGATAGAAAGCACTATAAATAAAAATACATAAGTAATCAGAACTATAGCACGGCTGAATGCAAAATCCTTAAAGAAAAATGTAAGTGATGTTAGAATTGGAAGGCTTATTAATACGGAAAGTAAAGTTTTTGAAACTGAAATTTTATCTTTCCTATAATTACCAATTGCAAATGAAACAAAGATTTGAATTAAAGCTGGTATTGTGTAAACGATAGGAATTGCAAAATCCGGAAATCCTTTCCAATCAATTATATTATAATAAATTTTTTCTGCAGCAAACAAACAAAGATCAAAGAAAATAAAATCTATAATAACTGAGAGAATAATAAGCTTACGAACTCCGATAAAAGCAAAAATACTTCTCACAAAAATCGCAGTTCTTAAAATCAATCCAACAAGAAAAGAAGTTGATAGATGTTTTTTAACAAACAGATGCATTGCGCTGTAAAAAACTTTTGTTTCATCAATGCTGCTTCTCTTGGTACTTTCACCTTTATAATGAATTATTTGTGTTGAGTGCACATAAAAAACTTTAAATCCTGATTTCTGAATTCTGTAACACAAATCAAGATCTTCACCATACATAAAAAACTGTTCATCAAATCCGCCAACTTTTTCATAAACTTCTTTTCGCATCATCATAAACGATCCGGAAATTGCATCTACCTCATAACTTTTATTTTCATCAAGGTAAGTAAGATTATAACGTGCAAATATTTTACTCTTGGGAAAGAGTGTACTTAAACCAGTAACTTTGGTAAATGAAGTCCAAGGACCAGGAAAACTTCTTCTGCAAGCAAGCTGCAGTGTTCCATCAGGATTTAGAATCTTGCATCCGGCTAATCCAACATTTTTATTTGAGTCAAAAAACTTAATCATCTTTTCAAATGTATCTTCAGCAACAAGTGTATCAGGATTGATCAACAAAATATATTTTCCAGCAGCCTTCTTTAATCCAATATTATTTGCTTTACCAAATCCAAGATTAGTCTGATTAGCTATTAATTTTATTTGTGGAAATTTTTCTTTTATAAAATCAACACTGCCGTCGTCAGAAGCATTATCAATAATTATAATTTCTTTGGTAAGATTTGATGAGGCTTTTTCTATGGAGTGAATTAAATTCTGAAGGAATTCTTTTACGTTGTAGTTTACTATGATTATTGAAAGATCCAATTATTTGGTCCTTACAATTTGCCAAACATATGCTGAAGCCTGAGCTTCCAAACCATTATTACGGCTTCGCGAACAATTTTTTTAGACATTTTAGATTTCCCTTTTACACGATCAATAAACACAATTGGTATTTCCTTGATTTTAAATCCTTTGCAATAGGCTTTAAATGTCATTTCAATCTGGAATGAATATCCATTGGATTTAACTTTATCTAAATCAATTGATTCTAATACACTTCTTCGGAAACATTTAAATCCGCCAGTTGCATCTTTGATTGGCATCCCTGTAATAATTCTTGTATAAACACTTGCAAAAAAACTTAACAACAGTCTAGACATTGGCCAGTTAAGAACTCGTACACCATTGATGTATCTGCTTCCAAGTACAAGATCATTTTCTTTAACTGCAATTAAAAAGTTTTTAAGCTCGTTTGGATCGTGAGAAAAATCCGCATCCATTTCAAAAACAATATCATAATTATTTTGCAGCGCATATTTAAATCCTGCAAGATAGGCAGTACCCAAACCCATTTTCTTTTCTCGTTCTAAAAGATGTACACGATCATTTTTTTTCATCTCCTCTTTAACATATTTACCTGTTCCATCGGGCGAGCCGTCATCAACTATAAGTATATGAATACTCTCGTCCTGAGATAAAACTGCAGGAATAAGCTTCGGAAGATTTTCCAGCTCATTATATGTTGGAACGATAACCAAGGATTTTTGATCGGTCATAATGTTTGCATAGGGCATAGCGCAATGCGCATAGCGTTTTATTATAGATTATAAAGTTTTTTTAAAGTTAGTTATCATTCTGCACTCTTTATCTAGTTTATCAAGAAGTATTTCAACAACATCATTAGCAATTAACTTACGTCCGTTTAATATTATTAAGATGTTTGCATTTTCAAAAGCTGATCGTCTTGCAATGTTAAGGAAATTCTTAAACTCCTTTTTCCATTCAGAACCTGAGCCCTCTGCAATGTTATTCGACATACTCATTCCCGCTCCTCGTAATTGTTCAGCGAAACGGAATAAACGATTTTTCTCTAATTCATCAGCTATATCAAATAACTCGTCAGCAATTTCGATTGCTAACTTCCAAATTTCTAAATCCTGAAATCTAAATTTAGACTTCATAAACCATCCATAATTAATGATTTCAAAAAAAACTATGCTCTATGCACTAATCGGCTTGCACTATATGCTTTGCTCTTTGCGCCATGCTCTCTGCGCTTAATCATAATGTCCTTTACCAAAAAGTACGACAAACACTGTTCGCAATAAAATTTTAAAATCCATTCTGATTGACATATTTTCAATATAAAAAAGATCGTACCGTAATTTTATTTTTACATCTTCGATTGTTTCATCATACTTATGTTTTATCTGTGCCCAACCCGTTACACCAGGACGAACTTTTAATCTTCTTTTGTAATATGGAATTTCCTGTGAAAGTTTTTCCACAAAAAAAGCTCGTTCAGGTCTGGGACCGACTAGACTCATTTCACCTTTAAGAACATTTATCATTTGTGGTATCTCATCAATCCTAACTCTTCTAACAAACTTACCCATTCTTGTTACACGCGGATCATCTTTTTGCGACCACACCGGACCCGTATATTTTTCTGCATCATTTATCATCGAACGAAATTTTAATACTTTAAATGGTTTACCATTTTGTCCTAATCTTTCCTGCTTAAAAAATATCGGACCTTTGCTGTCTATCTTTATTGCAATCGAAGTTAAAATTATTATGGGAGAACTTACAATCAATATTAAGAAAGAAATAAAAATATCCATTAGGCGTTTTAATTTCTTTTCCCACTCCGGCATTAACTCAGGCATAATATCAATAAGCGGCATTCCGTATATCTGGCTTGTGCGTGCCTGTCCGCTTAATATTTCATAAAGGTCAGGAACAATTTTCAGACTAAGATTTTTACCTTCTGACTTTGAAATTACATCAACAAGTACATCGTGATCTTCTTTTTCTAATGCGATAATAATTTCTTTAGCGTTATACTTTTCTATAATCTCTACTATTTGATCTGTAGTTCCTTCAACTTTGATTCCCTTATATTCCCTCCCGATGTTTTCATTTTTGACGGCAACAAATGCTTCTATATCGATTCCGAGTGCTGGAGCATTATTTATCGAATCTAATACTTCTCTGCCTTTATCATTATACCCAACAACTAATCCGCATCTTCTGCCTATACCTTTAATTAGTAGATTACGCTGCACACTTCTAATCAGAATTCTACCCGAGCCAACAAAGAACAAAAACAATCCCCAATAAATAAAAATTAAAATTCGAGTTGCAGTTGCAACATTGTGCATATAATCATCGATAAAGATTAAGAAAAAGAGCAAGAAGATTCCGAAGAAAGTTGCTTTAAATAGTGTGGATATTTCATCAAAGCGTGAGGAAGCAAACCAGGTACGGTACATTCCGACAAAAGTAAAAATGATTAGCCAGTAGAAATAAATAACAAACATCGGGACAAAGAATTCGGGATCAATCATTAATACAAACCAGCCGGTTTCCTTACGGATGTAAGTATAAACAAACCAAGCAGCATTTATCATCACGAAATCAATAAGTAGAAGAAATATTTTTTCTTTGGATTTGGACATAAATTTATGATAGGTTTTTCAACAATTCCTCATATAATTCATATGTGCTCTTGACCATTTTATCAGAATTAAATTCGGCTAACGCTCTTTTTTTTCCATTTTTACCGAAGGTGGTTTTTAATTCATTATCACCTAAAATTTTATTTATAGCTTCTGCGAGAGATTTCGAATCGCTTGGTGGAACAACTAAACCAGTAAAATTATTAATATTTAGATAGGTTGTACCCGTCCCAAGTTCGGTGCAAATTACTGGTTTGCCGCAAGCCATTGCTTCAATTTGAACTATCCCATATGCTTCAGTTTTATTTATTGATGGCAAAACGAATAAATCACAAGTCTTATAATAATTTTGCAAAGTATTATCGTCAACTTCTGGAAGTATCGAAATTCTTGAGCTTAAATTTAATTCATTGATCAAGCTCTTAAGAGTTTTTTCTAAAGGTCCAGAACCTATTATTACAAGTGATGAATTCTTTACATCTTGCATCGCTCTAATCAAATATTCAATTCCCTTATAGACTACTAATCGACCGACGAATAAGATAACAGAATCTTTAGTCTCATGTTGTAAGTGATTATAATGATTGTCGTCCTTCGAATTTGACTTAGCCCATTCTAAATTTATTCCAATTGGAATTACCTCACATTTGTTCTTATAAACTGGAAGAAATTCTGAATTATCTATCAAGTAAGGATTACTAACTATTATTTTATCAACCATTGAAAGGAACTTATGAATATATTTTCCGTAGAAAGGTAAAGCCCACTTTTGCCGAGTTATATCACAATGCCAGGATGTTACAATTCTCAAAAAATTTTTTCTTAGTTTAGGAAAAAATTCTAAGGTCAAATCAGCTAATGGAAAAGGTTGATGAATATGTAATATATCGCCATTTAGTTTTAGTAGTGAAGTTGGATAGTTCGGACTAAGAGGTAAAGATGAAACGAAACCATAAGTTGGTAAATAATGGACATTTACACCATTTATATTTTTTTTTATATCCTCTGTGGTCTTTTTATGATTACATACCAAGACTTCAACATCAGCACTATTGTTTTTAACCAAACCTTCTGATAGAATGGTTATAGTTGTTTCAATTCCACCAACTTTAGGATAATAAGCTTTATTTGTTTGAACTATTTTCATTTTCTTTATGAGGGTATGAGTAAGTTTAGAATAAACTGTTCTCTCGTTTCGGCAATCTCGTAAAATATTATTTCTAAGTAAATCCAATAAATAGATTGTTAAATTTAACTAAAACTGTTAAATATATTCACCATTTTTGTTATGTGTTCTTCGGGTGTAAACTTACTGGCTTGATGAATCGATTTTACCTTCATTTTTTCATATAAATCATTATCATCTAACAATTTTATTATACAGTTCGAAAAGAATTCATAATCATTGGAATTACCCAAAAATCCGGTATTACCAACTACTTCAGGCAATGCCGAATTATCAGATGCGACAACTGGAATTCCACACTTCATTGCTTCAAGCGGTGGTAGACCAAATCCTTCGTAATGGCTTGGGAAAAAGAAAATTTCAGCAAGATTATAAATAAATACTAAATCTTCACTGCTAATACCCTTAAGATGGATTATGTGATTTTTTCTCTTTTCAATTTCTGAAGCAATTTTATTAAACCCAAAGCCTTCCCTGCCGACAAGAACAAATTTTACATCGATACCTTTAGAATTTAAAATATCAGATACTTTAATTATCCCATCAATATTTTTTCTTTCCTCAAGTACACTAACGAACAGTATAAATTTTTCAGGTAAATTAAATTTCTTCAATATTTTTTCTTTTTCATCTTTAGTCATAAGTATTGGTTGAAATATATCATCAGCCCAAAGGTAGTTAACTTGGATAAAGTTAGGATTAACCTCATAACTTTTAGATATATCATTTTTTGCTGATTGCGAGATAGTTATAATTGCATCACTTCTTTTTATAGACGGAGGAACAAGAATATTCATATATGTTCTATAATGAAATGAATAATACTCTTTACAGGTTTTTGTTAGAGCATCTGCAACTACTGTTACGTTTTTCCAATCCCTTTTAAAAAATGGTACAAAAATGTAAGGAGTAAAAAAAATATCTATTTTATTATTTCTAAGTAATTTAGGAAGAGTAAAGTTTATCCAATAATGTTCAAATAATTGACGCGGCAGACGATTTTTTTTTATTGAAATATATTTATAATAATTATTTTCTCTTGGAACATCTTCATATTGAAATATGAAATACTCATTCTCCTTATCATACTGTGGAATGAATTTTATAAGATTTGCAAGATAACTTGCTATTCCCCTTATAGGAGTACTTAATAAACGTGCATCAATTCCAATTTTCATTAAAGTAAACTGCTATAATTAATAATTTAAAAACTTTTAAAATTTTAATTTAGATAATCTAAAATCCTCAAATACTTATTCTATCATAAAGTTTTTTAAGGGATCTGATAATTGCAAAGTAAACTATTTAAGGATTTACTGATCAAATTGCTCAAGTCATATTAATTCAGAAATGACTGTTCGAATCGGTAAAAACTTATAATCAGTTAATAAATGACCAAACTTGGACTCTGTTTTTTTTAAGTTGGTGTAATGTCTAAACTTATATTGATAATCAATTTTTTTTACTCTTGGCTGTTTAGGATCAAATTCCCAGGGATGAATATAAAAGATATAAATCCCTTTGTCATTTAATATCTTATTTATTCCCCGCTTAAAAATCTGATAAGGTATAAATCTAAAATAAAATCCACCAGACCAAGGCAGCTTAATTCCAGCAATATCAACATTGGATAACATAACCTGATAAAAATTTTTCTTTAATTCAAATATTGAATGATTAGAAACTTTATAATCCTTAAGCTTACCATATCGATTGTGAGCAACAGTTAAGAACAAACTTGAGTCGTACTTAAATCCAAGTGAAATTAAAACATCAATTGCCCAATCAGTTATTGAAAAATTAGGGGCTCTATATCCAATAATTTTTTCACCAATAGAATCCTCTAAAATATTTTTAGTTTTAATTACATCTTGCCGAAAACTTTCTGGAGTTAATGAATACACTAAATCATGGTTGTATCCGTGGCAAGCAATTTCGTGTCCTTGTTGATGGATCTTTTTTACAACCTGCGGAAATCTATCTGCAATCCAACCCAACACGAAAAAAGTAGCAGATGAATCATGTTTATCCAATAAATCCAAAATAACATCTACATTTCTTTCAACCCTGGATACATTTCCATCCCAGGAATCTCTTGTTATCGCTTGTTTTAAATTATCAACCTGAAACCAATCTTCAACATCTACACTTAGAAAAGTCTTCATCTTAATCTATAGCCTTTAGCTTTAAATTTCTTAACATCCTCCTTAGTCGGAAAAGTATTATATGTTGCAAATTTTGAATCATTAATAATAAAATTAAATTTTTCTTTTTTCAGTATTTCGATAGCCTCTATAAAGGCTATCACGCTTAGCTTTTTTGTTCTTCTAATTAATGAGTCAAGTGTTTCCTTTGGGTTAAGATCGAATAGCTTCTGAAAGAGTATTTCTCCATCATCTAATGATTCATTCATCTTGTGTATCGTAACAGCGCTTGAGGAATCACTTTTAAAATTATATAATGACCAAAAATTCGGCATCATTCCTCTGTTTTTAGGCAGTTTGGAAGTATGAATATTAAAGCATCCAATTTTGGGAATAGCTAAAACGTCTTTCTTAAAAATCTGACTTGCTGCGATGGAAAATATTATATCTAAGTTTAACGATCTTAAATAATTCACTGATTCCTTAGAATTAATATTTTTTACTTCAAAAATTTTGATCTTATTTTTTAACAATGTGTGTTCAACAGAAAAAGCACCAGGAAAATTACCCTTAAATAATTTTATTGAAATTACATTAAACAATTTATAGAATACATATATAATTCCAAGAATAAAGAAATTCCAATAACCATAAAAATCAATCATCTGTTTTATTAGTTTTTGTTTTGATTTTTTTCCAAGCGGTGGTTGAATAATCACACCAACTAATTCTAACTGGTCTGAAATATTACGTTTAAATAATTCTCTAAAGAAAATTGAGACATAAAATGGATCATCTTGTGTAACTAAAAGTATTTTCAGCATATTTTATTTTCAGGCAGCAGAAATAAGGTTCACTAAAATAATTATTGAACTAAATTAAACATTTCTCATTTGAAACTTAATGAATTGGATTTTCCCATTCTCTTACTAAAAAAATCCTTAAAAGCTTTTATGATCATTAATATATTTTTTGAATTATTATTTAATATCCAATATATACTCTTTATTGACATTGAGAAAATTATATAGAACAACGTTAAGACAAAAAATTTGGGAAAGTTTTTTTTTGCAAAATAAAGTCGATTCCTGGTAACATAATAAATAGGTAAAAGAGATAGATTTTCTTTCGTAGAACTGCTTACTTTATGTAAGATTTTTGAATGATTATTCACAATAATCTTATATCCAGCATGAGTTGTTCTATAACATAAATCAGCATCTTCTACATATAAGAAAAATTTTTCGTCAAACAACCCTATCTTTTCAAAGACTTCCTTCTTTATTAGCATACAACAACCCGAAACAAAGGTAACAGATTTATTGTCAGGTTTTATCTTACTTTCAATTCGATCAGAATAAGCGAAGCCTGAACCCCGAACTCGACTTATTTTACCGCCAGCAGTCCAGATTTTTTCAGGCTCATAAAAGTAATTTATTTGAGGAGCTGCAATTCCTGCATTCTTTTCTTTCTCAAAAACATCTAACAATGGTTGAATAAAATTTGGCTCAACTATTGTATCATTGTTTAGTAAAAGGAAGTAATCAGGATTCATCTTCATTGCATATTCAATTCCCAAATTATTTCCACCAGTAAAACCCAGATTTGATTCAGACCTAACTGCTTCAATTTCAGGAAAGTTTTTCTTTAATAATAAATAATCCTCTTGTCTTGAACCATTATCAACAACGATAATTTTATAATTATCATAAGTAATTTTTTTTAATGAGATTATACATTCGGAAGTATCCTCATATCCATTCCAATTCAGAATCACTATGGCAATTTTGGGTT
>Ga0172375_10002194_pt1 | contig 30697 bp, 29 predicted proteins | sample LakKiv1m_FD_114537 | JGI IMG/M metagenome (GOLD analysis project Ga0172375, IMG submission 114537) | Freshwater microbial communities from Kabuno Bay, South-Kivu, Congo - kab_092012_11.1m | ecosystem: Environmental > Aquatic > Freshwater > Lake | place: Democratic Republic of the Congo... | reverse complement strand
TTAAGTTCAGCTGATTTCGGCATTCTTGCTTTTCTAATAGGACTTATCTATATCTTCAATGTTCCTTCTGTTGCAATACAGTCAATTATATCCAAAAGAACAAGCCTTCTCAGTACAAAAAAGAACTATGGAAAAATAAGGGGGCTTTTTACTTATGCCACTAAAAAACTTTTCTTTTTCTCGTTGGTACTCCTTTTAATTTATCTTGCGCTCTCACTTTGGGTATCTGGAAGAACAAATATTCCTTTTGGAATATTAGCATTTACTGGTTTGGTAATAATTCTATCTTTAATTTATCCAATTATTCTTGGAGTAATGCAAGGTATGAAAAAGTTTAATGCACTTGGCTGGAATAATGTAATTAACTTTTCTGTAAAATTCTTTATTGGAATTGGACTAGTGCTTGTTGGATTAAGAGTTTATGGTGCTATGATTGGTGTGATAGCAGGTATGCTTATTGCATGGTTAATTGCAATATTTAGTATTAGAAAATTTAAAGAAAAGAAGAACAGAGTGGATTTCTTTTCAAAAGAAACAATTATAACCTTTTTAGGAATATTATTGGTGACTATATTTTATAGTTTAGATGTTATAATCGCTAAATTTTTATTCAATCCCACCTTGGCAGGTGACTATTCAAAGGCGTCTCTTGTGGGCAAGATAATACTTTTTGCTTGTATAAGCGTCTCAACAGTAATGTTCCCACTAAGCTCTGAAAAGCATCTTCTAAAAAGCAGGACATCAGGACTATTAAAAAAATCTTTATTACTCGTATCAATTATATGCCTTGGAGGAATTGCTTTAGTATTCTTATTACCCAACTACCTAGTTAGCCTTCTTTTCGGAGAATTAATTCCTAGCGTGGCTCAAATTCTTTTGCCTTTAAGCATTGCGTTTGCTGTTTATTCTTTATTAAATCTGCTTGTTTTATATAGAATTTCAGTAAATGGTTTTAGCAAGAGAAATCTTATAACCCTATTATTCTCATTAGTAATCCAGTCAATTATTATGATTCTATTCTCTAATAGTCTTATTGAATTTAGCAACGCTTTTATGGTTTCTGCAATTATTAGCCTATTGGGTTTCTTAATATTTAATAAAAAATGAAAAAATTATGTATAGTAATCCCTGCCTATAACGAAGAAAAAAGAATAGGTGGAACACTATTAAATTACTTGAGTTTCTTTGATGCTCTAAAGGATAAGGGTATTTTGAATTACCAGATTCTTGTTGTGATAAATAATACCCAAGATAAAACAGAAGATGTTGTTAAGAGTTATCAGAAGAAAAACAAGAATCTTGCGTATCTTAACTTAAAAAGAGGAGGCAAGGGCTATGCTGTCATGGAGGGTTTTAAGAAAGCGGTTGAATCAAATTTTGATTTAATTGGTTTTGTTGATGCTGATGGCTCTACACCCGCAAAGGCTTTTTACTACTTAGTTGAAAAGATTGATAACTATGATGGCGCAATTGCTGGCAGGTGCTTGAGGGGTTCAAAAGTAGAACCAAAACAAAGTTTCATGAGAATAGTTGCTTCAAGAACTTTTAATTTTATTGTTAAAATTCTTTTTTTACTGCCTTATGGCGATACTCAATGCGGAGCAAAATTGTTTAAGAAAGCAGCCCTTGAAAGAGCAATCCCTAGAGTTGGCATGACTCGGTGGGCTTTTGATGTTGATTTACTTTATCAAATGAAAAAAGAGGGGTTTAGGGTTGCAGAAGTTGTTACTATATGGTCTGATAAAGAGCAGAGTAAATTAAATCTAAAGAAAAATAGTATTCAAATGTTCTTTGCTGTTGTGCAACTTAGAATAATAAACTCGCCGTTTAAAAGAATACTAAGCCCACTCAAATTCATAAGGGGCTTTTTTTGGAGATTAATAAAATGAAAATACTATTATTTAATTGGAGAGATATAAAAAATCCGGCAAAGGGCGGTGCTGAAATTTATTTTCATGAAATGGCAAAGTTGTGGGTTAAAAATGGACATGAAGTAACAATGATATGCGGTGGCTGGAAAAACTGTAAGAAAGAGGAGATTGTAGATAGCATAAAAATAAAAAGAGTTGGAAATTTTTTAACACTTTATTTTCTAGCACCTTTTGCTTACCTTGGTCTTAAAGAAAAACCTGATGTTGTAGTTGATGTTGAAAATGGGATACCTTTTTTTACACCAATTTTTGTTAAAAAAAGTAAAAGATTCTTGCATATACACCACATACATAGAGAAGTTTGGTTTAAACAGCTTACATTCCCATTTTCATTTATTGGCTGGTTTATGGAGATGCAAGTATTGCCAATTGTTTATAAGAAAACGCCCGTTATAACTATTTCTGAAAGCTCAAAAAAAGAAATAATGGAAGCAGGAATAGGCAAGGTTATTGGTGTTGTTAATCCGGGTATAACTTTTTCTAAGTATAAGCACTATAAAAAAACAGAATTGCCAAGCATTTTGTTTCTTAATAGAATAAAAAAGTACAAGGGGCTTGATATCCTCTTAAAAGCCGTCAAAAAAATGAATACTCTAAATAATAAAATAAAGGTTTTTGTTGCTGGCGACGGAGATTGGCTTAATAATGCTAAGAGCTATGCAAATGAGCATAAATTAGACAATGTTGAATTTTTTGGAAGAGTAAGCGAAGCAAAGAAAGAAGAATTAATACAAAAGTCCTGGGTTTTCATTAATCCGAGTTTGAAAGAGGGATGGGGAATAATAAATATAGAGTCTAATTATATGGGTACTCCTGCAATAGGCAGTGATGTTAGTGGAATAAAAGATTCAATAGTTGATGGTAAAACAGGAGTTCTATTTAAATATGGAGATTCTAATGAACTAGCTGAAAAAATAAAGAGTATTATAGATAATAAAAAACTTAGGCAAGAAATGAGTAGGAACGCAATAAAATGGGCAAAAAGATTTTCTTGGGATAGTGCAGCAAAAAAATACATGGAGATTCTGAAAAAATAAAATGCCTTTTGGATCTATCTTTAAAAAAATTGATTACATTGAAGCTTTAAGTGCTGATAATGTAGAGGTGGTATTTAAAAATAACTTCTTTACAAGACTTGGATTTGCTATTTTAGGAGTTCCGCATATTGGTTTAAGATTAAGGGCGCTTAAAATAATCAAAAATGCTCCAAAAAGAATTGAATCTATGCTTGATGCTGGCTGCGGAACAGGAGTTTATAGTTTTTCATTGGCTGAAAAAGCGAAAAAGATAGATGCCATTGATTTTGAAGCTAAAAAAATAGATTATGATAAAAGAGTTAATCGCTTTAAGAATATTCGCTTTCAATGCATGGACCTTAGAAATCTTAAATTTAAAAAAAATAGTTTTGACTTTGTAATCTGCTCTGATGTTATTGAGCATATAAAGCAAGATGAAAAGGCTATCTCTGAAATTTCAAGGGTAATGAAAAAAAGAGGGAGATTGTTGCTAACTGTTCCGAGTTTATCCAAGAAGAATATTGAAACTTACAAATCTTACTCACATGAAAGACCAGGTTATAGTGCGAAAAAACTAGGAAAACTTTGTGCGAGACATGGACTTGAATTAGTTAGGGTAGAGTACTACTCCTGTGCTCTAACTGAAAAGTTTTCTAATTTATCATATAAATTTCTAAAAAATAAAATCTTAATAGGTATTTTATTTTATCCCTTATACTTGGGTTCTATACTGGCTGATATGCTCTTTTCAAAAACCAGTAATAATGGACTCTTTGCAATAATTGTTAAAAAATAAATAAAGTAAATTAGTACTTTATTTCATAAACAATAAGTGATGCCTGAGTCTTTTGTTTATCTAAGAAATAGGCCTGCACAGGGATAACAGTATTATTGTGTTTAGAGGGATAATCATGAATCCATTGTTCTGTATTTTCCCAAATAGAATCCACCATAAATTTTGGCTTTTTTTCTTGAATAAACTTATCAAAATCTTCTTCTGTATTATTATAAGGATAGGTTTCTCTTTCACTGTAATAAGTGTTTTGAGGTACGCTTCTTGACACGACTATATCTTGGGGATTAGAGTGAGCTTTTATCCATAAACCGCCATCCCTAACACTATCGTAGGAAGTTAGTTTTGCTTTAATATAGGAATCAGAAGAGACTGTGCCTGAATAAGCATGCATAAGAAGAAGAGCTACAACTATAATTATTGCCAAATAATTATTGTACTTGGATGCAAACGAATATATTTTTTCTAAAGCCAACCCAGCAAATGCAAATGCAAATGGAAATAAAGGCAGTATAAATGCATCATAGAATGTGCCTGAACCACCTATTGTTCCGTAAAGAGTATAGCATATGAATGGTGCAAAAAAACCAGTGAAAACAATAAGCCAATCTTTATTTCTTTCAAAACTTCCTTTAACTCCAAATTCTAAAACTAATTTTGCAATGAAATAGAGTATACCTACATAGAAGAGCGCAGTGAAAGTCCAACCAATTCTTGAGGGAAACATTTTAATGTATTCAAATAAACCAGAGAACCCTGCACCTTGTTCATTAACTACTGCGCCATAACCCCTTGCAAGTCTTGCTATAGGGAAACCATAGGTTATTTGCGAATAAATCATATAGGGTATTAGGACGGCAATAAATATTCCAAGAACAAGCCAGACTTTTTTATTCTTTATAACAGAGAGTCCCTCTGACAAGAATATGAATATTGCAATTCCGAATAGTAAAAAGCCAATTGAAAAATAAATTTGCAAGCCAATTGAAGAGAAAACAGCGAATAATATTAAGTCCCTCTTATTATTTTTTATATAGCCTGTATAAAAAAAGTAAATTATTATGAGATAGAGAAGTGGCGCCCATAGATAAAGCAAGATTCTTTCAGAGAAGAACATATGCAACCAGAAAAAAGTCATTCCAAAAGAAGCAAATAAACCCACTCTTTTTGAAATTATTTTTGAAAAAACAACATAAGTCATTGCGACTGTTGAAACTGAGACTAAAAACTGCAGGAATCTCAAGCCAATTTCACCCAAGCCTATTTTTAGTATAAGTGCAAAGATTAGGGGTACAAAAATTTCTCTTTCACTAGCCCAACCAGAAAGTGGTGTTCCAAATGCAAATGCTTTTGCTCTTAAGGCGTATTCGGCTTCATCCCACCAAAGGGGTTGATTTTGAGTTAGTATAAAATAGTAGATTCTTATTGCAATTGCAAGTACTATAACTAAAAAAAATCCAAAATTATAGGGGTTTTTGAACCAATTCTTTATTTTTTCTTTTCTTTTTTCTATTACTTTCTCTCCTTTTTCTATTGGGTTTTCCATTGAAAATATCAGGAATAGTGGCTTTTTATTTGTTTTTATTCTTAATTATATTAGTTTAAAGATTTTCTCTGCTTTTATGCTTTTAACAAGTTCTTCATTGTATTCGTTCATTCTTTCTGGAAAAAAATCATAGAGCATTGGTGAAACAACCTTTTTTAGCAGACCATAATCTTCAACTTCATCCGGTGAAGTGCAAAAAAACAAGCCAATTGTTGGTTTTTTAAATGCAAGAGCGACATGCAGAGCAAAGCTATCCCCACAGAGCATTAAACTGCATAGATTAACTAAAGTAAAAAATTCCCTATTTGAATTTCTTGGATTATTTTCAAAAATAGTAATTTTCTTATCGCGCATTTCTTTAATAATTTTATTGTGCTTGTCTATTTCATCAGGACCCCCAAATAATAGGATTTGGTGGCCTGCTTTAGATGCGAGAAGAATAAATTTCTTGAGTTCTTCCTCATGCCAGGCTTTTGAAGGCCAGCGAGGAGCAGAGCCAAGGTGAATGCCTATTAGTTTTTCTTTGTTTATTTTATTTTTTTCTATAAAATTATTGCCGAATTCTTTTTCTTCCTCAGTCAAGTAAATATTTATTGGCTGTTTCTGATAATTAAGTTCTGCTGCTTCAAACATCATTTCCTGATAGGTTTTCTTATTTGATTTCTTTAATTCATCGTCAAATAATGTATTTAGATAGTACTCTGAAGCTAAGTTAAACGCAGATGGAAATCCGTCTTTTGAAAAAAAGCCATATTTCTTTTTTGCCTTTACTTTTTCAGCCAGCTTTGTCGCATCTTGTTCTATGTCAAAATTAAAAAGAAGGTCATATTCTTGATTTATATTACACGGTAAAACGAATATCTTATTTATTTTTTGATTATTATTGAATAAATCACTTATATTGTCTTTTGTCACCCAATCAATACTTGAATCAGGATACTTTTCTTTTAGGGCTTCTAGTATAGGCAGGGTTCTAACTACATCGCCCTTTGCTCCGAGTTTAATTATAAGTATTTTAAGAGACATAAAATTTATAACTAAAGAAGCTATATAAGTCTTATGAAAAACAAGATATACATAGCAGGCAAATTAAGAACAGAATCAGAAAGAAAATTTTTAGAAAAAATAGATTTTATTTGCAAAGAAATGGGTTTTGAGACTTTTTTGCCCCATAGAGAAATAGGTCTAGCAGACAGCATGAAAGATGTTGACAGAATTTTCAAAGGAGATATAATCAGGGGTTTTAAAGATTGCAATTTAATTATAGCTATTTTGAATGGGCTTCATGTTGGAGCTGGAACAGCCTGGGAACTGGGTTATGCTTATGCAAAGGGCATAAAATCAATAGGAATTAAAACAGATGAAAGTGTTGAAGCCGGCCTTGAATACTTAAGCGCCATTATAATCGGTTCAACTAAGATAGTTGGTTCAATAGAAGAGCTAATAAAAGAACTTGAAAAATTTAAAGAAAATTCAAGAAACTAATCAAGGGGCTTTGTTGAGCTTATCTCGGTTTCACGCCAGCCATCACTATAGTTATTTTTCTTCTTCAATTCACTAATGGCCTTAAAATAAATGTACAACCGAGCAAAATAAAGTTGAATTGTCCAAAAAATTTCTTTTACTGTTCTTGGATAGAAAAGTGCGAAAAAGAAGCCTTCTTTTATTTCATTAATGAAAGATTTTGTTCTTGGCATATCTGGAGCTACCTTATTCAGATTCTCATGTGCTTTAATATTTCTTATTTTCTGATTGAACCAATCTTTAAAATTAGAGGGATTTTTAACATAGACTTCTGCTTTTTCAACATAGGCAATTTTATAGCCTTTTTTCCAAAATAAATAGGGAATAATGCTGTCTTCTGAGGTCTCAATCGGAAAATCCAGGATAACATTTTTTCTTATTGCAAAAAGATAGCCCGAGCACTCAAAAAACTTCTTTTCTTTTGATAACCTCTTTCTTACTTTATCTATTCCTGCAAATAATAATTGAGACCAATAGCCATACTTGGTTTTTCTTGAGTCAACTGAGACAGGCTTGCCTGTAATACAGCCGATATTTTCATCATTAAATGCTCGAGAAATTTCTTCAATTGAGTTATCTGAAACAAAAACATCCCCATCAGTTAAAATAAATAAATCTTTTTTGTCTGAAGAAGCATATTCCTGAAATAAAAGATTTAATGCATAACCTTTTCCCTCTCCAGGATCATGAAAAAAAATGAATCTCTTGTCTTTTATCTTGCTTTTCAAGAATCTGCCAACATCTTCAAAGGGGTCCACGACAATTACTCTTAATTTCTGCTTGGTTTTCTGTTTTAAAAAAGAATTGGCTGCTCTAAGCGTAGCTTTTGGTTCATTATAAGAGGTTATTATTATATCAATCATTTTAGATAACATTAAAGGGATAGTCAATAGGCCTTATTATTACTATCATTTCGCCATTACTTTTCTTGGCTTCTATTCTACATTTCTTTGTGCCCTGCTTACTGATATTTGAAATCTCAATTGCTTCAACTACAAGGGTTTCTCCGCCCATTTCAAGCCTGTCGCCTTTCTTTACTGCTCCTGCTTTCTTTTGTGCCATATTCAGGGTAGATGAAGTAAACTTATAAAGTTTATTCTATTAGACTTTTTATGAAAAATGCGATAATACTCTGTTCAGGTGGATTAGATAGTGTTACAACAGCACACCTTGCAAAGAAGAAACTTGGCTATAAAAATATTATAATCTTGTTCTTTGATTATGGCCAAAGGTCCTTAAAAATAGAGAGAAAACTCTCAAAAACCTGTGCAAGAGATATTGGTGCTGTTTTTGAAGAGGTAAAACTTGATTGGCTTGAAAAAATATCAGGTTCTCTAATAAATAAAAAGCAGGGGCTCTCTAAAAGAGAGTATGTCTTGAACCCGAGTCTTAAAAATACGCAAAAAGAAAGCAAAAAGTTCTATGTACCCTGCAGAAACACCTTGTTTATTAGTTATGCTCTTGCTTTAGCTGAGTCTTTATATATAAAAAATAAAAAAATTTATGACATAGTTCTGGGTTTTAAGTGTGAGGGTAAGGATAGCTATCCTGATACAACCCCTGAATTTTTAAAAGAAATGAACAGGCTTTCTAAAATTTCTTGCTCTAAAAGCTTTTCAATAATAGCACCCCTAATAAAAATGGATAAAGAAGACATTGTTATGCTTGGAAAGTCATTGGGAGTTAATTTTAAAAAGACATTTAGTTGTTATACCAACAATAAGATACATTGTGGGAAATGCCTGGCTTGTAGGCTAAGAAAAGCTGGTTTTTATTGGGCAAATATAAAGGATCCCACGAGGTATATAGGTTTTTAAACTAAAAAAACCACGATTAAAAGATGGATATACTTTTTGTTAATCAACCTAGATTGAATGGTATTCCTGTACCTAGAGAAATAGATTGTTCAAATCCGCAGCAGGATTTTCTTGTTCAGCCGCTTGGACTTGCTTATTTAGCAGCAGCCGCTAAAAAGTATTGCAGTGTTGGACTGATTGATGCTAATATTTTGGATAAGGACTATAATTTTATTGAAGAAGCAATATCAAAAGATAAGCCAAAAATAATTATTGGGGGTTTTACTGCGCCCTCTATGGAAATAGACTTAAAACTCGGGGAAATTGCAAAAAAGTATAATTCTTTATTTGGTGTCTGGGGTCCCTTGCCTGCCGCAATGAGGGATTTTATATTCAAGAATTATGAGATTGATTTCATTATTGAAAACGAACCAGAGATGACAATGTATGAAATAGCGAGAAAAGTAAAAAATAAGAAAAATCCATTTAAGGGTGTTAAAGGATTAAGCTATAAGGATTCTAAAAGAAAAGTAATTTGGAATGGTTATAGAAAACTAGAACCAAATTTAAATTCTTTGCCAATACCAAGCTATGAACTTCTTGAAATGGATAAATATTACACACCCTACAACAGGAGACTGCCAATGACAATAATGCGAACATCAAGAGGTTGCATTGCAAAATGCATATTCTGCATAACAGGCGGTCAGACAGATATGTACAGGGGTTATGGTGCGCCTTGGAGAGCTTATTCTGCCGAGAGAACACTTCGGGAAATAGAATTATTGGTTAAAAAATTTGGAATTAAGGAAATAAACTTTTTTGATGCTGAATTTACAATAAATAAAACAAGAGTTATTGAAATCTGCAAAGGAATTCTAAAGAGAAAATTAGATATAACTTGGAATTGCAATGCCCGCGCTGACCAAGTTAGTGAAGAAGCATTAAAATGGATGAAAAAAGCAGGATGTTATGGTATAAGCTATGGTTTAGAATCTGCTAATAAAGAAGTTCTTGCTTGTGCAAAGAAAAATATTACTCCAGAACAAGTAGAAAAAGCAGTTATTATTACAAAAAAAGCAGGAATACAACCAGCACTTTACTTTATGATTGGGCTGCCACATGAAACAGAAGAGACTATAAAAGAAACAATAAAATTTGCTAAAAAGATGGCTTTAAAATATAATTTAAGACCCCAATGCACAATAGCAACGCCCTATCCTGGCACAACATTCTATGAAATGGCAAAAAAGAACAATTGGATTAAAGAGGATTATGAAGAACTTGAACAAACAACACCCTCAATAGCCTATCCTGGGCTAAGTCAAGAACAATTAAAGTACTGGCATAAAAAATTCTATAGGGAAGTAGTATTAAATCCGATAAGGCTTATAAAAAGAGTTCTAAGAATAAGACACTGGAACGAAATAAAAAGCATACCCATGCACTTAAAGGATTTTGTTCTCTCTTATTTAAATAAACTGAAATACATAAGATGAACTCGGGTTGTGATGTTTTTGTCTGTACACATAATAGACCAAAAGAATTGCTCGGAGTTATTAAATCTTTAAAAGAAGCCCGCGGAAATTTTAATATCTTTGTTATAGATTCTTCTGATAACCCCTTAAAAAAGCAACAGACAATTGGCTGTAAATACCTTTATAAAAAAGGCATGAAACCACTTTCAGAAAAGAGAAATCTTGCAATAAAAATTTCAAAGGCAAAATACATTGCATTTACTGATGATGATTGTATTGTTGATAAGAATTGGGTGGTTGAACTGCTTGGTGGTTTTCAAGAAAGCGGAAAAATAGCCTGTTGCACTGGATTAACATTGCCTTATAAGAATTACATAAATAGCGAGTATGAAAAGAGATATAGTTTTAGCAAGATTGGTAAAGAAAAAAAGCTGATTAAAAAAAAGTTATTCGTTAATCTCTGGCGTTTAGGACACGGTAATAATATGATTTTGAGGAGGGATATTTTTTCAAAGATAGGATTATACGATGTTAACTTGGGTGTTGGTACCCAAGGCCTGGCTGGAGAGGATACAGATATGTTTTACAGAATTTTAAAAGCAGGCTATTATTTATTTTATGACCCCGGAGCTATAGTCTATCATAAGCATCTTATTAAGGATAGTGAAATCGAAAAAACAGCTTATAGAAATGGCTTTGGAACAAGAAAAGTATTACTTAAGAATATGGATTTTAATTGTTTGGTTCTTTATATTTTAATATTTTTAAAATATTCCCTAAGATTTATCATAAAACCAAATAAAGTTGAAAAAGGCACACTAAAAGGTTTGCTTGGAATGCAAAAATGAGAAAAATTAATATTATTTCCAGTTTTTTCTGGCCAGTTTCTGGTGATACTGAAGACTATCCATATAACATAGCAAAAATAGTAAAAGAGTCAGGAAATGAATTAGAAGTTTTAACTACTAATGTCTGGCCTAATGGGAAAAAAATCAATAATAAAGAAGAGGAAACTTGGAAGGGCATGAAAATTAAAAGATTTCCTTGCTATCTTAATATAACCTGGTTTGTCAAGTTGTGGTTTCCAAAATTTGATAATCCTGATATTATACACTGCTGTGGCGGTTTTAGGCACCCACATTTTTTCTGGAGTTTCTTGAAGAGGGGCAAAGCCAAGTTCCTTGTTTCTCCTTTTTATCCATTGCATCCTAAAAAGAATTTTATTCAAAAATTATTTGTAAATTTAACAGATTTAACAATAAATAGATACATAATAAAAAAAGCAGACTATTGCTTTGCTGAAACAGAGAAAGAAAAAGAGTGGCTTAAGAGTTTGGGCGCAAAAAAAATAGAAATACTTCCGAACTCACTTCCTGAAATAGCTTATGTAGCTGGAAATGGGGAAAGATTTAGGAAAAAGCATAAAATAACTGGAAAAATACTTTTTTCTCTTGGAAGGCAAGTTCCTATAAAGAACTTTGAAGAGATAGTAAGAGCTTTAAAGAATATTGATGCAACACTTGTAATTGGCGGTGAACAAACAGATTACACGCAAAAAGTAAAAGCTTTTGCAAAAGAAGAGGGATTAGACAAAAAAGTTATTTTTGTGGGTTCACTAAATTCAGAACAGAAAAGAGATGCTTTTACTGCTTGTGATGTTTTTATTTTAAGCAGCATACGCGAAAGTCTTGGGACAGTTGTTTTAGAAGCAATGGCACAGAAAAAGCCAGTAATAGCAACAAGAACTGGTGGTTTGCCAGAGGTTGTTCCTGATGATTTCTGCTTGTATACTCAAGGAAATGCAGATGAACTAAGAGATAAGATATTAAAAGTGCTTTCTGATAGAAAATTAGCAGATGAACTTTCTAGAAAGGGTTTTGCAAAATCTAAGAAGTTTAGTTTTAGTATAATGAAGAAAAAATATCTTGGAGTTATAAAAAAATGTTAAAATTTGTCTTAACTGTTGATTGTGAGAGTACTTTATCTCTTAGGCAGACTAATCCCAGATGGGGACTTATAGGAAAAGTAAAAGGAAAAATAAATTTTGTTTTAAGCCCTGTTAGGTATAATAAAGTGGGATTTGAATTGGTCTATAATGAAATAAAAAATCAGAAATTTCCTTGCACATTAATGCTTGTTGGAAGTTTATATAATCCAAGAGAAAATTTGAGTTTTATAGAGTGGGGTTATCATACTGCCAAACATCATGCATTAACTTTAATGTCTGATGAAGAAATAGAAAAAGAGGTTTATAATAGATTCGGAGTCGAGTCCATAACAACCCCCCTTTGGATGGTTGAAGATGTAAATAATCCAGCAAGAGTCTTTAACATACTTAGAAAAAATGGATACAAAAATGTAGTTTATAAAGGCAAGGACGATGGTATTAAATGCCTGCATTACCTGGCCGTAAAAAAACCAGAAAAAAGATATGGTATTAAATGCGTACACCTGAGCAATTGCTTTGAGGGAAATTCTTCAGAAAAACACATGATGAAAATTAAAAAAGAAATTTTAAGTAATCTTGATAAGAATGCAGTTTATCTGCTATCCACGCACGATTTTACTCATAGGAATAATAAAAACCTTAGAAATATAATTAATTTTGTGAAAAAACTTGAGCAAGATAAAAAGATAAAGGTTCTTAAATTAAAAGATGCTTAAATAAAGATGGAAAATAAAAATATACCCGCCGATCAGAGGCAATATGGTGTTGTTCTAAATTTTTTAAAAGGTTTAAAGGGCAAACTTAAACTTGTTGAGATTGGTCCAGGAGATAGGCTATTGAAAAATCTAGTTCCAAAAAATATTAGTTATTCTTCAATAGGCATTGATAAAAATAATGACTTCATAGTGAATCTTGATAAAGATAAGATTCCTTCAAAAGCCAAGGATTTTGATATACTGGTGTGCTTAGAAACCCTGGAGCACATAATAGATCCAGAGTCCGCTCTTGAAGAGTTTAAGAGAATTACAAAAAAAGAAGGCATATTTGTTCTTTCCATGCCTAATGATTATAATTTTTTACTAAGGTTTTATTACTTATTTGGCAAAAAATCCTATTGCATGGATAAACCATTTAAAATAGTTGTTGAGCATAGGCACATACATAAACCAAGAGTAAAAGATATTCTAGAGCTCTTTTCAAAACATTTTAAGATAAGAAGGGTTGTTTACTTATGGCAATCGCAAGCAAGTAATAAACCTGGGTCAAGCATTAAGTGGCTCGCGAGAATTGCTGATAGAATAATTGACGTTCTAGCAAAGATAAAACCAAGTTTATTTGCAAGAACAGTAATTGTACTTGCAACAAAAAAATAAACTAAAATGGAATTAAAAAAGAAAGTCGGAAATTTAATTGAAAAATTAACTATAAAAAATCTTAATAAAGAGATAACTAAACATGTATCTGGTAAAAGAGTTCTTGATAATGGTTGCGGGAATGGTAGTTTTATATATGAAAAGCATAGCAATAAAGAGATATATGGTATTGACATAAACAAGAGGGATATAATTAAACGTGGGGCAGTTGGATTTAAATTAGCTAGTTCAGAGAAGATTCCTTATAAAAAAACAATGTTTGACTGTGTTGTTTTTGCTGGTGTAATACAATATCTAAAAGATTATGCTAAATCGCTTAAGGAAATAAATAGGGTTCTAAAAAAATCTGGAAAATTGATTATTGCTACTGTAAACCGAGATTCTTTATTTAGAAGAATCAGATTAATTAATCCAGCCCCAAAGAAAGAAGCAGGAGAGTATAATATATTTTCTTGGAATGAAATGGAAGTTATCTTAAAAAAACATGGCTTTGTTATTGAGAAAGAAATTGGTGTTGATTTTATGCCCCTGCCGAAGAAATTTTGTTCTAATACATTAATTATTGCCAGAAAAATCAAATAACTTTTATTAGCTTATTGCCAGAATTATCAATTAGGGCTATTCCAATCTTGTCTGCTTTTAAGTTTTTTGTTTCATAAGTTCTTATTTTTATGTTACCTCTTTTTACTTCCTTATAATTATCTAACTTAGAGTAATCGGCTCCTGATTTTATGCATACAATAGGATAGTCTCCAAAGGATTCTTTAAATCTTAATTCAATTTTATTCTTCCTTATCTCAGATTGTAAAAAGGGTTTGATCTTTTTTAGATTTAAAACATTTCTGACAGCTGACTCGCAATTTGAAAAGCCCCAATCTATATTCGGGTATCTTATTAATTGCTTGTTTAATTTTGAGAAAAAATAATCCATGTCTTCAATAAGATTGTAATAATCATGGCTAAAAACCGAAATTATGGTATCCTTTCCTGCGTTAACTCGGGCTATGGCTTTTTGAATTTCAATATCAGAAATATTTGTTGAAGAGCTCTTTATATCAAGGCATCTAAAAATTGTTCTCTTCATTTCACCTTTCAATTGATAGTTCTTTTTGCTAGGATTATAAGGTTCCCAGGTGTCTGGGGCAGAGTTCCAATTCCAAAGAGGGTTGCTTTTGCACTCGTTAAACAATAGAAATTTGAAGAAATTTGTTATTCCAGGAACAATTCCCTTATTCTTTAGATAGTAAAGAGTTAATTTAAACTTATAATTCCAAAATGGACCCTTTGCTCTAGATGAAAAGTCAAAGGGTATGAATTTCTCAAGCCAGCTGGACTGTTCATTAGTTTCAATTGTCCCTCCTGCTCTATAAAATAAAGGCACATCTTTTCTTTCAATTAACCAAAATGTTAATTGCTTTTCATATTCATTGTTATTAAGCCAATCAGAGTTCCAGCCCCCATTTCTCCAAGAACCATCTGAAAAAGGATGGTGATAATGCCAATAAACCCCATCACCAAACCTATTTGGCTTATGTTTTAGAATATTTGCGTAGATTTTATTAAAACCCAGGTCTCTTCCATAAGGGTTTTCTTTTGACCAGCCAGTCCAATCAGTTATGAACCAATTTAGAACAAGAGGTTTTTTGAATTTTTTTCTAAATTTTTCTGAATTAATTATTTCAAGCTGATTATGAATCTTATCCCAAGTCTTAAATTTGGAATAGTTTGCAGGACCTTCAGAATCTATGCATATGCAAATATGTAATTTAGCCATGTATAAACTCAAGCAGAATCTATTTTAAAAACATTATGAAGAACTATTTTTGCGCTATAAATCTTAAGTCAACTTCGCCAAAATCTTCACTTAGTTTTGGATTCTTATACGCTCTTTCTGTAAAATCAACATCAGTTCCCCTATCAAGATATTTTATATTTTTGAAACCAATTTGTTTTAAGAGTTTGATTAAATCTTCTTTTCTAATATAATTTCTTATGTTCGGAAAAAGTAAATCAAGTAAAACAAATTGTTTACCCTTTGGGAATTGATATTGTTCAAGTAACCACCTTAGACTCTTTGCGTCCTCTAAATCAAGTTTGCTTTTTATACTATCTGCGGTTGCCCATATTTTACTTGGACCATATAAGTATAGCCACATCCAGCCATTAGGTTTCAAAACTCTATAAATCTCGCTAATACCTTCTTTTTTATGATTTGTATGGTGCAAAACGCCGTTACAAAAAACAAAATCAAAAAATTTATCCTCAAACGGCAATTTCTCTGTACTGCCTTTGATATACTCAACTCCGGGATAATTAATCTTTTTTCCATTACCCATATCAAAACCGATTACTTTTTTTGCTCCGAGAATCTTTAATGCAACAGAATATCTGCCAGACCCACAACCATTATCTAAAACAACTTTATCTTTAATTAAATCAAGAGAGAGATTATTTCTTTTAAGTCTTATAGATAAGAGTTGAACCGCTTCTTCTATACTGCCCTCTTCCCAATGATTCCATACTTCGTCATATAAATCTGTAACTTCATTACCCATTTTGTTTTACCCATATTTTACTTAGATTGCTTAATTATCCTATCTATAACATTAAAGATTTCTTGGTCTCCTTTTAGATAGTCTTTAATATAAGCCAATTGATTATTTAAAAAGTTTTTGTTTGTAAGTTTTTCTGAGTTATTCAATAATTTTGTTAGTTCTTCTTTTGTTTTGAAGCCATAGGCTGCTTTGTACTTTAAGAATCCTACTATGTCTTCCCTATAACGAAATTTATAGGTTAATAATAATTTTTTAAGCAGCATTGCTTCAAGCCCTGTTGTTGACCAACCAGTTATTACTCCATCTGAAGAGAATATACCTTCTTCTACAGGAAGTATCTTGTTTGTTGTAACCGTTACATTATCCAAATTCATTTCTTTTATTAATTTTTTATGGAGATTTGGCTTTTCGCCGTTGGGTCTTAGATAAATCAGCAGATGAGAATCTTTTTTTGAAGAAAATACCCTTAGAAGTATCTTCAGAAGTTCTTCGTATTCTTTATAACACAAAGCATAACCTGGAGAAAAATACCTATTCTCAAGAAAATCAATATAGTTTGAGAAATAGAGAAATAATTTTTTGTCTTGGGATATGTTTGCTTTTTTAAAGAAATTTGTTTTTGAAAGATTTTTATTCAAACCATAGTCTTTAAACCTTGGGGCGCCAACAACAAAAATGTTTTGGGGGTTTGAACCAAGACTTACGAAAAGTTTCTTGTCAGTTTGACCCCAAAGAAGCTTGTACTTTGAATCAGAAGGCCAAAAGGCAGACATATTCTTTTTAGAATATAAACCATACTGCATAACAAAAGTAGGTATTCTTTTTTTATTGGCTGTATTTACGAGAAGTCTTGAAAAACTACTTACGTCTTCCATAACGCAAACTGCTTTTGGATTTATTTTATCTAAGAATCTCGATAGATAATCATAGGCATAAGCTAATGAAGGCAAAATTTCATAAAATATTATTTTTATGCGATTTTCAAATAGTCCGAATAACGATAATTTACCAAACTTAAACGAATCCTTGAATTTTTTAATTTGACTAATGCTATTATATTTCTTTATAAAATCTCTTTTAGATTTCTTACCATTAAAAAATAAGCGGGGATTTGTAAAAAAGAAATCCTTTGATAGATTAAGTTCCAAGGCATCGCTATCAAGTATTGTATGGAAGTTATAATTTTCTGAAATTTTGGAAGAATTTTTTAGGGCTCTTATGTTTCTTATGCTTCCTGATAAGAGAATCGTTGGCTTCTTTGTTTTGTTTGGATTAATCCGGTAGGCTGTTCTCTGAAAGAGCCTTAGTAAACTTAAGGGCAGAGATTTTAAATTTCCTTTAGTTAAAGAAAAAGAATTTTTAGTTTCTATATTAAAATTATCTTTTGTCTTTATAAAAGACAAGGCCTCTATTAGGGGGTCTTCTCTAAAAAATTTAAAAAGCATATGGCGGTCTAGAAGATTGTTTTTAAAAACAGTTATCTCTTGGGGCCTAAACTTTTTAACAATAGGAAAAACGCATTTGTAATAAAATAATAGTTCTGAAAATATAAATTTAAGGTCCCAAGCAATCATTCTACCTAAATTTATGTCTTTATAGGAGGTATATTCATTAAATTTTTCAAAAATTGAATTTACGAAAGAATACATTTCAGAATCTTGATTTTTAAAACTCTCCTCATCAACGTAAGCGTCAATAAAAATAAAATTTATATTATTTTCCTTAAATTTGTTTTCCTCTGAATGGTTGCAAAGGACAAATAAATAATTTTTTCTGTCTTTTATGGATAGTGCCTGCTCTAAAAAATGTACAAATATTAATCTTTTTTTATTTTGCATAGTAAACTATCTCTTTTGAGAGAAGTAACCAATTTTTGTTCTTATGAATGTTTTTAAATCATGTATCTTTTTATGTCCCTTTGGATAGCCTTTAAGAAGAATTATTGTACTTTCAAGAATAGAACGCAGTGCAAGCAAAGGTGATTTTGAAAGAACCTGCTTTAAGCAATCAGTTTTATGATTCTTAAAGTAAGCAAAGTTAATTTTATTCTCCATTTTCCATCTCAAGGTTAATAATTCATCATCAGAAAATTTTGTAAGATTAACTAATAAATCATCAAGAGTTGAAGCCAGAAGATATCTATCACCAAGCTCCTTAAAGTATTTGTCTAAATTTTTTATCTTGTGTGTTTTAATTGCTTCGTCATAGAGTTCTGTATGTGGGAATGGTGTTGCGAAGAAAAATTGAGTTGGGAAGTTGCCTTCAAAGAGCTTTGAGTTTGTTGCGCCCATCTTAATGCAAAGCTTAAGAGTTTCATCAAGTGTTTCTCTTGTTTCTATTGGCATTCCAACTATAAAGCCAGATGCAAAACCCAGCCCATATTTCTTGTGTAATTCGCCAACCTTGAGTATTTGCTCAACTGTTATTCCTTTTTTCATATAATTGAGTATTTTCTGACTTCCGGATTCAAATCCATAGCCAATATATCTACAGCCAGCTTTTTTCATTTTTATTATCATGGATTCGTTTATTCTATCAGCGCGCATAACGCAGGTCCAACTAAAGCTATAGTGATTTTTATGGTAATAATTACAAAAAGTGTTTACTTTTTCTTCTGTTAAGAAAGAAAGTTCATCGCGGAATACAAATTCATTAACCTTATATTTCTTTATTAAAAAATCAATTTCTTTAAATAAATGTTCTGTAGAACGCATTCTTGAAAAGCACTCGCTTATGCAGAAAGTACAGTGGTAGGGACAGCCCCTGCTTGCAATAATGGGGAAGGGTCTTATTGTCTTGCCTTGTCTTTTATAAGAGTTGTATTGTATGTAGCGTTCAACTTCAAAAACATCATAGAAAGGTATTCCTAATTTATCAAGATCGTCTATTGGTGGTGCTGGCATATTTATTATTACCTTGCCCTTATCCCTAAAACAGATTCCCTTAACCTTTTTTAGAGATTTTTTCTTGCCAAGAGTCTTTAACACCTCTTGAATAATTCTATCACCATAGTTAATTACTAAAATATCTATTGGGGTTTCTTTCATTATCCTTTCTGGAATAGACTTAGTAATAACTCCCCCAAGAATAATCTTTTTTTCAGGATAGTGCTTTTTAATATCCTTTGAAAGATTTTTTATAAAATTGTATTGAGTTATCATTGCTCCCATGCCAATTACGTCGGGTTTAAAGGATTCCATCTCTCTTTGCACATGCTCAAATGCATTAGTTAGCCAGCCGTTTATATTGCAATCCAAAACTTTTACACTATGGCCGTCTTTTTCTATTGCTCCAGCTATGTAAGCCAGACCGAGCGGGAAATCTTCGGGTCTTCCAGAAGGGCTATTTATTAGTAAAACTTTCATAATCGTATAAGCTTTTATTCATTTAAAAAGATTAGTATATTCGATAAAGAAGGAGATTACACCTTAAATCTAAGTTTTATTATATAGGGTATTACCTTTAATTCTTTTCTGAGATTAAAAGATGATTTTTTACCTTCTTTCCACTTAACTGGAACTTCTTTAATCTTATAGCCCTTTTTTTCTGCGTTTATAAGCATTTCAGCATCCCAGAACCAGCCCCTCTGAAGTTTTTTATCATAACCGACTCTGTTTAATAAATCAAACAAAACTTTCTTCTTAAATAATTTAAAACCACATTGATAATCTTTAATCTTGGAGTTAAAGAACAAGTGTATAAATGAATGATAAAGATTGCTTAAAATTAGCCTGTATTTACTTCTTTCTACTGAAGATTGTTCTTGGCGTCTGCTCCCAATTACTATATCATTTTCATTTTCTAGTTGTTCTACGAGTTTTGGAAAATAAGTTAGAGGAACAGCCAAGTCCAAATCAACATAAGCAATTGAATCATATTTTGCGCTTCTAAATGCAACACCAAGATTCTCTCTTCTGCTTGGCCCATTTTCGAATCGCATATACCTTAATTTAGATTTCTTTTTTTCTAGTGCTTTTACTAAAGAACCTGTATTGTCCTTTGAACTGTCGTCTACTGCAACTATCTCAAAGTCTTTGAAATGGTTTTCCATAAAAGAGTAGATTTCATTCAGGTGATTTACTACAATTCTTTCTTCATTATAAACAGGCACAAATACAGAAATCTTCATTTTTTAATATAGTTTTTTATTTCATCAGCTGCTTTTTTTCCAAGAAGAACTGCATTATTTGTTCCCCTATCAGCAGGATAGATATGATTCATACTCGCAATGTAAAGGCCGTTAGTAGGAGTTTTAATTGTTGGTTTTATTGTTGAGTATTTCAGGCTAATTATGGGCTGGGCATAGGAGAATCTTCTAAAAACAGAGCTCTTAATCCAGGACTTGTCAAATGCAGGATTTATTTTTTTTAAGTAGGGCAGAATAGCTTCAAGGAGTTCTTTTTCATTCATCTTCCAGAGGGAACTATCTATATTCAGATATTTACCAACCCAAATTATATGACTATTACCATAGTGCTCTTTTGAGATGAAATTTGTGTGTTCTGCAACCATCATAAATGGGTAGTCTTTTTCATTAATGTTAAGCCAGTAAGTCCCTTCATTTAAGAAACTTTTTTTTAATTCAAATACAAAATATTGTGCTCCAATGGTTTTTAATTTTTCAAGACTTAGCTTATAATCCTTATCCAGGCCATGGGTTATTTTTGTTATAATCTCTAAAGGCAGAGCTTCAAGTATAATATCAAACTCAAATTTCTTATTCTGTGTTTTCACAATAAATTTATCGGATTTCTTTTCTATTGAGTTTACTTTTTGTCCCATGTGTAATTTGCAGTTGCTTTTGATTAACTCAGATTTCATTGAATCAATTAGGGTTTTGAAACCGCCGCGCATGTACATTAGTTTTTTTGTTCTTGCATGTATTCTATACCAGAACCAGGCTGCATTAATTTTGTTAGCATAATCTGAAAATTTTCCTGTAAAAAGCGGTTCCCAGAGAATACTAAATGCTTTTTTTCCCAGCGCCCTAGTTAAGAATCTGTACGCAGTTATATTTTCATATTTTTTATAAAAGGGGTCTAATTTTAAAATAGCCATTACTAGGCCTGTTCTAAGTCTTGAGAAGAGATTAATGTGTTTAAATTTAAGCACAGAGATTGGAGAATCAAATCTTGTAATCTCGCCCTTGTAAAAGCAGGAAGATTTCGTATCTTTCACTATAAGCTCTTTCTCTAAACCAAGTTCTCTTACTAAATCCCAAATTGCTTTATCTGAGGTAAACCAGTGGTGGATTAAAAATTCTAAGTTCCAATCCCAATTCTTTTGTTTAAACCATGAAGAAAGACCACCAACATCTGGGTTTTGTTCTAAAATAGTAATATCTAGGGGCGTATTTCTTAGATAGTATGCTGTACTAAGTCCACAGAAACCGCTGCCTATTATACCTAATCTCATTAATTACTATTCAAAGCTTTGTTTATAAGTTTTTCGTGATTTTTTTACAGGTTTTTACAATAACTAAATATTTAAATGTCAAATAGATATTAAAATAAGAGTAGCAACCCAATAATAAAATGCTAAAAGATTTAATACAGAACAAAAAGTTTCTTTATGGATTCCTTATATTTACTATAATATTTTTTGCTCTAAGGTTCTATGCTCTTAGTTCTGATCCTTTTCCATCAAATGTTTTTGGTTCAGCCTGGTCTGATGAGGGGCCTTATATACATAATGCAAGGAATAAAATATTATTTGGCTCATGGGAACTAGAGAAAGATTTATGGAATCCTCTTTATATCTCGCCTGTATTTACTTATCTTGAATATGCTGCTTTTGTTAATCTTGGATTTGGCACATTTGCAATGAGGATTGTTCCTGCTTTACTCGCGCTGGTTTCTATATTAATAGCTGGTTTTTTATTTATCTCTAAAAATAGTCAACAGGGCTTTGTTTTTTTCATATTACTTGGATTTAATGCTTCTTTAGTTGCATTTAGCAGAGTAGCTATGCTTGAGTGTGTTTCTTTGTTCTTTATTATAATAATTCTTGGGCTTATGCTTCATAATAGAAGGGTATCCTGGTTTTTTGCTGGTTTTTTTATCCCTTTTTTATTTTTCTCAAAAATAGTAAATCTTTTTTTTATTATTGCCATTCCACTAAGTCTTTTACTTTATTATTTTATATACCGTGAAAGGGAAGTAATTAAGAACTTTGTTTCTCTTTTTATAGGCGGACTCATATCATCTGGAATTTGGTTAGTTTGGTTAGTGCCAAATATAGGTAACTGGGTTTTTATGAACATTTCAAGCTTTAATTCGCGCGTACCTTTAAGTTTAGAGAAATTCCTTGCTATTTTCATATATGTATTTAATTTTTTTATTTTAAACCCAATCGAATCCATTCTTGGTTTGATTTTTATGGTTTTGATAGTATATGCTGTAATAAAAAGAGAAAAAGTTTTCTTTATTGATTTCTTCTTAGTGGTTTCTGTTTTGATTTTTATAGTGCAAATAATTCTTCTTGACCATCAGCTAAGGAGGTTCTTGCTAGTTGTTCCAATATTTATTTTAATGGCTACAAGATTGATGTTTAAATGCGAAGGCCTTGTTTTATACTTAAAGAATAAAACTCTCAACTTGAAAAGAGAACACATCATTGCCTTAGTTATCATTGCATATGTTTTGTTTAATATGGGGGTTCTTATTGTACAATTTCATAATACTGGTTCTTGGGAAAATCAAGGTAGCACTTATCTGCAAGTTTCAAAAGAAATAAGCACCTACATTCCAGAAAATGAAAAAGTTTTTGGCGTTGAGGCAAATAGTTATTGCGTTGAAAATAAAATAAAGCCCTACTTTACCTATAATAATATAGGCTACGCCAATACAGAAGAAAATATGCTTTCAATGCTCCAAGGTGGCGAGATAAATTATGCCATACTGCCCTATAATATATTTGATTCAGAAGATATTATCTCAAATCAGATAAATTTAGAAGAGTCTCCAACCTATACTTACATTAAAGATAAATTCAAAATTATAAAGGTTTTAAATACACGGGATGACCATACTGGAAGTTTGTTTAATAAGATATACATCTATAAAAGAATAGAATAATTATCTGTCTTTCCTGAAAGTAAAACTGCTATCTAAGAAATAATTTAAGAAAAGAACTATTATTGTTGTTATTACTCTGCTGAGAAATTTATGAACCTGCAGGACATCAACAAACACATACATAAAGAAGGCGCTTGCTAATACCCCAATTATAGAAACCACCACAAAGATGCTTATTTGTCTTGCAAATCTTTTTGAATAATTCTTAAATGTAATAAACTTATTAAAAAGAAATTTTGTGGTTGCTCCCAAGGTAAATGATATGAAAACCGCTATTTGGTAGTATACGTTTAATTCAAAAGACAGGAGATAGAAGGCACCCCAATCTAGAAGTGTTGCAACAGCACCGATAAAAGCATACTTCAAGAATTTTGTATTCATAGAAAGCACCCTTTTTTTTAAATCGAGATAAGCACCCATATTAAATAATTAAAAAGCTTATTTATAAACCTAATCAAATCTTCTTTATTATTAATTCGGCTAAGAGAAAATCTATTTCATTATTAATATCAATTGATCTTAGTTTGGGCATTAAGTAAGGTAATAGACGGCCTTTTTTTATAAGTTTATTTTTAATAAAATAAGGCATTCTAACAAGGAATATTGCACCATTTCTTCTATAGGACTTGCCCAAACCCTGTCTATTTTCATCTGTTTCAGGAAGACAAAAGTCAACTAAATAACCTTCAGAACTTATTTTCTTTGCAAGAGCGGGATGTTCAGTGGACTCTGTTATGCTAACAACCCCATCACACTCTGGATTTTCCTTTAAGAGTTCTAAGCAATTGTCAATATCTTCTACTTTTCTAAAAGGTGAGGTTGGTTGAAGCAAAAGAATGGAGTCATATTCTTTTTCACATTTAAGAGTCTTAATAACATGCTCAACTACAGCAGTCATAGGAGTATTATCCTCTGCAAGTTCTTTTGGCCGTTTTATTATGGTAAAATCGAATTTTTCAGCTAATTCAATAATATCCTTATCATCAGAAGTGACTACTATTTTCGAAATTTTTTTACTTAGCTTGGCGGTTTCAAAAGTGTAAGCTATAAGGGGCTTGCCTGCCAGAAGTTTCTTGTTCTTTCCTTTTATTGACTTTGAGCCTGCTCTTGCAGGTATAATTGCCAGAGTTTTCATGAATTAGGGTGTATTTTTTAATTTAAATTCTTTATCAATGTAGGTTCTAAACCATAATTCTAGCATAATCCACTGCCATATAAAAAAAGAGTTCTTTGGTCTTTCTTCAGAGCAATAATCAGAATAAGCTTGTTTTACCCTTTTAGCATCAAAATAATTTCTTTTCTTGAAAGAACTCGAGTTTATTATTTCTTCAACAAAGGATCTAAGTTCATTTTTCAACCAGTCTATTTGTGGGGTCACAACAGAAACCTTATTCCTTAGTCTTATTTTATCGGTTAGAAGATTTTTTGTCAAGCCCCTTAAAATCATTTTGCCCATTCCATGTTTTATCTTCTTTCTTGAAGGTATTGAAAAAGCTAGTTCAACAATTCTATAATCCAAATAAGGTACTCTTAATTCAACTGCTTTTGCCATGGTCATGTGGTCATTAAATCTTAACACCCTTGGAAGTTTAAGATATTTTAAATCAAGATACTGCTCGTTTAAGAGCTCTGAATCAAATGGGTATTCAAAACCATTTGCTCTATTCTTGAACTTCTTTAAAAAATCTTGGTTAAGGCATTCTATCCTAACTGCTTTTGTATCATCGGTATGGATTCCTTCTTCTTTGCTAAATACTTTTTTAAATGCTTCATTTAATTTTAAATTATTAATTTTCTTATAAGCCAAAAGTTCTATAAAAAATTTAAGGAAATTTTTTTTCTTGTAAAGATCTCTTAAATTTGATGCTAAGTATTTCTTGTAACCTCCAAAAAGTTCATCGCCACCCTGCCCTTCAAGCAAAACGATTACATTTTCTTTATTCCTTATGTAATCTGAATTCTTTAGATAGGCTATTGTTTGAATACCCCCAAAGGGCTGGTCCTGAAAATAAACAGATTTTTGAATAAACTTATTAAAATCCTGTGGTGAAAAAAAGGTAAATACATTTTTGCATTTAAGCAAGTCAACAACCTCCTTTACTTGAGCCCTTTCATCATATTTCTTATTATTAAAGCACATTGTAAATGTTCTTAGTTCTCCTCCTTTTTTTCTTAATTGCTCACTTAGAAATACAGCAAGTGTGTTTGAATCCAAACCGCCGCTTAGGTTTAATCCGAGAGGAACATCACTTCTTAAACGAAGAGAGATGGAATCCTTAAGTAGTCTTAGGAGTTCCTTTTCAGGATTTATATTTTTATGCTTTTTTGTTTCTTCTACTAAGTCCCAGTATTTTTTCTTTATTGGCTTAAGATTAGCATCAATAATCATGTAATGTGCTTGTTCAAGTTGAAAAACATTTTCAAAGAAAGTCTCGCTGCTGTGATCATATATTCCTTTTGAAAGATAATCATATATAATTCCTTCATTGGGTTTGCGCTTAATTCCCAGAGCCAGTAGAGATTTTATCTCAGAACCAAATGCAAAAAAATCATTGCAGATATAGTAAAAAAGAGGTTTTATGCCCAGTCTGTCTCGTGCAATAAAAAAGTTATTCTTGTTTTTATCATAAATACAAAAAGCAAACATGCCATTTAATTTTTTAAGACAATCATAACCCCACTCTTTATAGGCATAAATAATTACTTCTGTATCAGAACCGGATTTAAAGGAATAGCCTTTTTTCTTGAGTTCTTCTCTTATTTCTATATAGTTATATATCTCACCATTAAAAACAATCCATATATCGCTTGAGGAATCAGACATTGGTTGGTGTCCTGCTTTTGTTAAGTCTATAATTGAAAGTCTATTATGCCCCAAATAAAAATTTTTCTCTTTAAAAGAGCCGTTATCATCCGGCCCCCTATGATTAAGACTTTTAGTCATTAGTTTGAATTTTGATTCAAACCCTAATTTTTTTCTCCTACTAAGATTTTCTTTTAAGATTAATCCATTAATTCCACACATTTCTATTATCCTTGTTCTAGCATATTTAAGTAGTTTATGTTTGCATTTAAAAAAGTAGGGGAAAAGTATATAAAGTAACTTGGGGCTTTTTTTAGGTATGAAAAGAAAAATATGCGTTATAGTCGCAAGTAGGGCAAATTATGCAAGGATAAAGACTGTTTTAAAAGCCATAAAAGAACATCCTGATTTGGAATTGCAATTAGTTGTAAGTGCATCAGCCCTATTATATAAATATGGTAGTGTAATTGATCAAATAAAAAAAGATGGTTTTGAGCCTGCTGCGACTTGTTATATAATAGTTGAAGGTGAAAATCCAACAACAATGGCTAAGTCAACAGGTTTAGCTGTAATAGAATTAGCAACAATTTTTAATAATTTAAAACCAGATGTGGTCCTTACTGTTGCCGATAGATATGAAACTCTTGCTACTGCAATAGCTGCAAGTTACATGAATATACCTCTTGCACACACGCAGGGTGGCGAAATAACAGGAACAATTGATGAAAGCGTAAGACATTCTGTAACTCGATTGGCCCACGTGCACTTTCCTGCTTCAAAAGAGAGTAAGGAAAGACTGATAAAAATGGGCGAAAATCCAGAATCAATATTTTTAACTGGCTGTCCTTCAATGGATTTACTTAAGAATCAAGATTTAAGTCTTCCAGAAGACTTTTTCAAAAAACTATTTGGTGTTAGTGGAGTTGGGAGTGTGCTTAATTCAAAAGAACCCTACTTAGTTGTCATGCAACACCCAGTAACTACTGAGTTCGGAAATGGTGTTGAACAAATAAATCACACAATAGAAGCAATAAAAAAATTAAAAATGCAAACAATTTGGTTCTGGCCCAATCCTGATGCGGGTTCTGATGAGATATCAAAGGGTTTGAGAATTTTTAGAGAGAATGATAAACCTGATTATGTCTACTTTATTAAAAACATCAGCCCAGAAGATTACGCAAGGCTTATTTCTAACTGTTCTTGTTTAATAGGAAACTCCAGCAGCGCAATAAGGGAAGGTTCTTTTTTGGGTGTTCCTGCTGTTAATATTGGGACAAGACAAAATGGAAGGGAGCATGGAAAGAATATAATTAATGTTGATTATAATTCTAAAAAAATATTTGAGGCAATATCAAAACAAATAGAACATGGTAAGTACGAACCTGAACACATATATGGGGACGGCAATGCAGGTAAAAAAATAGCAGATGTTCTTGCTAAAATTAAACCCCAAATACAAAAAAAGTTATTTTTATGAAAGAAATCTATATTGATAAAGGTAAGTACATAGGTCCAAAAAGGCCTGTTTTTATTACATTAGATATTGGAAAGAATTTTATAGATAAAGAACAACCCGAAGATGAAAATGCTCTTTTAGTAAAAGCAAAAAAGTTAATTGATTCTGCTGTTGATTGCGGTGTTGATGCAGTAAAGTTTCAAACACACTTAGTTGAAGATGAGCAGAGAAATATTCCTGTTACTTCGCCACATTTCAATAAAGAAAGATATCTTTGGTTAAAGAGGAACACCTTTAGCAAACTATTCTGGCAAGAGTTAAAAAATTATGCTGATAAAAAGGACATTATTTTCTATAGCACGCCAATGTCTGCTGGTGCGGTTCAGCTTCTAGATGAAATTGGCGTAAAATTATTCAAAGTCGGCTCAGCTGATATAACTGATTTAGTTATGATTGAAGAAATAGCTAAAAGAAATAAGCCAATTATAATTTCATCAGGCATGACTACGCCTGAAGAATTGAAAAGATCAGTTGATTTAATCTTAAGTCATAATATTCCTGTTATTGTAATGCATTGCATTTCTGAATATCCCTGCCCCCCAAAAGATTTGAATTTAAGGGTCATAGAAACACTACAAAAAAATTACAAAGGAATTCCAATAGGGCTCTCTGATCATGTTTTAGAGTATGAAACTGCTTATGCAGCAGTTGCACTTGGTGCTGTTGCAATAGAAAAACATTTTACATTTAATAGAGCGGCTTTTGGACCTGACCATAAGGTTTCTTTAACTCCTGAAGAGGTTAAAAAAATGGTTAGTGGAATAAGGATGATTGAAAGTGCGCTTGGCAGCAAAAAGAGAGTTTTGACTGATAAGGAAATGGAATTTAGACCGGTTTTTCATAAAAGTATTGTCGCTAAAAGGGATATTTCTGCTGGTGAAAAAATTATTAGAGAAATGCTAACAGTAAAGAGACCTGGTGGAGGTATTTATCCAGGTGATATGTATAAGGTTATTGGCAAAAAATCTAAGGTTAACGTTAAAAAAGATGATTTAATAAGATTTTTGGATTTAGAATAGTTTTCTGATAAATTCAAAAATCCTGCTTTTAGCAAGTGTTGGCTTTACTATGTTTATTATGTAAATTGCGTCTCTTTTTGAGAAGCCATTAATCAGGTAAAGGGTTGCAAAGTAAATTAAAATACCTGCTAGAATGTCTAGTATACCTAAAATTAAATTAGCTTTTCCAGATATGAATCTTGTAAAAAAGAAAATGAAAAAAGCCATAACTAAACTAGCAAAAATTGGTTTTAGAATTGCCATCTTATTATAAGAGAATCCAAAGAACTTCTTTGAGGTTCTTGATAGTGAAATAGTTATATAAAATCTGCTTAATACAATTGCAAGTGCGGCACCTAATGTGGCTTGGATTTCTCCGAATTTTAAAAAGGATAAAATTAATATAAAATTAAGGAAAATGTTAATTATACTTCCTATTGTCATTATTTTTGCCGGATACTTTGTTTCTCCTCGAGAATTTAACAGAACCCTAAAAAGCTCGCTTAAGGGCACAATAAGTATTAAAAGGGACAAAACTAGAAGAGGAAAAAAAGAATTCTCATAGGAATAACCAAAAAGAATTACTATAAAATATTTTGATAGAAGGACCAGGCCAACAGCCATAGGAATTGCAAGAATTATTAGATAATAAAGGAAAATGTTTACTGCATTTTTTAGTCTTTCTTTTGTTAATCTGGCAAATATGGGGTAAATAAGGGGTGTAAATAGCAGAATAGAAAAGACAAACATAACTAAGGAGTAAGCAGTTTTATAATAGCTAATGTATTCTGGTGCTACAAATTTCCCAAGTATTAAAATATCCGTATAAAACAAAAAGAGAATTGAGATTGAACCAATTGAAACGTATTTGAGATATTTGAAAAGATCTTTTTTATCGATTTGAACAATTTTATCTTTAAAGAAAGCGCGGTAGTTTTTTCTTATGTAAAAGACAAGGAAGACAATAGTTATGATTGAACCAAAAACAGCAGCAAATATTGGTGTTGATGAGGACAATTTTAGAGGTATAAATATAACTAAAAGTACTATAATTAATCTTGAAAGTTGAAAGAGAGACTCTTTGTAAACATAACCCTTTATATTTCTAAAGGCATATAATAAATCTGCCACAAACTGCATTGTTGCGTAGAAGATTAAGTAAAAGGATGAAACCAAAATAGGAAAGAAAAGCTCTATATTATTGTAAAATAAAGCGATAGACCTTGCCAATAGGGCCAAAATAATAGCAAAAACAAGGAGTATACTTATTTTTATTCTAAATAAATAATTAAAGTAGGCTCTTGCTCTTCCAGGGTTTCTTTCATTAATAGAAATAAATCTTATAAGTGTTTCACTAAAGCCTGCTTCTGCTATTGTGATTAAAATTAGAGAAAATGAAAAAGCGAGAGTGTAAATTCCAAAGAGTTCTGGTTTTAGGGCTCTTGCTGTTATTATTGTGAAAAGAGCCCCGCCTATATAACTTACAATCAAAAAAATAAATCTATACAGGCTGTTTTCAAAAAATTCGTGAGCAATTCTTTTTTCCTTCATAGATAACTTACAAAGACGGTATTATTAAAGCTTACGAGAATCCCTTTTTTTCCAGGAGTAAAACTCATATGATGCTCTTAATACAAATAGAAGCGGGAAGGTTAATCCATAAAAAATTATAAGATAATTCAGAATATTGAATACTGAAAATATAAGTATGAGATTCATCATTCCTGGAAAATTAAATATGACTTCTATAAAGTACTTGTTTATTTTTTGGACAGAACCCCCTGAATCCTTGCCAGAGAGACTGTTTTTTATTTTTAGTTCATCAAACATAAGATACTTAAAGAGTCTTGCTGGTTCTACTGTTACAAAGAAAAATGCTGCCGAAAAACCCAAGTATAAATAAGTTATATCTTTACTTATGTTAAAGATTCCTATTCCAATTGCCATTAAAACCAGCGGATTAACAGTAATGTTGCCTATGAAATCAAGGTATTTGCCTCTCCAAGTCTTTTTATTTGTTAATCTTGCCACATTTCCATCAACATGGTCTAAGACATAGTGAAGTTGTAAGATTAAAGAACCGATTATCAAACTCCAATAATCGCCTTTTATAAAAAATGGTATAGATAGAAGACCAACGAGAATCATAATAAAACAGACTGTGTTTGGATGCATCCAAACAAAAGGTTTTGTTATAAATAGAGAAATGTGTCTTGCTACATTTCTAGAGTACCAAGCATTATTGTTTAATTCTTTTTCCTTTGCATTGGCTTTTTTAATTTCTTCTATTGATTGTTTTCTCATGTTATAAACTAGAATAGATATATTATAAAGTTAACCTTTA
>Ga0172375_10002193_pt1 | contig 30702 bp, 28 predicted proteins | sample LakKiv1m_FD_114537 | JGI IMG/M metagenome (GOLD analysis project Ga0172375, IMG submission 114537) | Freshwater microbial communities from Kabuno Bay, South-Kivu, Congo - kab_092012_11.1m | ecosystem: Environmental > Aquatic > Freshwater > Lake | place: Democratic Republic of the Congo... | reverse complement strand
TTGACCTGATAATCTCCAAGGCTCATTTGATACATTCTGATCTTCCTTTTGCTTTTTTTGATTCCACAACAGGAATTTAGCTAAAATCAGACCGCTACAAAAGAGGTTTTGCGAAGGATTCATACAATTTGTTGCGCTTCAGGTGACCATTTTCCATCGGAGTGGCTATATCCTCCGCTCACGATTTGCTCAATCTCGGTACTATCAGGATTCATCATATATAGTTGTTTTTTACCAGTACGATAAGATGTAAATAGAATTTTATTATGTGTATCAAATTCAATCTTTTCTTCACATGAAAAATACAACATATTAATTAATATCAAGTTTAGTAGTAAAATAAATGTTTTCTTAGACAGAACAATACAAATTAATGTATATATATTTTCTAATGATTGAGATACTTTCAATCTAACACCTTCAAATAAATTCACTTATTCACATAGTTAAAATTTAAATGGTATTTTTTCACGTCTTTTGTGTAGGATAAAAAACTTATTTTTTGAAAAATCCTTCCTGTGCCGGACTATGTTTGAAATTCTTCATCCTTTTTACACCTCCTTTTTATCCATCCGAAATTTATTTTGGCTTTTTATAAAATCCAAGTCTTTTTTTTTCTGAAGTTCGGACGGGATTTTCTAAACCGGATTATCTCCACCAAGTCGTGGCTGAAAAATTCCCTTTTCAGGAATCAAAACAGGACATGCCATGAATTAATAAGTTAGAGTTTTTAAATTCCATAAATCACCGAATCCAGTTTTCTAACCAACTTTTGTGAAAATGTTCATTAAATTTATCGCGACAATAGAGGTCGCATTTGAAAGCTCATTTTTTAACCCGAATACATGACCTGAACACGACGGATTCTCCTCTGGAATTAGCGGAAATGCCCGCTCCCCGACCAGCCGATCGAGAAATACTCATCAAAGTCAGCGTCTGTGGAGTCTGTCACACCGAATTGGATGAAATCGAAGGCCGTACGCCGCCATCATCATTTCCGATGATTCCCGGGCATCAGGTGGTCGGCCGCGTCGTTGAAAACGGACCGAAGACCGGGCGTTTTCAAATTGGCGAACGCGTGGGCGTAGCCTGGATATTTTCGGCCTGCGGACAATGCGACCACTGTCTGACCGACCAGGAAAATCTGTGCCCGGAATTTCGCGCTACCGGCCGGGACGCTAACGGCGGCTACGCTGAGTATATAACTGTCAATGAAAATTTTGCTTATCCTATTCCGCAAATATTTAGCGATGCCGAAGCCGCTCCCCTGCTTTGTGCCGGGGCCATCGGCTACCGCTCAATAAGTCTGACTGGTCTGCAAAACGGCCAGAAATTAGCGTTGACCGGTTTTGGCGCTTCGGCGCATTTAGTGCTGAAGATGGTGCATCATCGTTTTCCGCAATCGCCGGTTTATGTCTTTGCCCGGAGTCATGACGAACAGGCCTTTGCCCGCGAATTAGGCGCCTCCTGGACTGGCGATACGAACGAACCGTCACCCGATTTACTTGATGCAATTATCGACACCACGCCGGTCTGGACGCCCATCGTTGCAGCTCTGAGAAACCTCAAGCCAGGCGGCCGCTTAGTCATCAATGCCATCCGCAAGGAAAACGTCGACCGGTCGGTTCTCACCACTATTAATTATCCCGAACATCTTTGGTTGGAAAAGGGAATCAAATCCGTCGCGAATGTCACCCGGCGGGATGTGGCCGAGTTTTTGACCTTAGCCGCCGAAATTCCCATTAAACCGGAGGTGGAAATCTACCCTTTCTTAGAAGTCAACCGGGCTATATTGGAACTGAAACGGCGTCAGATTCGCGGCGCAAAAGTTCTGCAAATCAGTAAATCTGAATAATTCCGGGAGGATAATGAACCGAAAATCTTTTCTCTGTAAAGGTGGTCTCGTTTGCCTTGGGACAACCTTTGGCAAAACACTCGTCAAATCTGCAGACGCACAGGAAACCGAACCGGCTGATACGACCGATAATAAAGCTCTTTTAGATTGGCTGAAAGATTTTCTGGCGAACGTCGAAAAGAATTTGCCGGATTCGACCCGGCAAATTCTTTTTAGAGAAAACGGCCGGGCCTGCGCCCGACGCGGCGCAATTAAAACCGCCCAGGCTGCCAACGGTGACCTGGACAAATTTCTTAATACTCTGCAAAAGTGGATTGGGGCACAAAACATTGTCCGCGATAAAAACACTATCACGGTCATATATGAACATTGCTATTGCCCGGTTGTCAAACATCCGGAACTCCACCCGCCGGCCGATTATTGTCAATGCTCGGTAGGCTGGCTGGAAGAAATGTTCTCGGCAGTTTGTGGGAAAACCGTTTCCGTCCGGCTGGTCTCATCAATAATAAACGGCGCCGGCCATTGCGAATTCACTGTCACAGTTTGACAAATTTACCAGCGTTTCCGCCAGCGAATAAGCTGGATTGTATCGCCCAACGCTTCCCGTAAAGGCAACAGTTGCAACGCGCCGCCCCGATTCATCAAGACCAGATCGGCGCCATCCAGACACCGGTTAGGCATCGTTATAAAAGTGGTATTATTAGGACTCTGATCTGAAACCAATACCGCTATCTGATAACGATTAATGATAAAATCGCCCGGCCCGAAATATCGTGAATCGATCGGAACCTGTTTGGTATTCCTCATCAGATAAAAACCATCCTCATAGCGTGCCTCTTGTCCGTAATAATCGGTAATATCAAACGCGTTCATCGGCGGCAGCGGTAACTTTCCGTAATATTCCAGCATCGGCCGCCCGGCCAATTCCGCCGCAAAATAAATGAAGTTCCTCAAATCGCCGCCAATCCAGCATTTCGTCTGATGATCGCTCCAGTATCCGTTCCAGCTGTTTGGATTGGCGATATATGGCTGGTTCCGAAACATCAGCAGATTATCCAGAAAGCGGTTACCGGTTTGACCTTTACGACTAAGTCTGAAAACCGCATCCGACAAACCGCCATAATCGCCGGAAGCGATCCGGCAACGGCTTTCGATGCCCGGCGCCGCAATAAACTGTCCTTGGAAAGCCAGTTCGGCCTTGAACCAGGCTGTTCCGGGAAATAATTGTGCTCCGTTCTTCAGATCCCCGACATTTACCGACCAGCGATCGTCCCATTCCGGAATCGGAATCTCCTTGTAAACGACCTGCGCCCACCGGGTCATCATAATCGTTGAGTTCCAGTAAACAGTATCTGTTTTAGCAGGTAAAATCAAATACCAGCGGATCAGGGGTTTTGGGCTATTAAAAAAATCCCACGGCTTGATCCGCCCGACCGGGATGGTGTCGCCATTCATAATCAATCCGGAATTAGGTGTGATGAATATTTCCGAGAAAAGATTATCGATGCGGGCCGACAACACTATGGAAAGTTCGATCTTATCGTTGCCATCTGCGATACAAGCTTCGTTCCGGGCATATTTGGTGTTATTCAGATTGGAAACGATCTCCAGTTTGCGAAAATCCATCGGCGCTGCTTCGATCGTCCCGAGACTTAATAAAATCAATCCGATATTTGACCATTTTTTCATCGTAAAAAATATACGTTAAAAAGCAATCGGATGACAGATAAAATTTATCCCGTCGTTATGAATTACCCCAGCAAACTTATTCATTGAATAAATGTATTTTTATTCATTTCAACACAGATTTCTTCTACCAAATCACGGATTAGTTTATTAATTTAAGTCAGTGTTAAGCCCGTCAACCACAACCCTGAAACGCAATGCCAAAGAGGAGATTTACCGATGAGCAATGCCAAGTTCACCCTTCCCCAGCCGATTAACGAGCCCATCCTTTCCTACGCGCCCGGCAATCCCGAACGGCAGGCACTGAAAGCCGCTCTGAATAAAATAGCCGGCGAACAAATAGAAATTCCGCTAATCATCGGCGGTCAGGAAATCCGCACCGGCCAAACCGCCCAATGCGTCATGCCGCACGACCATCAACATGTCCTGGCAACCTATCATCAGGCCACTGCCAAAGAGGTTGCATTGGCAGTCGCGACATCGCAGGAAGCCTGGAAAACCTGGTCGGTTATGCCCTGGCACGAGCGGGCTGCTATTTTCAAGAAAGCCGCCGCCTTGCTGGCCGGTCCCTGGCGCATGACGCTCAATGCCGCCACGATGCTTAACCAGAGTAAAAATGCTTTTCAGGCAGAAATCGATTCGGCCTGTGAACTGATCGACTTCTTCAATTACAACGTCAAATACATGGAAATGATCTACGAACAACAACCCTTCTCCTCTCCCGGACAATGGAACCGGCTTGAGCAGAGACCGCTGGAAGGTTTTATTTTCGCGGTGACGCCTTTTAATTTCACTTCGATTGCCGGCAACCTGCCGACCTCACCGGCCATGATGGGCAATACAGTGCTGTGGAAACCGGCTTCCTCCGCGGTTCTGGCTGCCTATTACCTGATGAAATTATTCAAAGAGGCCGGACTCCCAGACGGAGTCATTAATTTCATTCCCGGTTCCGGCCGCAACGTCGGCCCGAACGTTTTGACGAATCCATTATTAGCCGGAGTCCATTTCACCGGCTCGACTAAAGTATTCCAGAGTATGTGGAAAACCATCGGTGAGAATATCGCCGCTTATCACGGTTATCCGCGCATCGTCGGCGAAACCGGCGGCAAGGATTTTATTTTCGCCCATGCCAGCGCCGATCTCGATGAGTTGAATACTGCTATAGTGCGTGGTGCCTTTGAGTATCAGGGTCAGAAATGTTCGGCGGCTTCGCGGTCATATATTTCCAAATCGCTCTGGCCGGTTTTACAGGAAAAGATGCTGACAACCATTAAAACGATCAAAATGGGCGATGTGCGTGATTTCCGCAATCTGATGAATGCCGTCATCGACAAAGGCGCTTTCAATACGATTACCGGTTATATCGATTATGCCCGGAATTCCACCGATGCGGAAATTATCGCCGGTGGTAAATCCGACTCTTCCAAGGGCTATTTCATCGAACCGACCGTCATATTGACGACCAATCCGCATTTCAAGACCATCGAAGAGGAAATTTTTGGGCCGGTGATGACCATCTATGTTTACGATGACAACCAATACAAAGAAACTCTGCAGCTTTGCGACTCGACTTCACCTTATGCTTTGACCGGCGCAATTTTCGCCCGCGACCGTCAGGCTGTCATTCAAGCCGACCAAATCCTGCTGCATGCCGCCGGTAATTTTTATATCAACGATAAACCGACCGGAGCAGTGGTTGGGCAACAGCCGTTTGGCGGCGGTCGCGCTTCCGGCACAAACGACAAGGCCGGCAGTATGATAAACCTGATGCGTTGGGTTTCGCCGCGCGCTACTAAAGAACTCTTCGTTCCGCCGAAAGACTTCCGCTATCCGTTTATGGCCGAAGAATAAGGATACTCATTAAACTAAACAGCCCACGAATTAATTCGTGGGCTGTTTAGTTATTTCGAAAGCTATTATTTTCTAAAACGCATACCCGAATTTCAAAAACTCGAAATCGACGATGGTCTTTTCGTCATCATCAAGTGATAAAAAACTGCCGTAAAATTTATTATTCTCGCCATAGATATACTTGCCGAAGTTCAAACTCATGCCCCAGTATAATCCCTTATACGAGAACTTGCGGAATCCGACCCCGACGCCAATACCGATCTTATTCTCAGTGCTCCTTTTACCGATTTCGTCATCCCCAAACAGGTGCAGGCCGCTGTCGCCCAGATAGCCTTCCAGGTGGGCGTACCGGGTAAATCCGCTGATATAAAAACCGTTCTGGCTATTGCCTAAAAAATATCTCACATGACAATCGATCGTGAATTCATTCAAATCCTCTTTTTCATCCGGATTTGAGTAAAACACCGGGAAGGCAATCTCCGTTTGCCGGTTAACCCCGAACAGGGAGAATCCGCCGCTCAGACTGACCGACTCCTCCATCATGATCAGGCGGAAAAGATTGAACTCGACCCCGAATTTCTTGTCCGCCAGCGGCTGATTCTTCACATCGCTGTACATTTTCTTCTGGAGCACATAGATCGAATCCAACTTGGAAGAAACGGACAGGCTGTCTGATTTGTTCTGGGCATACAAAGCCCCGCCCATCAAACAAACCAAAGTTATCAAAATCGATTTACGCATGTTTTGTTTTCTCATAATTATCCTCATCAAATTAGTTATCAGCCAGATAGCGTATATTATTTATTTGAATATTTTCTCAATGATCTTGGTGAAATTGGGAGTATAATTAAACTCTATGGTATGAAATTTGAGATCGTAATGAACATCATATTCGTCATAAATCCGGCTATATTTCGAATAATGATACCTCAGAAAATCCGGACCGAAATAAAAACCCCAGGCATTCACGTGGGAATCGCTGATCTCATTTTTAATTATACCGTATTTGAAGCCCAGCCAGCCGATCAGAGCCACTTCCGCCCCGAAATGATGATTGATAGATTTTAATTCATTCTTTAATGAACCGTCGGTAAGGTCTCCGTCTTCATCGTTGGTTCCAATTCCGTCAACAGCCGAATCATATAGTAAAAACCAATCATCTGCCCACGAGGTGATTAAACTCTGGTACCATTTATCAGTGTGAGCCGATTCGATTTTCCCATTACTGCTATATATCCCGGCTATGTCCTCATCACCATCCGAATCATATCCGCCGATTTCTCCATCTCCGTCCACATCCCGATTCGGATAACTGCTGACCAGGTCTTTCTCGAATTCATATCCAACTTTAACACTGATTAAATTTGTAATCAAAGGCGAATACGATACGCCAATATTTATTTCCTGGGGCAGCGGATCTGACTGATCATAATCGATAAAAGTAACATGCGGACCAATATTCCTCAGAGAAAATCCAAAATTTAAACCCCGGCTAAAATTCATATTATTGTTATTAAAATATTGACTGAAATTGTTATCGGAAAAATCCATTTTTTTATAAGACAGATTTTCGAACTGATTATACAGATAATATCCCAAACCAACACAAAAATTATTTGTACGCACATAGGTAATTTTGCTATGGATATATTTCAGGGTAAAACCATAAGTCGACTTTTTCGTCGCCCGGCTGCTGAATGACATCGAATATGCCCGTGATGGAAAATAAACATTGTTCATATAATAATAACCAAATCCGCACGCAAATTTATTAAAACGAAATGCGGTTGTGTTATAGTAAAAGTCAATCGGAACCACAATATTGAAATTGTTAAAACTGCTACTGTATGAAAATTTATTTCCCAGCATCAGTAAAGCCGGATTATGATCGACGCAATAATTCGAATAATCCGTCGTGGAAAATGCCCCGGCAGTACCGGCATCGATTGCGCCGTACTCCATCGTCAATTGATAAAACTGGGCGCTATTAAAACCACCCAGTAACCAGACAGGTATCAATATTACCACCAATAATGTTATCCGGTTTTTCATTCGACACACTCCTTTTTGATTGGTACAAACCTGCATTGGTTTAATATTCCCTTGTACAGTATTCAAAACACCATTAAATATCTCTCAATGAAGTTTCACTGAACAACTGTTAGTAATGTCCATTCCTCATTACTAAAACCCGGCCCGGAAGCCCGATAAATCTTTAAGAGCGTAATTTGAGAATCCGATATAAACACCGAAATCGTGATAAAAGGGGTTCTGATACTCTCGCCCAGATTGTCCATCCGTAAGGCCTGTTCGCTGGGATACGGTTCACTTTGTAATTTCCGGATCGCCTGACGCGCAGCTTCAGAAGTTATTTGTGATTCAATCCAGTAATTACTCGGACAGTTCGTGATACACCAGGCTTCTGTATGTGACCCGAAATATTCATTGAGTTCAGTTAATTCCTGGGCACTGGTAATTCCATCTCCATTCCCGATCATGTCAGCGAAGGTTTCACGATCAAACGAGATTGCCGAATCTTCCCCGCTATCTGAAGAGTCACAGGTTATAAAGAACATAACTATCAGAATACCAAATCCGGATTTTAACATCGATATAGTGTAATTCATTATCATTCTCCTATGTCATTATTAATCCAACGAAAACATTCGGCATAAGACTGGCGCATCGCGATAAGGTTCTTATTGAGTCGGGCAGGTAGTTTATTATGTTCTGCAAGGCATTAAATCTCCTCTAATTTAAAGCATTAAAACCGCGCCGGCCGGAAAATAATTCACTCAAAATGCCCATCCGGTTTTTAACAGTTGAACTGTAAAGAAAAGATTCTCATCCCGGGTAAACATCGAACCTATGTTTAACTTATCAGAAATATCCCTGCCAAGTAAATGTCTGCCAAAAAATATCCCTATTCCCCAATACAATTTGTCATCCGAAAACAGGCGATACCCAATTCCAAAACCTAATCCCAAACGGCTGACTGTTTCTTTTTTGGCATATTCAGAATCTTCATCAGGCTTCAAATAAGCATAATTATACTTTAACCCGACACTATTATAGATTCCGCCCAATTTACCGGCGAGATAAAATCTGTAATGCAGTTCGACATTTACCGATTTCCCAAAATAGCTACCATTAAACCATTCATCATCTCTGGAAGACTCAAAGGTAACCGGCATGGTTATCTCAGATTTTCGGTTTTTGGGAAATAGAGAAATACCCGCACTTATAACCGTTGCATTCTTGTCGCTGGCATACAATATCGGTCCGGGATTCAATTCAACTCCTATTTTGGATTTTGGATTTAAATAAGGGGTATAACTTATCCCGGATGAATCTTCCTTCCCAGCAGATAAGGCATTTAACGCTAAGATGAGTACCAAACCTATTATCACTTGATTTTTTTTCATTTTCTAAAGGCATTTCCTCCTGTAGTAGTTAATGCGCAAGTCTGGAGCACGGCGGGATTCGGAGCGATTCGCTTTCGCTTCCAGAAAATCTTCTCCATCTCGTGTTCTCTGCTGAATGTCAAGCCCTGACGTCCCATTTCTATCGCTAAAGCCCGTTGATAAATTACCTCCTGAAAACCATTGCCTAAGATTTTATGGACTTCCATAGCACATCCAATGATTTTACCAGTCAGTTCCGAATAACGATATTCTTCTTTAATCACGGCCGTCATTGATTTTCTCCTGTCTTAACTATGATTTCAACATCGCCCACTTTCTCAATTAAAGCCTTCATTCAATCATTCCAATCATAGTTAAAGACGATCATTCCATCCCTTCGATAAAATCATTTATATCAAACTTCCGAACAAATCAAAATCACTGAGAAAAAGCGCTTTTCCACACTCCTAAGCGGAAAAGCCAAACTCATTTGAAGAAACCGATAAACGGAGAGAATATCGTTTCTTCGAAAGCCCCTTTGAAAGAACGGTATGAGTTTAGGCAAACTATTCGGGAAAGTCAATACCTTTTTCACCACGAATGAACGCGAATAAACGCCCATAAGTGCTTATAAGTACTTATAAGTGCTTTAAAGAACTTAAAAGAACTTATTAGGATTAACGCGGAATGGTTTTCAGCGGGCTGGCCTCCAGGAAGCGCCAGAGATTTTCGGTCTTAAAAACGACCTCGTTATGCTCCTGTTCGGAGCTGATGAATACCAGACGATTAGTGCGCAACTGGTCGGGAGTCAGTTCCGATTCAATAACTGATAAATACGGGATTTGCCAGGCGGTCAGGTCGGTCATCAGGTTTTCGGATTCGGCTTTGGTGCCGCCATCCGGCGTGTAAATATCGATCAGTTTGCCCTGATAATGGTCGATCCACCAGGTGTATTTCTCGGTCTGTCCGTAGAGCGCATCGAAGAGGTAAACCTCCCTGATTCGGTCGGTATAGCCGCCGCGCAACAGGATGAATGATATTACCCGGTATGCGCCGCTGTGACCGGCTATGATGATGTTTTCAACGTTTCTCGTTTCCAATAGCGTCAGGTTGTACAAAATATCGATTACTTCGTCGACCATGTATTTAAAGCCGTTCTGACCTTCGAGTTTGCCGCCGAAGGAATCCGGCGCGTTTTTCGGACCTTGCGGTATGATCAGAATGGCATCTTTCCGGGCTTTGACAAATTGATCGATAATTCCGAACGTCCGGATAATACTGTCAAGATTATTATACCAGCCGTGAAAATACACGATGACATTGACGCTTTTTTTATTCATCTGGAATTCATGCGGATAAAACACCGCGACTTTATTATCGTCGTAATGATCCAATTTTGGATAGGTTTTATCTTTATAAACGTAACCATTCTCCCGATCAGGATGCGGGAAAGGCGCATTTTTCAGCGGGAAATAGAGCAGCGAACCGCTTTTGATATATTTTTTAGCCAGATCGGCTGGCGCATTCTGGGAAAATATCAAACCGGCGCCGAGTAAAATAGCGCCAATTATCCGGTAAATTTTAGATTGCATCGCGCTGCTCTCCTTATAAAGCGATTTTATCACCCGGCACTTTAGTCGTAACCGGCGTATTGATATTGAAATTGAATATCTTTTCGGGATTTGCCAGACGCACAACCTTGATATTTTTTATCTGGTCAATTTCAACGACCTGGTCGCCGAAACCATCGGTGCCTTTCTGACTCGACCAGTAAACGATGTATTTCTTCCCGGCTTTATCTTTGCGCCATCCGAGAAAAATCACGGAATGACCGCCACCCTTTTTCCAGGAAATATTCACAAAATCGCCCGGCCGGGCATTCTTCGGTTCGATAACGGTTCCGCTGCCGGAATATTGCGCCAGCGCGAAGTGATTGCCAAAACCGTCGGCGTTCCAGTGTCCCCAGAATTTAATGCCGTCTTCTCTCCGGCCGCCGTTGATTTCCTGCATGCGCAAGGCTTCATAATGATCAAAATCCAGACTGTCAATTCCACACTTTCCGTAAATTAAATTCAGAGCTTCGATAAACGCGCCGTAGGTTGACCCGCTGCAATAACTGGTCGAACGCGGCGGAGTAAGCAGGGACTTACCGAAGATTTTCAATTCGTAGCCAATCGGAGATTCGGTCGGTTTCGCCCGGATCCCGGTAAAATAGCCGCCACCTTCCGGAGCGGTGGCCTGGACAATGTCGATGCCCTTTAAAATATCATAATTATAACCCCGGACATGTCTTCCAAAAATCCGGGCATGCGCCGTATGATGCGCTCCTTTACGCAGGGCAAATTTGGATAACATGAACCATTTACCATTGTCCTTCGTCGGGAAACATCGGGCATGATTCATCCGGCAGCCGGACAATAATGCGATTATCACAATTAGTCCGGCAGCAAACAACCGCTGATATTTCTTCTCCAACTGCATGATTCCTTTTCCTTACTTGGCAATTGACGCTAAAAAGTAACCGACTGCCAGCAATATTAAAAATATTCCGTAGGACCGGATTTTCTGGTCGGCAATATCGATAAACCATTCATACATTTCGCGCAGCCGTTTTGACATTACGATATATAAAATGCCATCGAAAAACAGCATCAAACCGGCTAGATAAATAAACCAATTCAGGTTGGTCTGCTCGCGAAAATAGAGCGTGCCCAGACCGATCCCGATCTCAATCACGCCCGGAACAAAGAATAAATCCTTTTCCACGACAATTCTCATAATATCTTTCAACCAGGCCGGTTTGAGGAGTATGATAATTCCGGAAATTGTCAGAGACAGTGCCACGCCGCAATAAAACCAGATCATGCTTCAGGCTCCATACAGAATTGTATAAATTTTATCCACGAATCGCCGCACCAGCGGGACATGTACATCAATGGCTTTAAACGGACAGACTTCCTGACAACAGAAACAACGAATGCACAATCCATAATCGAATTCGGGCGGTTTCCCGGCTTTCTTGTTCCAGGATAATGCCTTGGGCATTTGCGGGCATTGATCGACACATTCGCCGCATTTCCGGCATTTATTGACATCGATGATCGGCCGGTTGGTGATGAAGTGTTTCAGGCGGCGGTATTTCCAGGCTGTGTTGAATTGAATCTGAGGCTGCCGCTGAACTTTAAATTCCGGAGAGTCGAAAGTCTCCAGGCGTTCTCCCAAAATCTCGATCTTCTCGGAATCCATTTTCCCAAAGCCAAATTCTGCGCCCCAGTAATTCGTGCGGACCATTTCAGGTTCGAGATGAATCAGACGGCAGATCGTTGAATCCAGCGCCACCGGATCGATCGAAAAGGCCAGCAGGTTCAGATGAAAAGTACTCCCGCTGGTCGGACCATTTCCATCCATGGCCTCGATGGCATCCAGAATAAAAAGACGCGTAGCAAGGCAAATATTCAGGTCAACCAGCATTTTCGAAAATTCATCCACATCCGGTAAAGCCACATGCATGGCTGGTTTCAATATTCCCGGGATGCAGCCATACTGATTTTTAACAGCACCGGTGATACGGGTCAGATGATGCGTCTTTAGTTTCGGTAACCCGAACATGCCGTCCGCCTGCAAAATACCGTCGGCGATCGTGAACTGCTTATTGCGATGACCGTTGGGCGATGATACGGTCTGACCGTTTTCGAAGTCGGCAATTTCCAGTCCCAATTCCCCGACTACGGCCTGCATACCGCTAACATTGAATATTTTGTTGAAATGGCCGCGCGGCGGCGAATCGCCGGCCGAGACTTTTACGCCGTTTTCCTGTAGTAATTTCGCCACAGCCCCGACGACAGCCGGATGCGTCGTTACGTTTTCTTCCGGTGCATGAGCGCTCAGCAGATTCGGTTTCAGAACGATTTTCTCGCCGGGCTTAATAAACCGAGCGATTCCTCCCAGCAGACCGATTCCTTTTCGCACCGCCGCGGCAACATTCGCCGGATCGTAATTCTCACAGCGCACGAGTGCGACTTGTGACTTTTCGGGCGAAGATAACGTTTTCTCCGGTTGCATAATTCTACTCGGATTCCGCTGAATACTTATCCTGCCGGACGTGTTTGCGTTCGGCGCCGGAAACCACGATTACGAATTCACCTTTAGGCAGGTGAGTCTCGAAATAGGCAATCAGATTACTCAGCGAATCGCGCCGAAATTCTTCGAAGATCTTGGTCATTTCACGGGCGCAGACCGCCGGCCGGTCGCCAAAATATTCCCGGAACTCGCCGAGCGTTTTAACAATCCGGTGAGGACTTTCGAAGAAAACCATTGTGCGCGGCTCATTGGCCAGTTCTTTCAGACGGGTCAGCCGGCCTTTCTTGCGCGGTAAAAAGCCTTCGAAAGTAAAGCGGTCGGTCGCCAGTCCGGAAGCCATTAAAGCTGTTAAAATCGACGAAGGCCCCGGAATCGGCACGACCGGGACATCATTATCAAGGGCTTTATGGACGATTTGGTAACCCGGATCGCTCATCAAGGGCGTTCCGGCATCGGTTATCAGGGCAATACTCTGTCCGGTCATTAGTTTGCCGAGTAATTCCTGGCTGCGGCGGATTTCGTTTTCATCATAATAACTGACGACCGGCTTTTTGATGTCATAACGTTGCAACAAAATCCCGGCGTGGCGGGTATCTTCCGCCGCGATCAGATCGACTTTTCGGAGAACGTCGAGCGCCCGGAAAGAACAATCTTCCAGGTTACCGATCGGCGTCGCGATCAGATAGAGAGTCCCCGCTGATAATTTTTCAGACGTTTTGTATTCCACCCCTTAAATCAGTCGATATCGAATTTGATGCCCTGGGCCAGCGGCAGGTCTTTGCTCCAGTTGATTGTGTTGGTCTGACGACGCATGTATTGCTTCCAGGCATCCGAACCGGATTCGCGGCCGCCGCCCGTCTCTTTTTCACCGCCGAAAGCGCCGCCGATTTCGGCTCCCGAAGTGCCGATATTGACATTCGCAATGCCGCAGTCCGAACCGAGATGCGACAGAAATTGCTCTTCATAATACAAGTTCTTGGTAAAAATCGCCGAACTTAAACCCTGCGGTACGTTATTATGAATGCGGATAGCGTCCTCAATTTGGTCATATTCGATGATATAAAGCAGTGGCGCAAACGTTTCCTCCTGCACAACCGGACAATCGGCCCGGACTTCCATAATGGCCGGGCTGACGAAAAATCCGGCTTCCAGACCTTTGATAGTCAGACGCTCGCCGCCGCAAATCAGACGGCCGCCGTGTTTTTTAGCTCTTTCAATGGCATTCTGCAAAGCGGTTATCGCCATTTCTTCCACAACCGGTCCCATCAGCACGCCGTCATTCAGCGGATTGCCGATTGGCACCTGTTTATACGCTTTCGCCAGACTGTCGATAAATTTTGCTTTGATTTCTTTCTGAATGATAATGCGGCGGGTCGAGGTGCAGCGCTGTCCGGCCGTTCCGACCGCCCCGAAAAGGGTCGCCCGGACTGCCATATCCAGGTCGGCATCTTCGGCCACGATGATGGCGTTATTGCCGCCCAGTTCAAGAATCGTTTTACCCAGGCGGCGACCGACGGTTTCGGCGATTCTGATTCCCATTTCCGTGCTGCCGGTCATGCTGATCAGCGGAATACGACGGTCGTTTATCATTGCCTCGCCGATTTCACTGCCTTTGCCAATCACTAAGCTGAACACGCCGTCGAGATTATATTTGTCAACGACCGGAGCAATGATATTCTGGACGGCGATGGCCGTCAACGGCGTCATCGAACTCGGTTTCCAGATGGTAACATCTCCGCAAACCGCCGCGATCATGGAATTCCACGCCCAGACCGCCACCGGGAAATTAAAGGCTGTGATTACGCCGACCAAACCCATCGGGTGCCATTGTTCGTACATACGGTGATCGGGCCTTTCGCTGTGCATCGTCAAACCATAGAGCATGCGGCTCTGACCGACGGCAAAGTCGGCGATGTCGATCATTTCCTGGACTTCGCCCATGCCTTCGGCTTTGATTTTACCCATTTCAAGGGTCACCAATTCGCCGAGCGGTTCTTTATATTGACGTAAAATGTCGCCGATTTCGCGGGCAACCTGTCCGCGTTTGGGCGCTGGCAGCATACACCAGGTTTGATAAGCCGCCTGGGCTTTCACGATGACTTTTTCGTAATCATCAACACCGGCCTGAATCACTTTCGCGATTGGCTTACCGTCAATCGGTGAAATACTGACTAATTCCTTACCGCCGGTTTTAATCCAGCCCTGACTGCTGCCGGTAGTGGCACCGTAGTTGACATCTTTAATTCCTAATTTGGTTAAGAAATCGTAATGCATTGCATGCTCCCTTAGTTATTATTTGATAAAATATTCACTATCATTTACTATTCCGTATCGACGGAAAAGATGCTGACGTTCAATAATCCACTTTAAAATGAGCAATTACCGGAAGGTGATCCGAGGCGATCCGGGTTGTCTCATTATCCAATACATACACTTCCCGCTGCGACGCGAATTTATTCGAAAACAGATAATCGACCCGCTTACGCGCTTCGCCGGCCGGATAGGTCAAACCTTCCGGCTGGTTATAGGCGCCGACATCCGTATAGTAATAGGCCATCTCATGAATGCGTTTGGCCGCCGGTGTCATATTAAAATTGCCGCCGATGATTACCGGACTGTCATTGCCCCACTCAAACACAAAGTCCAATAGTTCCTTCACCTGGTTCGAACCGGCAATCGAATCGGTGCTTAATTCGGTTCCATAGAGATGGATTTTATCGCTTCCGGCGCTGATAATGATGTGCAAAAGGCTTTTAGTATCATGACCATAATCCTGTTTATAGACTTTATTCTCAGCGAATTCGATGGGATATTTTGATAGAATAGCGTTTCCGGTCCAGCCACCATCAATCGCGCTATTACGGGCAAAGGTGAATTCCATGCCGAGATCGGCGGCAATCCCCCGGGCCTGTTCGTCATTGAAACCGCGTTTGGTTTTATAATCGACTTCGTTCAGAATGACCAGCTGCGGCGACTCGCTGCGGATAATTTTGGCGATGCGTGACAGACTATAAATATTATCCGTTCCCATCCCATGATTAATATTGTAAGTCATTATTGTAATGCGGGTCGGCGCAATGAAATTAACCAACTGGCGCGGCAGCCGATCCTTGATTTGGTTAAAACCATAAATCAGGATCGCGCAGACAAAGATGATAAACAGGATGATTTTTAAAATAGAAGCCTTTTTTGCCATAGCCGGGAATTCTGCTCCGAATTGGATTAGATTATTTTTCGATGACTCAAAAACCGGTCTGAATTTTACGATTTTTTTGCAAATAGGCAATCGGTTTATCAGTCAGATGACAGATTTACGGCATCCCGCGTTTGAAATCTAAGGATTTGATTATAGATTATCCGACGAAATGTATCCGACGCCCGCCAAACCAGTCAAGTTTTTCACCGGAGCCCTCTTTTCGGACGAAAGGCTTCTGGAAAGTGCGATTGCTAACGCAGAAAATACTTTCGGGAAGGTGGATTTGATTAGTAGCGATTTCCCTTTTAACATTACCAATTATTACGATAGCGAGATGGGTACGCCGATCTACCGCCGATTCGTTTCTTTCAGTAAGCTGATCGAGCCCGGCTTCCTGGCCGCAGCTAAAATCCTGACCAACTCGATCGAGGATAATTTGCGAGTTGACGGACTAAGAAAGGTCAATCTGGATGTGGGTTATATTGATTACGATAAGGTGGTGCTGGCTTCCGCCAAATATGGAATTCATAAAATATTCCTGGCTGGCGGGATTTACGCCGACCTGGCCTTGCATTATGCTAAAGGACATTTTCTGCCGTATGACTGGGCCTTTCAGGATTTTAAGCTGACCGAATACCATCCTTTCTTCCTGAAAATGCGTGAAATCTATAAACGTCAGATTCGACCGTACCCGCAAAAGTACTGAGAAGTTCTAAAAAGTACTTTTAAGTACTTAAAAGCGCTTAGATAAACTTAGAAGCACTATAAATATTTCCCGAACATTGGAAATAAAATCAGGCGCCCGAATCAGACCTGTCGTAGATCTCGGGCGCCCGGAGAAACCGATTGTTATTTTATTTTTGTATTAACCGCGCCAGGTTTTAACTGTCTTCTTTAACGTATCTAAGTTAATTTCATTGCGGTTATATTTGAGCAGGTCTGATTTTTTCACTTTGATATACAGGCGACTAGCTTCCGAATCCCAGATCCGGTAGTTAAAATCAACCGCTACCATAATCCACTCGTTGTCTTTTACCTTCCGCATCGTGTGGCTGTATTGACCTAACAATTCGACGATCTGATTGCTCATGGAATTGATAATCGAATCAATTTCGACTTTTTCCTGTTTAAGATACTGTTCCTTATTCCAATCTATATCAACATCGATATCCAATTCAGGAGCTTCAGGAGCTTCCGGGGCTTCCGGTATTACCGGTTCGACCGGCGGTACAGGAGGAACTATCAATTTTCTTTCCTTTTGATTATCATATTCCTTTAACTTCTTTTCGTATTCCCGCATTTTTTGCTCATATTGACGGGTTTTCTGTTCATACTGACGATTTTTCTGCTCCCAATTCGACATATTTTTAATGAGTACCCGCATACCTTTATCAAAAACGCCGGCCGGTGAAAAGAACAACACTCCGTAATTATCCAGGTAAATTCCCCGGGTTCCGCCGGTTAAAGCCAGAGCTGATTTGTTATTGCTTTTACCTAACGCGGTATTGAGGATATTTTCCATAATCCCGATTTCATGATCGCTTTTCTCATCATAGGATTCGGTGAACTGAATTTTCTGGATCAGCTGCGCCTCGGTGATTTTCCCCTGGCGAAATTTCGTTAAGTCGGCGGCGATCACGGACGCCCGCAGTTGAGTAGGCGCTTTCTCTTTGTTGCCTCGATAGTAATATTCATAATTCCGATCGTGAATCCGGATATTTACGACGATGCGTTCATCCGGGTTGAGCGATTTGACCGCACTGGCATAATCGAGATAAAATTGCATCAGGAGTTTTTTAGTCTGCGACACTTTATCGGCGATACTTTTCGATTCGCCTTCCGAAACGCGGTCGTCGTCCTTTTCCCTCTTGCTCGTCCGGACTTTAATGACAGTGTCACTTTTATTGTCAACGATTTCGATCCTATCAATATTCCGAACAGCATTCAGAACGGATTCAGATAGATCATACAAACCGCTGCTTTCCATATCGAACAGTATCCCGAATCCATCGAGATAGACGCCTTTTACGTGATCGTCGAATGAGAACACGAACGGACTATCTTTGATGATGAGTTTGTTCAGGATGTTGTTATAAATTTCAATTTCCTTCTGAATCTTCTCATTCCGGTCTTCGGGATTTTGACCGAATGAGATTCCCATCAATATCAGATTGATAAAAATGACAGGAATTATTTTGTTTTTCATTTTCTCTTTCATAATACACCTCTTACTAATTAGGGCTTCATGGCATTTTGGTAATTGACATACTGGATCAGGGCACCCAAAGCCCGGTCAGTTTGATTGAAACGTTGCTCGTTGCCATAGCTAACTTGCTGGAAAGCCTGGGAAACCACCTGCAAATCCGATTGACGTTTGGACTCAAAATCCTTATACATATCGCTGAGTAAAACTGCCTGACGAACTTTCTCACGATCGTTGTTTTCATTAATGAGTTGACTGACCGCGGCGTAATTATCCTTTTTGAATTCTTCGAGATCGGCTTTCGTTAGATAATTTTCCGGAAGAGGCTGAGTCGCCGGGTGGTTTGGCCGAAAACTGGCCTGGAACTCGAAATCGCCATTTTTATAGGAGATACTGGTGTTACTAACTGCCAGGATCAGCAATAAAGCCGCGCAGGCTCCCGCCAATCCGTAAGCGAACTTCCAGAAACTGAATTTTTTGAAATAATTACGGACAGTCAGGCGGTTTTCCGGGATAAATGTCAGGTTAAGGTGCGGCTCGCTGTCCGGCCATTTTTGCAGGGTTTGCGAAGTGGCCTGGAGTGTTTTCATTTTTTCGGCGCATTCCGGGCAAATCCGCAGATGTTCACGCAACCGCAGATGATCGTCCGGTGCAATTTCATCGTACAATTTTTCAATGATCAGGTTTTGATAATTATCACATTTCAAAACGTAAATCCTCCCGGTCTAATCCCCATTGCACAAATACTTTCTGCAAGGCGGTCAGACCATAGTATAGTCTTGATTTGACAGTATTGAGCGGAACTTGCAGGATAGCTTCGATCTCGGTGAACTTCAGTCCGTGATACTCTTTCATGATAATTACGACCCGCTGCTCCTCCGGGATCATTTGTAAAGCCTGGCGCAGGTAATCGGCCAGTTCCGCATTATTTTTGATTTTCTCCGGACCATGTGCCGGATCCACCATTGAAAGATGTTCGCGCTTGTTTTCCCGCTCGTTATTTTCGAGATCGGACAGGTTCAGGAAGCCTGACTTCCTGGATTTCCAGCAATCGTGGCACTGGTTCAGCGCGATCTGGTAGATCCAGGTAGAAAAACGGCTGTGATCCTTCAACTTAGGCAGCGACTTGTAAGCCCGGATAAAGGTATTCTGCAAAACATCCTTCGCCTGGTCGCTGTCGCCGAGATAACGTAAAATGAAATTATAGAGCGGTTTTTCCCAGCGCCAGACTAAGGTATTGAAGGCGTCTGTTTGTCCGCTTAAAAACTTTTCTATGAGTAGTTCATCTGTCATCAGCCCGTTAGACCGCATCAAATATAAAAAAGTTTTATTCTCCGTATTGTACTGAATAATTAACCGCTAAGAACGCCAAGTACACATAGATTGTTCTGAACGATTTTTATTACTCAGTAATCTCCACCCTCCACCGTTAGTTATGGATCAGATATTCCCATCGAGCAGTCTTCGCAGACGTACTCGATCTCGACGGTCAGGTGCGCGCAATGATATTTATCTGCCAGGATTTTAATGCGGTTCTTGATCTTCTGGACTTCTTCCCGAGTGGTATCATAATCGACGACGATATGCGTGGTGAGCACGTGATGTTCTCCATCCAGCGACCAGATATGCGTGTGATGCGCCGAGCGAACCTTCTCAAGCTGCGAAAGATGCCGGATGATTTCGTCATTATCAATATTTTCCGGTGCGGACTGCAGGAATACCGCCATGGTTTTACCGAAATTTCCAATCACTTTATACAGGATGAAAACCGTTATGAGAATCGACAATAACGGATCGAGAAAATTCCAGTCGGTAAATTTCAAAGCGATACTGACGATCAGAACCGCCAGCCAGCCAAGCACATCTTCCATCAGGTGCCAGGTAATCGCTTTTTCAGTCAGGGAATGACTGCCTTTCAGGCGTTGAACCGCCAGACCGTTAACCAAAATCCCAACGATTGCGAACAGCAGCATCCCGGTTGAATTCGGCCGGAGCGGATGCAGCAAGCGCGGGACTGCTTGCGACAGAACAATCAGCGAACCGACGATCAGAACGATCATGTTGACCATTGCCCCGAGCAATGTATAGCGCTGGTAGCCGTAGGTAAAGCGATTATCGTGCTGACGCCGCGAGATGCGTTTAAAATACCAGGCGATTCCCAGTGAAAGGCTGTCGCCGAAATCGTGCAAGGCGTCGGAAATGACCGCGATGCTATTGATCCACAGTCCGCCGACCATTTCAAAGATCGCGAATCCGAGATTCAGTCCGAAAGCCAGTCCGATGTTATTATCCGAATGATGTGAATGATCGTGACTCATTTTTTTATTTGGGCAATGCCAGACCGGGAATCTCGACCTGGATGCGATAAAGCGCATTTGTTTCCGTTTCGGTTAGATATAACGTTTTCAAATCACAGCCGGCAAATTCGAGGTTGCTGGGTTTCTGCCCCGGCGTGAGAATTTTGCGGACAATTGCGCCCTGCGGATTGACGACGTACACTGCTCCGCCACCGAAATGCGCAACATACAGATTCCCCTGAATATCCAGAGCCAAACCGTCCGGATCGCCGCCCGGCAGATGCACGAAAACCTGTTTGTCGGTCAGCCGGCCATCGGACATTATGCCGAACCGGTCGACCCGCTCGCAGGCGCTCTCGGCAACGTACAGATATTTTTCATCCGGAGAAAAAGCCAGTCCATTCGGAAAAGCCAGACTGTCCTGGACAACCGTGACGGATGTATCATTCGCGGCTACGCGATAGACGCACGCATCCGGTTTGGTGCAATCGTAATTGATGGGGTCGCTGAAGTAGAGATTACCTTGTCGGTCGAAAGCCAGATCGTTGGGCCCGTGGAGCGGCTGATTTCCCCATTTATCGGCATATATCTCAATCTTCCCGGTTGGTGAAATTTTCAGAATGGCCGGCAATCCGAAATCACAGGCATATAAAAACCCACCGTAAAATGTCAAACCGTTCGTTTTGCCGAAAGTCGGCTTTTCGGGTGCGGTCGTCAGGAATTTAACGGTTTCGTTGCCGTCGGTGCGCCCGATCCAGTTGCCGCGACAGTTCGAGAAATACAACTGGCCGTTACCGTCCCAGGCCGGGCCTTCCGGAAAATTCAGATTATCCGCGACTTTCTGCCAGACTGAAGCCGGTACGATTTCCGGTCCACCGGCCGTAAGGTTGCTCGTCGAGTTCATTATCGTTACTCCAACTATTAAGGTAATTGTGAAAATATTTCGCCAATGTTTCATTTAGCTGTTTTCTCCCAGGGTTTCACCGGACCGCTGATTATTTTGAAAAGCGGATGCGGCTGAGGTATTTTTATTTCGGAAATTCGTTCAAATTGCTCTCTTGAACGCTGCCGGAGTTTGTTCTTCAGATGCCGCCATTCAAAAAGCAATTGGCCGTCGGTTTCGTCAAGTACAATGTCACCACCCGGCGCAATGATTTTTTCAGAAGTAAACCGGTAACCGCGCCATTCGGCTTCCCGTAAAAGCCCAACCAGATAGACTCCGATGGCAGCCAGCGGCTGACCGCTTTCAATGAATCGGAACAATTGCGGGTGATGCCGATAGCCGCGGGTGGCGCCGTTCAACACTTGCTGGGCTAATAAAGCCTCCCGCCAAACTGCCAGTAATCCCTGTCGGTCCAAGTATTGCGGATGAAAAGTCCAGAGGCGCATTTTAAACGACCTCAGGCAAGATATTTAACATTTCTGTTCTCAAAATTCGAATAAATATACAAATTGTTCTCAATAATTACTATTTTATGGCCGGTGAAATCAGTAATAAGAAAGGATCGCTTGATGAATAAAGAGATGCTCGAACGCTTTTTCCGTTACGTGAAAATCGATACGCAGTCGCTGGAAGATGTCTCGGATCGTTACCCAAGTACAGCCAAACAACTCGACCTCTCGGGATTGTTAGCCGGTGAACTGCTGGAACTCGGGTTGAAAGATGCCATCATGGACGAATTCGGCGTGGTCATGGCAACGCTGCCATCGAATTTATCCGCAGCCGAAACCACAAGGATTCCGGTCATCGGCCTCTTGGCGCATGTCGATACTTCCCCGGAAGTCAGCGGCCGGGACGTAAAACCGATTATTCATAAAAACTATGACGGCGGCGATCTGCAATTACCCGGCGATCCTAATGTCGTTATTCGTCAGGCTGAAAATCCGTTGCTCGCTGAAAAAATCGGTGAAGACATCATCACTTCCGATGGCACGACCCTGCTCGGGGCCGATAATAAAGCCGGCGTTACCGAAATCATGATGCTGTTGTCTCATCTCCAAAAGCATCCGGAAATCAAACACGGCACTCTGCGAATTGCCTTCACTCCGGACGAAGAAGTGGGCGCCGGAACCGAGCATTTCGATGTCCGGAAATTTGCCGCCGATTTTGCGTACACGGTCGACGGCGAAACCCTCGGCGAAATTGAAATCGAGACTTTCAATGCCGCCGCCGGAACCTTTACCGTGCATGGCATTAATGTCCATCCCGGCTACGCCAAAGGTAAAATGGTTAACGCCATCCCGATAGCGGCCGAAATTGTCCGGCTTCTGCATCTGGAACCCAACCCGGCTACGACCGAAAAACGCGAAGGCTACCTGCATCCTTATGTCATCGAGGGCGGCGTCGAGAAAACTACCATTCGGGTGTTACTGCGGGATTTTGATGCGAACGGCATTCGTACCAAAGCTTCCAGACTGAATGAAATCCGCGACCAGGTCGCCGCGCAATTCCCACGCGCCCGCATTGAACTCGACATTAAAGAATCCTACAAAAATATGTATGTCAAACTTGCCGAAAATCCCAAAGTCATCGAATATGCTCTCGAAGCCACCAAACGCGCCGGCATTGAACCCAGAACTCAGATTATTCGCGGCGGTACGGACGGCGCCAAACTCTGTTTCATGGGCTTGCTGACCCCGAATATTTTCACCGGCGGCCACAATTTTCATAGCAAGCAGGAGTGGATTTCGGCCCAGGATATGGAGAAAACCGTCGAAACGCTGATCAACTTAGTTCAGGTCTGGGTCGAGAAATCAATCTGATAATATCGTTAAACAGTTAGGTTTTTATGAGATACTTCAAACCATTTTTCGGATTACTCATCGGCTTCCTTCTGAGCGGGAATGTTTTAGCAGATTTCAAGGAAAGCACACCGGTTGGTCCGGGTGTGACCTATTATCATGAATTCCGTGCTTCCGGGCCGTGGCATTTTCATGTTCTGGAAATCGATTTGAAAAATCCCTGGCTGACTTTTCAAACCGTTAAAGCCAATAATCTGCTCTCCGGCAATGAAAAAACGTCTGCTATGGCTGCTCGTAACGATCGTGAAAGTCATCGCGTGATCGGCGCGATCAATGGCGATTTTTACGCTACCGGTGGCATCCCAATCAATGCCCAGGTCAGTCAGGGCGTAATCCTTAGGCGGCCAAATGAAGGCACTGAAATCCAGAATCTGGTCTTTGGTACCGCGCTCGACAATACGCCATTTGCCGGGGTAGTCACTTTCAGCGGATTAGTGCTCGCCGGAGATGATTCGGTCACCGCTATCGATGGCGTCAACGAAGCGCGCGAAACCAACGAACTGACGATTTTCAATAAATTCTACGGCAGCGCAACCGGCACCAATTGCTGGGGTACGGAAATTACGGCGCAGTATCTGAGCGACCCGATTGTCAACGATACATTCCTATTATTAATTACCGCTAAAGACAGTATCATGGCGACCGGCCACGGTAGCAATACGATTCCTTCCAACGGTCTGGTTCTTTCCGGGCACGGGACCTCGGCCACTTTTCTGAACCGCAATTGTTTCGTCGGGGATACGCTTAAAATCATTATGGGATTATCACCGTTTAATTCACCAGCAAAAGAGGTGATTGGCGGCGGGCCACGGATGTTAACTAACGGTGTAAAGGATATTCCGTCGACGACTTTCTGCACCGACCGCCATCCGCGCACCGCCATCGGTTTTAGTCAGGATTCGACCAAACTCTACTTCGTGGTCGTGGACGGCCGTCAAACCGGTTACAGTGTCGGAATGTCACTCTTCGAAATGGCTGATTATATGCTGGAATGGGGAATTTTCCAGGCCATGAATTTAGACGGCGGCGGTTCGACCACAATGGTCGTGCGTAATGCCGTCAAAAACAGTCCCTCCGACACCGGCGGCGAAAGAGCCGTCGCCAATGCTCTTTTGTTAATCAGCACCGCACCGACTTCCTCGCTCAATCATCTGCGAATTTCCCCGCGTGAAATTTTTCTGATCCGAAATTCCCAACAGGATTTCTCCGTCACCGGATATGACGAATACTGGAATTCCGTTTCGATTCCTTCGGCAGTCCAATGGGAGTGCGATAACCTGATTGGTTCGATTGACGCCAATGGTCTTTTTTCAACCGGAACTGATACCGGTACCGGTTATGTTTATGCGACTTTAAATGACATCGTCGACTCCGTTATCGTGCATATTACCGATCTGGCAGTGCTGGAACTCACCCCGGATCCGGTTATTCTCCAAATCGGCGAACAGCAACAAATGAGCGTTACAGCCTACGACGGTTATTCGAATGTCATGGACATTTCGCCGGATGCATTTACCTGGTCAGTGAGTGGTAATTTCGCAGAAATTTCCGGCACCGGATTATTGACTGCTAACAACGCCGGTGAAGGATTCATTAAAGTGATATATGGAGAAGTCTCCGACAGTGTGGCGGTCACGGTGGGCAGTTCAACTACCGTACTGGTTGATGATTTCGCGAGTGTCTCCAATTGGTCGGTCAGCGGAACTTTAGTCACTAGTTCCGAATGTTCTATCACCGCGGATAATTCGATTTATGTTTCGCCGCCATCTTCCGGACGGCTGGATTATACCTTAGTCACCGGTGGAACATCAGTTTGCAATCTGAATTGCTCAATTTCGATCTCCGGGACGCCTGCATCGATTGGTATTTGGGTTAATGGCGATGGCAAAGGCCATTGGCTGAGAGGTGAATTCAAGGATAAGGACAACGAGTATTTCATAATAGATTTCACAGCGGCCTCTCCCGGAATCGATTGGACCGATTCATGGCAATTTCTCGAAGTTCAATTGGAACATGCCATTCCCAAGTGGAGCAATCCATCTGCCGTTCTTACCTATCCGATCACCTGGATCAAAATCTACTTAGCCGAAACCAGCGACGCTAATAAAGGCTCGGGAACGCTTTATTTTGACGATCTTTCGGTCAGGTTCATTGCCTCCGGGGTCGCCGCTGAGAATGCCAGCCTAAACGGCGAACGATTCGCCTTGCTGAACAATTATCCGAATCCATTTAATTCCACAACCAATTTCCGGGTACATTTAGCCGCCGTCAGTGACCTCAAACTGCGTATTTTCGACCTGAATGGCCGTCAGATTGAGGAAATGAATTATGCGGCTGTACCAGCCGGTGAACAAACTATCGCCTGGCAGGCGGCCAATTATCCGACCGGAGTCTATCTCTATCAATTGAAAACGCAAAACCAGAGTCTTTTTGGCAAATGCCTGATGATAAAATAATTGGAGGAAAATATGTTTCGTATTACTCAAAAAAACATGCCGTTCATGATGGTGACCATCCTGAGCGCTGTCGGATTACTGTTGACTCTCAACCTTTTAAACTGTGGTAGTAAAATGTCCAATGCCAATATTTCTTATGTTCAGGGCGAACTGAACAAACTCGCGCCGGTCGAACTGAAATGCGACCTGTCCAAACTTTCAGAAGCCGATAAACAGGTACTGGCCCGCCTGATTGAAGCCGGCCGCCTTATCGACCAGCTTTTCCTGATACAGGTCAGTCCGGACAATCTGCAGTTGCAAACTCAATTGCAAACCTCAACCGACCCGAAGAACCAACCGTATCTCGACCTGTTCACGGTTATGTTCGGACCATGGAACCGTCTCGATCATGATAAACCCTTTATCGGGAAAGAGGAAAAACCACTGGGCGCCGGATTTTATCCCGAAGATATGAGCAAGGAAGAATTCGAGAAGTTCGTGGCGACACATCCCGATCAGAAAAAAGCCTTCGAAAGCGAATTCACCGTGATTAAGCGCGAAAATGGCAATTTGGTAGCGGTTCCTTATCACACTGAGTACGAACAATACGTTCAGGCTCTTGCCAATCTGCTGGCCGAAGCGTCGGAAATAACCAGCGATGCAACTTTGAAAAAATACCTGAAACAACGCGCAGCCGACCTGCTGACAGACGAATATTTCCAAAGCGATATGGATTGGATGGATTTGGCCGGCGACCTGGAGATCGTCATCGGACCTTATGAAGTTTACGAGGATAATCTGTTCAATTATAAAGCCTCCTATGAAGCCTTCATCTGCGTTGTTGACCATGCCGAGAGCGAAAAACTGGCGATAGTGTCCAAATATCTGGACGAGATCGAAGCCGCCCTGCCACTATCCCAAGAATTTCGCAATTACAGCCGCGGTAAAGTTTCACCGGTGAAAGTCGTGCAGGAAGTCTTCACGGCCGGCGATACGAAAGCCGGTATCCAGACCACCGCTTTCAACCTGCCGAATGACGAGCGGGTACGCGCCGCCAAAGGCTCCAAGAAAGTCATGCTGAAAAACGTCGCCGAAGCCAAGTACGAAAAATGCTGGATTCCAATCGTCAATGAGATTCTGGCGCCCGAACCGCTGAAGAACGTTTCTTTCGACGCCTATTTCACGCATGTCCTGATGCACGAGGTCTGTCACGGACTCGGACCGGGAATCCTGAAACGTTCCGACGGCAGCGAAACCACGGTGCGCAATGAATTGAAAGATTGTTATTCGACTATCGAAGAATGCAAAGCCGACGTACTGGGAATTTTTTCGGATCTGTATTTAATTGACAAGGGGATTTTCGATACACCGAAGTACACTGCCCTGGCGACTTACCTCGGCGGTATGTTCCGCTCGATCCGCTTTGGCATCAATGAAGCCCATGGCGGCGGTGTAGCCATCCAGTTTAATTATTTCATTGATAAAGGCGCTTTCCTGACCGATGCTGATGGAAAATTGGATATCGATGCTGATAAACTGGAAACAGCCATCAAAGAACTTTCGGCAGAATTGCTCCTGATTGAAGCCAAAGGCGATTACGAAGGAGCCAAGGCCTTTATTGAAAAGTATCGGCTGGCGACGCCGTTGATTACTGAAACCGTCAAGAAACTGGAGCATCTGCCGGTCGATATCCGGCCGATTTACCCGATCGCGCTGTGAGTATCTGAATCACATTGCCCGACTATTCCGGGCATAAATTAAATCGCCAGTCAGGATAATTTCCGGCTGGCGATTTCTTTCCCTATCTCTCCGAGCAGTTCCTCCGCCCTTTCGAAAGCTTCCTGCGGCGCCCTCACCCGCTCAGCCAAGGTATAAATCTCGTGCAATCCACGCCGCTCAAGTTCAGCCAGATTGCCGCGCTTCTGCCCGGCTACCGCCATAACTGGTATTTGCTTTACCCAAGCGCATTGCAGTACTCCGGCGATGGTTTTGCCAAATACGGTTTGCTCATCAATTCGTCCTTCGCCGGTGACAATCAAGTCCGCTTCCGCTATCCGCTGCCGGAAATCGGTTAACTCCAGAACCATTTCGATTCCGGAACGAATCCGGGCATTCAGGAAAGCCAGCAGGCCGGCCCCAATTCCACCGGCCGCCCCCGCTCCGGGAATATCGCGAACGGTTCGCCCGGTCTGTTCCTCAAAAAGATTATAGAAATGCACCAGGTTGTTTTCTAATAACGGCAACATCTCCGGAGCAGCGCCTTTCTGCGGTGCGTAAACCGCTACAGCCCCCGTTTCACCCAGTAAGGGATTGGTGACATCCGAGGCGATGACGAAAGTCGCTTCCCGGATTTCCGGTGATAATCCGCTCGTGTCGATCCTTCCGCAGCTTTGCAGTAATTCGTTGTTCATCGGCTGGTCAATATTCCGACCAGCGTTATCGAAAAACTTTACGCCCAGCGCCTGCACCAACCCGGCTCCGCCGTCGACCGTAGCGGAACCACCCAGACCGATGACAAATTTCCGGTATCCGGCTTGCAGCGCCGCCCGAATCAACTGCCCGCTGCCAAAAGAGGTGGCTTGCAGCGGATTACGTTCCTGCGCTTTTATCAGGGACAAGCCGCTGGCGGCGGCCGTTTCGATGATGACGGTTTGGTCGGGCAAAACCGCATACCCGGCGGCTATTTGTCTGCCAAGCGGATTGAGTACCTCACAGGTAATTTTTCGGCCACCAACCGCCGTCAGCAGACTTTCCGTAAATCCTTCGCCGCCATCTGATAACGGGATTTTGATGATTTGAATGGATTTGTCAGCCGTCTCCATGCCGACTGCGAGTGCCTCGCAAACCTGTACGGCTGTTAAACAGCCTTTGAAAGAATCAGGTGCAAGAACCATTTTCACGTGATTATTACACTACTCAAATTATTGGTGATTAACCGTTGCTGGTTTGCGGAATTTACCAAGAACCGCCCGGTAAACGCTGGCCAGTTGTGTCTTATCAACTAAGAATATTAGCGCCGAAGTAAACACAATACTGAATAGCACCACTGCGTATGTCAGATTTTGAATATATATGCCTCCTTTTACGCCCTGTTGCAACGGAATCGAAGCCAGCACGGCGGCCGCCAGTCCTTTTGGAATAATCACGGAAAACAGCGTGGCGTCTTCAACCGATGTATTTTTCGGTATCGTCAGGCTGACCACCGGGATTCTCAAAGCATAAATAACGACTGTTATTATTAATCCGAAAACCAATAAACCGATGCCGGAGATTTGCATGGAAATTCCGATGTAAATAAAGAAAAAAGTCTTGAGCAGAAACGAAATTTCCGAGAAAAATCCGCGTTCGCGGCTGTCAAGTTCGGTTTTTTGCAAACGATCGCTGTAGCGAATTAATGAGAAATCGAATTTCGAAACGTTGTTGATGGTATAGCCGAACACCAGCGCCGCAATCGCCCCACTGAAACCAAATGATTCGACGATTCCGTAAACGATAAAAACGAACGCCAGGGTTGTGAAAGTCGAGTTTTGCAAATTACGGATACGATTGAGAATCGTCGACCAAATAAAGGCTCCGACCACTCCGAAAGCACCTGCCAGGACGAACGAGGCGATTATCTTGAGAGTCATCAGCCCGATTTTTATTTGCCCAAGTTTGTAAGCTTCGAGCAGGCTAAAAGTCAGTACGATACATAGCACGTCATTGATTATCGATTCAAAAATAAGGATGCGTTTGGAGTCTTCGTGCATCTTCAACTGGTCGATTATCGGAATGACGATGGCCGAGGAAGTGCCGCCCAGAATCGCTCCCACCATCAGCGATTGCATAATACCCAGTTTCGTAAAAAGGAAAACCAGGCCGCCCACGATTATTACCGTTCCGAAAAAACTCAATATGGTCAATTTCAGCAATCCTTTGAGTGACTGGCGAATCCCTTTCAGGCTGATGCCGATGCCGCTTTCGAACAGAATCAGAATCAGCGTTATCGTCGTGAATACCTGGCCGACAGCTCCAAAATGCGCCGGTCGCACCAAATGAAAAACCGGGCCGACTAAGAAACCAATTATAAACAGAAACAGAACGTCCGGGATTTTCGTCCGGCTGTAGATCGCCGCAAAAAGGTGCGAACAGAAAATAATGACTCCCACAAACATGACCGTTAAAGTGATTTGCATAACTCTGCTCCTTTAATCCGTTAATAACAAACCGCCGCCGATTCGCGCCGTCTGTCCGGTACGCCAATCAGTTTTCCGGTTCCCCGATCGACCGCAATAGCGTTGACGTCGCCGATTTTGCCACGCTCGGAAATAACATAACCACGTGCTTTGAGGGCGGCTTGCAGTTGCGGCGAAAAACTGCCGCGTTCGATTTGAATCTCATCCGGCCACCATTGATGATGAAAGCGCGGCGCATTGACCGCTTCCGTCAGCGTCATTTTGAAGTCAATTAGGTTAACGATGACCTGCGTCACCGAGGTAATAATCGTTCCGCCCCCCGGAGTTCCCAACACCCAGCAGAGCGAATCGCCATGCGTTACTATCGTCGGCGTCATCGAACTCAGCATGCGTTTGCCGGGCGCAATGGCATTGGCTTCGCTGCCCAGCAATCCATACATATTCGGCACTCCGGGTTTGATCGAAAAATCGTCCATCTCATTATTGAGGAGAATGCCAGTTCCGGCCGCCACGAAACACGATCCATAGCTGCCGTTTAGGGTTGTGGTATTGGAGACCGCCAGGCCGTTTTTGTCAACAATTGAAAAATGCGTCGTCTCTTCACTCTCGTGAAATTCAACGTGACTGACTGCCCCGCTGGGCGTGGCCTTTTCGAGATTGATTGCACCAGTCAATGCCGCGATTAAACTATCACCAATCAGGTACTCCACCGGCACAC
>Ga0172375_10002192_pt1 | contig 30705 bp, 31 predicted proteins | sample LakKiv1m_FD_114537 | JGI IMG/M metagenome (GOLD analysis project Ga0172375, IMG submission 114537) | Freshwater microbial communities from Kabuno Bay, South-Kivu, Congo - kab_092012_11.1m | ecosystem: Environmental > Aquatic > Freshwater > Lake | place: Democratic Republic of the Congo... | reverse complement strand
AGGAGAAAATGACATGTATCTGATCAAAAACGCCAATCTCATCAGCATGAAAGACATCAACTATGAAATCACCGACGTTCTGTTCGATGGCAGAACAATCAAGGCGATCGGCAAAATCGAGCCCAAGGATTATCCAAATGCCATCGTCATCGATGCCAAGGGCAAGTACGTCACGCCGGGAATCGTCGATCCCCACTGCCATGTGGGCATCATCGAAGAGGCGATCGGCTTCGAAGGCAGCGATGTCAACGAAATGACGAATCCCGTCTTTCCCGAATTGCGGGCCATCGATGCCATCAAACCCCAGGACGTGGCCTTTCAGGAAGCCCTCGCTTCCGGAGTCACAACCGTATGTACCGGTCCCGGCAGCGCCAATGTCATCGGCGGAACCTTCTGTGTCCTGAAGACCAGGGGCAAGACGCTCTCGGCAATGCTTGTCAAAGAAGAATCGGCGATGAAGATGGCTCTCGGCGAGAATCCGAAACGCGTCTATAACGGCAAGAATCAGGCGCCGACCACCAGGATGGCATCCGCTGCCCTGATTAGGGATGCCTTGTCCAAAGCCAGGGACTATCTCGCCAAGAAACAGAAATACGCTGATGATCTGGCCGCTGGAAAGGAAGCCAGCAAGCCGGAGTTCAACCTGAAATGGGAATCGCTTTCCCGGGTGTTCGAAGGTTTTCCGGTCAAGATCCACGCCCACCAGCAAGATGATATCGAAACGGCGATCAGGATCATCAAGGAATTCGGACTCAATGCGACGATCGAACATGCGACCGAAGGCTATCTGATCGTGGAACTGCTCAAGGCCAACAACCAAAGCGTGATCATCGGCCCGACCCTGGGGTCGAAAACGAAATACGAACTCAGGAACAAAAGCTTCCGTTCGGCGAAGGTGCTTTTCGACAACCGGATCACCTTCGCGATCATGACCGACCATCCGGTGATCCATCTGGCCAACTCCCTGACCCAGGTGGGCCTGTTCGTCAGGGAAGGTCTTCCCGAACTCGAGGGTTTCCGGTCCGTGACCATCAATGCGGCCAAGGTGAACGGCATCGATGACAGGGTTGGCAGCATCGAACCCGGCAAGGATGCCGATATCGTGGTCTGGGACGGACATCCCTTCCACTATTTGACCCGCCCCGACTATGTTTTCGTGAACGGCGAACTCGCCTTTAGCAAATAATACCTGGTCCTCCGGTTTCTTTCCGGAGGACTTTGTTTGCCTTGGGCCTTGAATACCGTCACGGTGTGTATTATCATATGTCATGTCAGGAAGGAGGTCCTCCACATGTGCGGAAGATTCAGTGTGGCCATCAGCCGCCAGGAGATGGAGACATACCTCAAGGAAACCTTCGGCATCGATTCGCTTGACGAAACGATCGATCTGCCGCGTTACAACGTCGCTCCGGGGCAAAACGTCCTTTCGGTCATCAACGACGGCAAGCAATATCGCGCCGGCCTGTTGAAATGGGGTTATGTGCCTTCTTTCTCCAAGCCGGAAGACACCCTCTACAAGATGATCAACGCCAAGGCCGAGACCCTCAGGGAAAGGCCGGCATATATCAACTCCTTCAAACACCGGCGCTGCGTGGTCCTGGCGGACGGTTTCTACGAATGGCATCGCGAAGGCAAGCGGAAGACCCCGTTTCGGATTGTGCCGAAACAGGAAAAGGTGATGCCTTTGGCTGGGCTTTGGAACGTATCGACGAACCCCGATGGCAGCAAGCTCTATACCTGTACGATCATCACCACCGAAGCCAACCGGACCTTATCCGACATCCATGACCGGATGCCGGTGATCCTCGTCGGTGAGGCCAGGGAACTCTGGCTTGATCCGCAAAACACGGATCCGGTCAAACTGTCGAGCTTGCTTAAGCCGGCTGCAGAGGATTACCTTAAAACCTACAAGGTATCCGTGAATGTCAACAGTTCCACCAATGAAGGCCCGGGACTGATCGAACCTTTGGAATGAAAAAAGCCTGATACCGGGATTCCGGAATCAGGCTTTGCATATATTTTACCAGTGGTTGTTCCTGAAGGCGGCTTCGCATTTTTCAATCAGCCTCAGGGCGTCCTCGCGGGGATAGTAGTCCAGGACTTCGACATGATGCCCCGGCTGAAGTTCCTTGTAGTTGCGGAAGAACAGTTTGATTTCCTTCAGTTGCAGGTCCTTGATGTCGGAGATTTCATTGATGTCTTCAAACCTGGGATCGGCGTCGACGACCGCGATGATCTTTTCATCGTGTTCGCCGGAATCATACATGTCGAGATAACCGACAACCCTGGCATCGACGATGCAACCGGGGAAAGTCTGTGTCGTGGCCAGCACCAGGATATCGAGTGGGTCGCCGTCTTCTGCCGAGGTGTTCTCGATGAAGCCGTACTCGGCCGGATAGGTCATCTTGGAATAGAGGACGCGGTTCAACTTGATCCGATTCTTCTTTTTGTCGACTTCATACTTGTTCTGGGTGCCCATGGGGATTTCGATGATCGCTTCGATTACTCTTGTCATATTTTCCACCTTTTCCTTCTCTAGGATTATATGCGATTGCCAGGTTTTATGCAAGTGATTACTTTGGAAAAAATCATCAATGGTATTTTGAAATTCAGAAATTGTGATAAAATATATAAAGAAGAGGTGATTTCCTGTGCCCATGCCTGAGGCGAGGACCATCCTGCTAGCCGGTACATTGCTTTCCAATCTGTGGTGGATCATTCTCGGCGTTCTGGCCGTGATTTTCGTGGTTGCCTACGTGGCCAGTCTCATCAGGAAAGGCAAGAAAGACGTCGTCGTGGACACCGGCGGATTCGAAGAGATGCTGGTGGTGCTTGGCGGCATCGACAACATCGTCGAAGTCGAGCTTGAGGGCACAAGGATCAAAGTCAAAGTCAAGGAATTGAAGAAGTGTGAATATGCGGCCCTGAAAGAACATGGCGCCTCGGGAGTGTTCGTTTCGGGAAAAACGCTCAAGTTCCTGTATCCCGGGCATGCCAAGGAATTATACGAACATCTTCAGGCGAGAAGGAAGGAGAAACAACAATGATCGAGTACAAGTACAAAATCGTCTACCCCTTCGGTCTCCATGCGAGGCCGGCTACGATGCTTGTCAGCAAAGCGAACAGTTTCCAGACGGAAATGATCATCGAGTTTGACGACAGACGCGTCAACCTGAAATCGATCATGGGCGTTCTGTCACTGGGCGTTCCGAGCAACAAAACCTTCAAAATCACTTTCAACGGACGCGACGAAGAGGAGGCATTCAAGGCCATCACCAGGGTGATCAACGACATCAACGAACTGGAATAGGCCCGAATACCGTCATCATCAAATCCGCGCTTTTTTGTCTGTCCATTAAACCATCGGGAGATGGTTTATTTTTTTCGCCCCAGGCCCAGTTTCTGCTTCATTTTCTCGACTTTACGGAAGGCGTAACGCTCCGCCTGTTCCCTGCCAGAATCGAGGATCTGATCGAGTTCCCCGGACTTGAAGATCGCATGGAACCGTTCCTGGAGCGGTACCAGGACCGAGACGACGACCTCGGCCAGGTCGTCCTTGAATTCCTTGTAGCCTAGACCGGCGTATTTGGCGACGATTTCGCTGATACTCGTACCGGATAGGGCCGAATAGATATCCAACAGGTTCGCGACTCCGGGTTGGGCCTCAGGGTCATACCGGACGACTCCCACCGAATCGGTGATGGCGGAACGGATTTTCTTCCTGATGGTTGAAGCGTCGTCAAGCAGGGCGATATAGCCTTTGTCGGACTCGTCCGACTTGCTCATCTTCTGCAGGGGGTTCTGCAGATCCATGATCCGGGCACCGACTTCGGGAATCAGCGGTTCCGGAACCTTGAAGAAAGCGCCAAAACGGTTGTTGAAGCGGTTGGCGATGTCCCTGGTCAGTTCGATATGCTGTTTCTGGTCGTCGCCCACCGGAACGAAATCGGCGTCGTATAGGAGGATGTCGGCGGCCATCAGGGCCGGATAGGTGAATAGCGAGGATGTAATCGAAGTTTCCTGCTTTTTCGCCTTGTCCTTGAATTGGGTCATACGCTCGAGTTCGCCCATATAGGTGAAGCATTGCAAAAGATAGCCGAGTTCGGCATGTTCCTTGATCTCGGACTGGATGAAGAGCACGGTCCTGTCCTTTTCCAGACCGGCCGCCAGATACATGGCGGCGATTTCCTTGGTCCTTCGCCTCAATTCGGCCGGATCCTGTTCAGTCGTGATCGCATGCAAATCGGCGACAAACATGTAGAATTCGGTGTCATCAAGCGATCTTTGCAGTTCGACGAAACGCATGATCGCGCCGATATAGTTGCCCAGTGTCAACGTTCCCGTCGGTTTGATTCCCGACAACATTCTTTTCATTGTATCCCTCCTGAATAAAAATCGCCCTTCGAAAAGGACGATTTGTTCGCGGTACCACCTTTGTTCCGGCTGTTGCCGGCACTTTGACCCTTAACGCGGGAAACGGATGTGATTGGCATCACTCGTTAGTCCATTCACCGGGCCATCCGTCCTGTTTTCACCAACCACAGGCTCTCTGGGGGCAGGAAGGCCAAGTTACTATTCTAACTCATCGTTTTGAAACATTATAACATTATTTTTCCTTCAGCACAACCTCTAATTGATCAACAAGTTCCTTGAGACGGTTGATTACGGCCAGGAAGGCGTCTGCCTTGGTCAGGTCGACACCGGCCTTGACCAGTTGCCGGACCGGGAAGTCGCTGCCGCCGGATCGTAAAAGACCAAGGTATCTGTCAAAGGCACCGGGGACATTGTTCTTGACGTCCTCATAGATTTTGAGCGAAGCGGCAAAGCTGGTCGAATACTGGTAGACGTAGAAAGGCGTATAGAACAGATGCGGAATGTAGGCCCACACATACTGCTTGACTTCTTCCTTGGTGATGTCTAGTCCATAGAATTCCTGATAGAGGTCGATCATGATCTTCGAAAGGACATCGGCGGTGATCGCCTGACCGGATTCCGCAAGCTTGTGGGCTTCAAGTTCATAGATGGCGAACAGCGTCTGTCTGTGGAAGGTCGAAAGTATGTCGTCGATCGCCCGCTGCAGCAGCATGATCTTCTCGTTCTTGGTCGCTTTGCTTTCGGTCATGAAATAGTCGAGCAAGTTATGTTCGTTGAACGTGGAGGCGACTTCGGCGACGAAGATCGTGTATTCCTGAAGAATCGGCGGCTGTTCCTGGGCATAGAGGGAATGCATGGAATGTCCAGCCTCGTGGGCCACGGTGAAGACATCCTCCAAGTTCTTCGAGTAATTGAGCAGGATATAGGGATGGGTGTCCGGCATGGATGAGGAATAGGCTCCGGTCCGTTTTCCGGATTGTTCGAAGACATCGACGAATCCGTCCTTGAGGACTTCGCGGGCTTTGTCCTGGAAGTCTTTCGGGAATTTGCGGATCGATTTGAAGAACATCTCCTTGGCTTCCTCAAACTCGTATTCCTTGTCCGATTTCGCCAGATCCAGGAACCGGTCGTAGGTGTGGTATTCCTCGAGTCCGAGATAGTCTTTTCTGAGGGCGATGTATTTCTTGACGGCTTCGGTGTTGTTCCTGGCCACCTGGCACAGGGAATGGTAGACTTCGGTCGGGATGGCGTTACCGAACAGGTTGCTTTCGAGCGAATCCCGGTAGTTTCTGGCTTTGGTCAAAGCCACATCGGCGTCGAGAACCGTCTTATAGATGCTCGAATAGGTGTTCTTGTGGACATCGTAGTAGGAGAATACCGAATCGAAGATCTCTTTTCTTTCCTTGGCACTGGCGCTCTTCTTGATGAAGGCGCGGTAGTTGCTGTTGGTGATGGTGACGATCTCGCCGCTGTCAAGCATCACGTCCTGATGTTCGATATCGGCTACCGACAGTGCTCCGTATAGGTGTCTTCCGGCATCTGCCAGTTGGTTGAAGTTGGCAAGCAACGCTTCCGATTTGTCATCCAGGATATGTTCCTGACGACGGAAGAGTTTTTCGAATCCGAACCGGAATTCCTCGAGTTCGGGGTTCCTGTCGACAAAAGCCATTACGGCTTCCTTGCCCATGTTTATCAGTTCGGGTTCTTCGAACGATACCGCTTCTCTGAGTTTGGCAAAGGCGATCTGCATCAGTTGGACCCGGCCCTCGTTCGCGGTATTCTTCTTGTCAAGATCGCTTAGCAGGGCAGCGTACTGATAGGTGCGATAGCCGATCTTCTGCAATTTCTTCTGCAACAGGAAATATGCTTTGAAGGCTTTTTCATCCTGTAGTTTTCCTTTGTATCCGCCGAGCTCCTGAATGATAGCCAATGTCTCCTTATAGGCCTTGTCATAGGCTTCGAGATCGGGGAAAAGATAGGTCAAATTCCATTTCATGACGATTCCTCCTTGTATTTGTCCGTATGGAAATATTATAACATCATATTATAAAAAAACATTAAAAAATCACATGAATATGATATAATGATTACACGAAAGCGAGGTTTGAACATGATCACACTCTACACAAGCTCGAGTTGTTCTTCCTGCCGGAAAGCGAAAAAGTGGCTGGAAGAAAACCGAATCCCTTATAAAGAAAAAAACATCATCGGTATCCGTCTGACCCGGGACGACATCATCAACATGCTGAAATTTTCCGACAACGGCTTTGAAGACATCATCTCCACCCGATCCAAAATCTTCAAGGACAGCAATCTAGACACGGATGAAATGCGTTTCGGCGAACTCGCCGATTTCATCATCGACAATCCGACAATCTTGAAACGGCCAATCATCATCAACGACAAGATCATGCAGACAGGGTACAACGAGGATGAGATCAGAGCCTTCATCCCCCGGAAATTCAGGGACAACATCATCTGCGATGAATGCGATGACAATTGCGAATACAAACGTTGTGTCAAGGATGCAGTGGAAAAAAACAAAGTAACCACCAGGGCACTCTAAACGCTGCGCCGCCTTATCCGAAGACGGCGTTTTTATCGGAAAGAAGGCAAAGCCGGGTCAAAGATGCGGCTTTGACTACTGAAAACGTTTTATTGTTCCGAGATGTTGAAAAAAAAGCGAAAATGCGTTAAAATGAAAGAGGAAAACCAAATAGGAGGATATGAATATGTCTGTAAAAGTAGCAATAAACGGATTTGGAAGAATCGGACGTCTCGCCTTCCGGGAGATGTTCGGAAAAAAGGATTTTGAAATCGTCGCCATCAACGATCTTACCGATGCCAGACAACTGGCTTACCTGCTGAAATACGACAGCAGCCAGGGAAGATACGGCAAGGAAGTAACCCATGAAGACAACTTCATCGTCGTCGAAGGCAAGAAGATTCCCGTCTTCGCCCAGAAGGATCCTTCCCTTCTGCCCTGGAAAGACTACAAGGTCGACGTCGTTCTGGAATGCACCGGTTTCTTCACCTCGAGAGATAAGGCTTCCCTGCATCTCCAAGCCGGAGCCAGAAAAGTAATCATCAGTGCTCCCGCCAAGGAAAAAGATATTCCCACGATCGTTTTCGGTGTCAATGAAAACACCCTAAACGGCAGCGAAACCATCATTTCCGCCGCATCCTGCACCACGAACTGCCTGGCGCCGATCGCCAAGATCCTCGATGACAACTTCACGATTGAAAGAGGCTTCATGACCACGGTTCATGCCTATACCAACGACCAGGCGACCCTGGACATTCCGCACCCGAAGGGAATCGATACCAGAAGAGGCAGAGCCGCAGCGGCCAATATCGTTCCGACTACCACCGGAGCCGCCAAGGCTGTCTCGTTGGTTTTGCCCCAACTCAAGGGCAAGATGGACGGACTCGCTCTGCGTGTGCCGGTAATCACCGGTTCGGTTGTCGACCTGGTTGTGGAACTTGGCAAGAAAGTCACCGTTGAAGAAGTCAACCAGGCTGTCAAGAATGCGGTTTCCGACACTGTCGGCTACACTGAGGACCCGATCGTATCCAGCGATGTCATCGGCATGACCTACGGAACCCTGTTCGATGCCCAAAGCACCACATTGCTCGAGACCCCGGATGGGAAGCAGTTGGTCAAGGTCATCTCATGGTATGACAACGAGTATTCCTTTACCGCCCAGATGGTGCGCACCCTCAAACATTTCGGTGAACTTATCTAAACAGAAAGCATCCGTTTGGATGCTTTTTTCAAACTGGGGCTGATGCTATTTGAATTTTCTTTATGATCTGCTGGACAAGTTTCAAGCATTCGTGCTAGCCAATATCTGGTTCGCCCCGCTTTCCGCGGTGCTTTTGCCGTTCATCGAGGCCATCCTGCCCTCGCTTCCGCTCACGGTCCTCATCGCCTTCAACATCAACATCATGGCGAGCGCCTTCGGCGTCTGGCAGGGTACGGCCCTCACCATCCTTCTTTCCACTTTGGGTTCCTTTTTGGGAATGTTATTGATTTTCATCCTGATCAGGGTCACCCTGGCTCCGTTTTTCGCCAAGAAGGTAGAGGAGAACAAATACGGAAAGATGTTTTTAAACATCGTCGACGGTCCAAAAGTGGTTCCGGTATTGCTGGTCTTGAGCAATCCGTTTCTGCCGTCCTCGGTACTCAATTACGCTTTGTCCCTGACGAAGACGAAATTTGGCAAATATGTCTTTCTGACCATGACCTCGAGACTGATCATCATCTTGTTCCTGGTTTTTCTCGGCAGCATTTTCGATATCCAGAACCATCCTTTGAACCTGCTGTGGCTGCTTCTGGCCTACACAATCATTTTCCTTGCATGGTATCTGTGGTATCACAAACGGGAGAAAACCAAAGCCTGATCCGTTTTGTACGAAGTAAAAAAGCACCGATGTTGTGCTTTTTTTCTTTTATATATGTTATAATGGGTAAAAAGATTTCGAGGTGATACCATGGACAAAACCGAATTTACAAACCACCGCAAAGCCTTCCTGGAACAGGCCAAAGAACAGTCGTTCGCCCTGTTTTTTTCCGGATCGGCACCCTACAAGACCAATGACCAGCGTTACAAATACGTGGCCAACCGAAATTTCTACTATCTGACGGGAATCATCAGGGAAAACATGACCTTGCTTCTGGTAAAAGGAAAAACCAGAACCGAGGAGTATATATTTATCGAAGAGCCGAGCGACTACGCCACCAAATGGCTGGGACGCAGAATGACGAAGCAAGAAGCTTCGGAAGCGAGCGGCGTCGAAGTCGGGCATATTCTCTTCAATGCCGATTTTTCCACTTTCATGGACCAACAGGTCCTTTCCGATTCCCGCAAATCATTGATCGGGATGCCCAAGGTCTGCTATCTCGATCTCTATCGTGACAAGCCGCTTGTCAAACCGGCAAGCATGGAAAGTGCGGGATTCATCATCGACAACTATCCCGAGGTCAAGATCAAGAACGCCAATGACAGCCTTGACCTTTTGCGCATGGTCAAGTCGGAAGCGGAAATCAGTGAGATCGAAAAAGCGATCGAATATACCAAATCCGGCATCGAAGCCTTGATGCAGAACGCAAAACCGGGGATCAACGAACACCAGCTTGACGCGCTCTTCGATTTCACGATCCGGCTCAAGGGTAGCGAAGGCACCGCCTTCACGACCATCACCGCCAGCGGCAAGAACGCCACCGTTCTCCATTATGAGGAAAACAACCATGAGGTCTCCGACAAGGAGATGGTGCTGCTCGACCTGGGCGCTCTTTCCGGAGTCTATGCGGCCGATATCAGCCGGACCTTCCCTGTCAACGGCAAATTCACGGATCGGCAGAAACAACTATACGACCTCGTCCTGTCCGTAAACAAGCAAACCATGGCGCTGGTTAAACCCGGTATCATGGTCCAGGAACTGAACCGGTTTGCCAAAGAGGAACTGGCCAAGGGACTTGTCGCCATCGGCCTGATCAAGGAGACGGACGAAGTCGATAGATACTATTATCACAATGTAAGCCATTATCTGGGCCTTGATGTCCATGATGTCGGCACCTACCAGCTCCCGTTGGCTGCTGGCAGGGTCCTGACGATCGAACCGGGCCTCTATATCGAGGAAGAAGGTATCGGCATCCGGATCGAGGACAATGTCCTGGTCACCGATACGGGCTACAGGAATCTGTCCGAAGGGATTCTGAAGGAAGTCGGAGACATCGAGGAACTGATGAAATTCAATCTCTGAAAGGATTCAAGATGAGTTTTATCGAAGGTACCATCAAACAATATCTTTTCTATAGCGAAGATAGTTCTTATTCTGTGATCCGGGTCGAAATCAAGGATACCACGGAGCAGGAATTGCAGCATTTCGAACCCACGATCGTCGTCTGTGGGTTCTTTCCGCGTCTGGACCAGTTCCAGACCTACCGCTTCTACGGCGAAGTCACCAATCATCCGAAATACGGAATCCAGTACAGCGCCTCCCGGTTCGAAAGGATCATGGAGTCGACCAAGAACGGCATCGTCGACTACCTGTCTTCCGACCTGTTCAAAGGCATCGGCCCGAAGACCGCCGAAGCGATCGTCGACGCCTTGGGGCCGGAGGCATTGGAAAAAATCGCCAATGATAAGGATGTTCTCGACCAGATTCCCCGGATGAACGAACAGAAGAAGGAAATGATCGCTTCGACCCTGCTGGAAAACCGGCAGGTGGAATCGACGCTGGTCTGGCTCTACGGTTTTGAGATCTCACCGCGGATGGCGATGAAGATCTACCAGAAATATGGATACATGACCATCGATGTCGTCAAGAGCAATCCCTACGTCCTGATGGATGAAGTCGAAGGCATCGGTTTCAAACGCGCCGACGAGATCGGCCTGAAGATCGGGTTTGCCTACAATCACCCCCTGCGCCTGCAGGCGGTAATCCTCTATCTCCTCTATGAATACATGAACAAATACGGGGACACCTATCTGGAAAAGGACCGGTTGATCGAATACACCCTGACCTATCTCAACGTCAGCGAGGATTTCTATGTCGAGGAATCCGAAGTGATCGACCGCCTGGACGCCCTGGCAGCGGAAAACCGGATCGTCGACATCGAAGACAGGATCAGTCTCGCCGGAATCCATTATGCCGAAAAAGGGGTGGCCCATTCCCTTCACGAGCATGCCAAGTTCACGGAAGAAGCATTCGACATTTCCCTCATCGAACAATATCTCGGCAATTTCGAGCGTTTTCGCAAGATCGAATACACCCCGATGCAGAAAAAGGCGATTCTATCCGCCCTGAAAGAACATTTTTCCATCATCACCGGCGGACCGGGTACGGGCAAAACCACGATCATCGACGGGATCGCCCACGTCTACATCCTGATGCATCAGGGCCAGAAAGATGTTAATAGCCGGATCAGGCTGGCCGCTCCGACAGGCAAGGCCGCCAAAAGGCTGTCAGAAGCCACCGGACTCGAGGCAACTACCATCCATCGCCTCCTGGGTTACGATTTCGAAGGCAATTTCGCCTATGGCAGGCATCAGTTGCTCGACATCGACCTCCTGGTGATCGATGAGACCTCGATGATGGATATCTCCCTCGCCTACCGATTGTTCCAGGCGATTCCGAAACGCACCAAACTCGTGATCGTGGGCGATGACAACCAGTTGCCATCGGTCGGGCCGGGACAGGTGCTAACGGATCTCATCGAATCGGATCTGTTCACCGTCGTCAAACTGGAAAAGATCCATCGTCAGGCAACCGATTCCTCGATCGTGTCCCTGGCGTATGATGTATTGAATCAAAATGTGAACGAACATGTATTCGAGCGCCACGACGACCGGATCTTCATCTCCGTACGGGAGGACATGGTCGCCGAATACGTGCTGAAAACGATCAAGGGACAACTTGCTGGCGGCTACAGCCTTCTGGATGATATCCAGGTCCTGGCTCCGGTATACAAGGGGATGAACGGGATCGACAGATTGAACCAACTGATCCAGGAACGTTTCAACCGCGTGAACGAAGCCTTCCAGATCACCTACAAGGATAAGACGTTCCGTTTCCAGGACAAGGTGATGCAACTGGTTAACCAGCCGGAGGACGGGATCATGAACGGTGATCTGGGCGTTGTCACCGGCATCATCGAAGCCAAGGAGATGCTGGTCGATTTTTCCGGGAAGACGGTCAAGTACGACGTCAAGGATTTCGACAACATCACGCTGGCCTACGCCATCAGCATCCACAAATCTCAGGGCAGCGAATTCAAGGTCGTGATTTTGCCCATGGTCAGAAGCTATGCGATCATGCTCAAAAGGAAGCTGATCTATACGGCTATAACCAGGGCCAAGGAAGCCCTGATCATGATCGGCGAGAAGGAAGCTTTTTCCCGGGGAGTCTATGGCCGGGAACAACCGCGCAAAACCTGGCTGAAACAATTCCTCCTGGAGGCAAGCCCGGCCGAGGACGCTGATTTTCTGACCATTGAAGATTTTCTGTAATTCTTGTTTTTTGATTGCATATTCCCTGGGGATGTTGTATAATACGCATATAAAAATCGATGCGAAAGCCAAGTAGGAAACAAGTTGTCCTCCAGAGAGCCGGTGGGTGGTGCGAACCGGTGGCGAAACGGTTTCTGAAGCCCCTTTCAAGAGATGGAAAAACCATCCGCAGACCAGCGTTACGGGTTTCGAGTGCTAGCAACACGCTAGAACAAAGGTGGTACCGCGATCAATCGTCCTTTAAATCATAAAGGATGATTTTCTTTTTTTGGAGGAATGGATATGAAATACTTGAGTGGCAACGAAATCAGAAAAATGTGGCTCGACTTCTTCAAGGAAAAAGGTCATTCGGTGGAAAAAGGGGCTTCCCTGATTCCCAACGACGACCCGACTTTGCTTTGGATGAATGCCGGCGTCGCGGCCCTGAAAAAATATTTCGACGGTTCGGTGATCCCGAAGAATCCGCGGATCGTCAATGTCCAGAAGTGCATCCGGACGAACGACATCGAACATGTCGGGAAAACCGCAAGGCATCATACGTTTTTCGAAATGCTCGGCAATTTTTCGATTGGCGATTATTTTCGCAAGGAAGCCGTCACCTGGGGGTATGAGCTTCTGACCGATCCAAAATGGTTCGGTTTTGACAAAAAAAGGCTCTTTATGACTGTTTATCCCGATGACGAGGAGACAAGGAAACTCTGGATCGACCTGGGCATCGACCCCGGCCATATCGTCGCGACCGAGGAAAACAACTTCTGGGAGATCGGCGAAGGCCCCTGCGGCCCCTGCACGGAGATCTTTTTCGACCGGGGCGAAAAATACGGCGATTTCGGAGTCGAAGCGATCCGCGACGATGTTCCGAACGAAAGGTATATCGAAATCTGGAACATCGTCTTTTCCCAATTCAACGCCAAACCGGGTCTCAAACGTTCCGAATATCCGGAACTCCCGAACAAGAATATCGATACGGGTTGCGGTCTCGAACGGATCGCCTGTGTGATCCAGGAAGCCGAAACCAATTATGAGACCGATCTCTTCATGCCGATCATCAACAAGATCGAAGCGATCTCGGGTATCGACTATCACGGCCAGATGGCCTTCAAGGTCATCGCCGACCATATCCGCACGGTCACCTTCGCCATCGCCGACGGCGCCGTGCTCTCCAATGAAGGCCGGGGCTATGTCCTGAGAAGATTGTTGCGTAGAGCTGTCAAATACGGAAAGAAGCTTGGTATCGAGAAACCCTTCATGGACAAGCTCGTCGACCAGGTGGTTGCCGTCATGAAGGATTACTATCCCTATATCGTCGAGCAGACGGATATCGTCAAGAAGATCATTTCCCAGGAGGAGACCAAGTTCCTAGAGACATTGTCCCTCGGCGAGAAGCGTTTCGAAGCGATCGCTAACCAAAGCGAGGGCAAGACGATTTCCGGCGAAGCCGCCTTCCTGCTTTATGACACGTTCGGCTTTCCGATCGAACTGACCTTGGAATATGCCGAAGAGATCGGCTTCAAAGTCGACATCAACGGTTTTGTCGCCGAGATGGAAAAGCAAAAAGAAAGGGCCAGAAACGCCCGCAAGGACATCCAATCGATGAAATCCCAGAACGAGGAATATCTCGATTTCCGGATGCCGAGTGTGTTCGTCGGTTACGAGACCTTGTTGCAGGAAACCAAGATCATCAAACTTTTCCCTGAAGGTATCGTTCTTGAAAAAACGCCATTTTACGCGACTTCCGGCGGCCAGGTCGCCGATACCGGAATGATTTTCAACGACCGATTCTCCCTCCGGGTCACGGATGTGACGAAGCTTCCCAACGGCCAATTCCTCCACAAGTTCGAAGTTGTCGAAGGCACCCCCGAGGAGAATGCCTCGGTCTTGGCAAAGGTCGACGAGAAACGCCGGAAGCTGATCACCTATCATCATTCGGCCACCCATCTGCTTTTCAAGGCTTTGCGTGACAAGCTAGGTCCGCATGTGTCCCAACAGGGCAGCCAGGTTTCCGACGAGGCGCTCCGCTTCGACTTCAACCATTATGAAATGATTCCCGATGAAACGATCCTGGAGATCGAAGCCAGGGTCAGGGAGATGATTCAAACCGACTACCGGACGACCACCATGATCATGACGGTCGAGGAAGCGGTCCAAAAGGGAGCCATCGCCGAATTCGGTGAGAAATATGAGGACCTAGTCCGGGCTGTCGATCTCAAATACACCCTCGACCTCTGCGGGGGAACGCATGTCGCCAACATCCATGACATCGGTGATTTCGCCATCAAGGCCCTGTATTCTATCGGTTCCGGCATCTTCCGTATCGAAGCCTTGGCCAGCACGGCCGTAACCAGGATCGAGGATGCTTTCAACAACGTCGATGAGGATATCGCTCATATCAAGAACAAACTCGAATCTCTTTCGGAAGCCGCCAAAACCGAAGGCTTCGAACTGGATTATGTGCTTCCCGAACCAGAACCGGTTCGGTATAGTTATCAGGACGTCATCAACAAGCGTAACGAATACCATGAGCTCCAAGCGGTGGCCAAGGAGTTCGAAAAGGAATACAACCGGCTGATGCAGAAGGCGAAGGCCGTCGATCCGGCCGAGTTCCTGAAACTTGCCAAGGACGGAAAGATCGTCACCTGGACCGAAAATGTGGAGATCGAGCAGCTGAAGCAGCTGGTCGACAACCTCATCAACTCCCTAGGCGAAGGCTTCGTCCTCGTCGCCTCGGTCCTTGAGGACAAACTCCTGTTCGTCGCCAAGAGCACCAATCCGGCGAATCATGCCGGCAACCTCGTCAACCTCGCCGCGACGATCTGCGGCGGCAACGGTGGTGGCAGACCCGATTTCGCCCAGGCCGGAGGCAAGGATATCACCAAACTCGACCAGGCGCTAGTAGCAATCCGGGAGCAACTCAAATGAGATACATGGGCCTGGATCTGGGCGCCAAAACCCTGGGTATCGCCCTGTCCGATCCCAGCGGCATCATCGCCAATGCCCTTATGACCGTCTTCTTTCCCGAAGGCGACTATGAAAAGGCGGCTTTGGAGGCGATCCAGATCGCCGAAAAGCATCAGGTCGGGAAAATCATCCTCGGGCACCCGAAAAACATGGATGGGTCCTCGGGGTTTCAAGCACAGATATCCGCCGATTTTCGTAATCTTCTGGCACAGAAGACGACAGTACCGGTCGTCTTGTGGGATGAGAGACTGACCACCAGGATCGCCCATCAGACCATGGCTTCGGCGAAGACGAGGACCAAGGACAAGAAACAAAAAGTCGACCAATTGGCCGCAACCATATTATTGCAAAGCTATCTTGATAGCGGAAAGTAGGAAAGCATGGAACAGGAAAAGGAATATCTGTTGGTTACCGATGAGGAAGGCAACGAGATCGAATGCGAAATCGTCATGACCTTCACATCCGATGAATTCAACAAATCATATGTCGTCTATCAGGTGAAAGATGACGAATCCGGCGAATATTACGCTGCGAGTTACGACCCCGAAGACGATGATGAAGGCAAGCTGATGGAGATCGAATCCGATGAGGAATGGGATTTGATCGAAGAAGTCCTCGAAAGTTTCCTCGAAGAGAACGAAGACCTCGAAGATGAAGAAGAAGATGACGAGAACGAAGAGGACGAGGAAGTCGAAAGCGAAGAACACAAGTAATCCGGGATCATGGAAACCCCATATCTGGAAACCCTGAATCAAAAACCGGAACATCCCGTTCTTGAAGATATCCGTTCCCTGGCGTCAAATCTGAAGATCCCGATCATCCAGAAAGACGGCATGCAGCTGATCACACAGCTTTTGCTGATATCCGGAGCCCGGACGGTTCTGGAACTGGGAGGTGCGATCGGTTATTTCGCCATTTTCTCCACACTTAATGCCAATGTCCGCGTTACCTCCGTCGAAGTCGATCCCCGGTTGATGGAAACGGCGGCGCAGTTTGCGCAAACAGCCGAAGTCGCAAGCAGGATCGACTTCATCAACGCCGATGCTCTTAAGCTTGAAGCCAGCGCTTTCAGGGAGTATGACCTGCTGTTCATCGACGCCGCCAAATCGCAGTATCAGAAGTTTTTCACCATGTATTCCGGAAGCGTGCGGAAAGGTGGCATCATCGTCTCCGACAACCTCCTCTTCCGGGGACATGTCGAGCATCCGGAAACGATCATTTCCCGGAACCGACGACAACTCGTCAACAAGATCAGGCAATATAACACCTGGCTGAAGGAACAACCCGGTTTTTTAACCTATTTTTATGAGATCGGCGATGGCATCGCCATCTCCATCAAGGAGTAGGATCGCTTTATGCGCTTAGTCGCGACCCTGAAGAACCGCGAAGAGATTTCCAAGCTTGCGCGTCTGGGAACAGACGTATTTTTGCTTGAAACCGATGGCCTTACCCGCGACCGGACCGCCCCTTTCAGCCCCGGGGAGATCATCCATCTGGCCCGGATGGTCCATCTCCGGCGCAAGAAAGTCTATGTGCTTTTGAATACCATCCTGCATGAAGACGACCTGGAAAAGGCTTCCTTGTTCCTGGAGACACTCGCCAAGGCCAAGATCGACGGCTTCGTCTGTTACGACCTGACCTATTTCCCCCTGTTGCAGGCATTGCATCTGGAAAACAAGCTGATCTATCAACCAGGCACATACAACACCAACCCGTACGACCTGTCAATTTATCAAAGCCTGAATATCAAGGGCATCACCCTGGCGAGGGAACTGACTATTGCCGAGATCAGGGATTTCTTCACGACCAAGCAGCTTCTGGAAATCTCGTTTTCCGGACATGGTTATCAGGAAATGTTCCATTCAGGTAGGCGTTTGCTTACAGCCTATTTTGCCCACAAGGGCATAAAAATGCCTTCCGACGCTGCCAAGACCGACTTTTCCTTGCGGGAAAAGCAGCGGCAGACGGAATTCTATCCGCTAAGCGAGGATCGTTTCGGCACCCAGATCTACCGCTCGGGAAAACTCCAATCCTTCGCCTATCTGGAAGAGTTCGATCTCCATCTGGCCGATTTTTTCCTGGAAAGAAGGTTGCTTTCCGATCAGGAATATTACGCCGCGATCAGCGCCTATAGCAAAAAGCGGCCGGAACTTCTCTTCAAACAGTATCCGAATGGATATGACGAAGGGTTTTTCCAGACTCCGACCGAACGGATCAAGGGTGATTTCTGATGAAGCCGGAATTGCTGGCTCCGGCCGGTGACCTGGAAAAGGTCAGGATCGCACTGCTCTATGGCGCCGATGCCGTCTATATCGGAGGCGACCGGTTCTCCTTGAGGGCAAGGGCATCCAAATTCGATCTGAAAACAATCGGCGAAGCATGTGACCTCGCCCATAAACTCGACAAGAAACTCTATGTCGCCTTGAACATCATTCCCCATAACGAAGATCTTTCCGGACTCGATGAGTATTTGCAGCAACTTGAAAAACGCAAAGTCGATGCGATCATCGTCTCCGATCCCTACGTGATCGAAAGGGCCAAAGCCTTGACTTCACTGACATTGCATCTGTCTACCCAGATGTCTTCGGCCAACAGCCTGATCGTGAATTTCTGGCATGGACGTGGTCTTCAGAGGGTTGTCCTGGCCCGGGAACTGACCCTGAAGGAGATCGCAAAGATCAGGCAGAAGACCACCGCCGAGCTCGAGGTCTTCATCCATGGCGGCATGTGTGTCGCCTATTCGGGCCGCTGCACATTGTCGAACGCCATGTCCCTTAGGGACGCCAACCGGGGCGGATGCGCCCACAGTTGCCGCTGGGAATACGAATTATTCGCGAATAAAACGATGCTTGGCGCCGATTTCCAGATGGCTTCCAAGGACCTGTCCACACTTCAGTATGTGCCCGAACTGATCGCCATCGGCGTCGATTCCCTGAAGATCGAAGGCCGGATGAAGTCGGTCCACTATATCGCCTCGGTTGTGAAGACATATAGGCGGCTGATCGATGATTGCCTGGACGGCAAACTTGAACCCATGGCGATTTATGAAGCCGAACTCACCAAGGCGGAAAATCGGGAATCCGGACCGGGATTTCTGGCAGGAGTTCCTTTGGAAGAACAACAGATATATGCCGAAAAGTCCGCGGTTCCCACCAAGGAATTCTGCGGAATCGTCCTCGCTTACGACGCCTCAAAGCAAAAGGCAACCGTCGAGCAGCGCAACTTTTTCGCCGTTGGTGACACCCTTGAGGTCTTCCGCTTCGACGGGCCTTCATTCACGGTCCCGATCACCGGGATCAGGGACGAGAACGGAGTCGAACTGGATGCGGCTAGACATCCGCTTCAAACCATTGTCATCGATATTCCGAAACCCATGAAACCATATTATCTCCTAAGGAGGCAATCACAGTGAAAAAGCCCGTAATCATCGCCGTCGCCGGTGGCTCCTCATCCGGAAAAACCACGGTAGTGAACAAGATCCTTGACAATCTCGGCGATTATCCGATTGTCGTTATCAAACACGACGACTACTACAAGGACCAGTCGGACATGACGCTTGAAGAAAGACGGAAGGTCAACTACGACCATCCCCTGGCCCTGGACAACGACCTGTTCTTCGAACACTTGATCCGCCTGATCAAAGGGGAGGCCATTGAAAAGCCGACCTACGATTTCGTCAATCTGACCCGGGCGGAAAAGACGGAAATCGTCCAGCCGGCAAAGATCATCATTCTCGAGGGCATCCTCATCCTCGAGGATGAAAGGATCCGCAATCTGGCCGATATCAAGATTTTCGTCGAAGCCGACGAGGACCTCCGTTTCATCCGGAGACTCAAACGCGACACCAAGGAGCGCGGGAGAACCCTTGAAAGCGTCATCGACCAGTATCTTACCACCGTCAAGCCGATGCATTATGCCTTCGTCAAGCCGACGAAGCGATATGCGGACATCATCATCCCCAACGACTACTTCCATGATGTCGCCGTCGATTTGATCAAAGCAAAAATATTATCTATACTAAATAAATAATGTATGCTATAATATATACCACTATACATTAGGAGACAAGAATTATGGAAAACACCTATAAACTGACGGAGCAGGGATTTCAAAAACTGAAGGATGAACTGGAGACATTGAAAGATGTCGACAGGAAACAGAATCTCGAAGCCCTGAAAGAGGCTCGCGCCCAAGGTGATCTGACGGAAAACGCGGACTATGACGCCGCCAGGGACGAACAGGCCCGGATCGAAGCCCGCATCAAGGAAATCGAGAACATCCTCAAACATTCAGAGATCATTTCGAGCTCGAACAATTCCCGGCAGATCATGATCGGGAAGACCGTCAAGATCCGTTTCGAAGCCAACGGCCTCGAAAGGGAGTTCACGATCGTAGGGCACTTGGAAGCCAATCCCCTCCAGGGAAAAATCTCCAATGAATCCCCGATCGGCAAAGCCTTGATCGGCCGCAAAAAAGGCCAGGTCGTCACCTACAAAGCCGAGACCGGAACCGAGATATCCGTCGAAATCGTCGACATCAAATAACGAGAAAATGCAAATTTTCTCTTTTTTCTTTAGGAAGTGATAGGATGATAGCCATCATCGGAGCGCTTGACAAGGAACTCGAATATCTGTTCGACGTTTTCACCATGGAAAAAACCGAGGTCGTCGCCGACAAGGTCCTCTATATCGGCAAGCTTTACGGAAGGGAAGCCGTGATCGCCAAATCCGGCATCGGCAAGGTCAATGCCGCCCTGACGACCACCATCGTCTGCGACCGTTTCCATCCTGAATACGTTTTGAACATCGGCGTCGCCGGCGGTATCGGCGACACCAAAACCGGCGATATCGTTCTAGCCCGGGGGATCGCCTATTTCGACGTATCCGTATCCGATATCGATCCGGTTCCCTTCGGCAAGATGGGTGATGACCCTTTGCTGCTGGAAACCGACCCCATGCTTCTCGAAGTCGCCAAAAGGGCGATCGAGAAACATGGCATCGGCCATATCATGGGCAACATCGTTTCCGGCGACCGTTTCGTCGTGAAGATGAGCACTTTGCATGAGATCATGAAGGAAATCGACGATGTGGTCGCCTGCGAGATGGAAGGCATGGCCGTAGGCATGGTCTGCCACAAGTTCGGTATCCCGTTTTTGTCGATCCGCGGCGTCTCGGATATTCTCGAAGACAAGGATCAGGCGCAGAAATACAAGTTTTCCTCCCGCGATGTCGCCAGAAGCACCACCCGTTTCGTCATGGCGTTTCTCGAGGAGCAAAATGGTTAGGATCCAGCTGGGCGGTCGTGAAATCGAATTGATGGTGGTCCGCAAGCGGATCAAACATACCTATATCCGGGTTCCATATCGCGACCGGCTTATGGTAACGACCGGCAAGAACATCTCACAGAAAGAGATTCTTGACCTGGTCCGCAAGCATGAAAAAAAGTTGCTGGGCATGCCGGCCTCGATCGAGGCCAAACCAGCATACGGCACTGACGAGGCCTTGTTTTTCGGCACCGTCTATCCGATCGAAAGAGTCAGTTCACCAACCAACAGCGTCCGTTTCACCGACGGCTGTTTTTTCATTTCCGGGGACAGGTCCGATCTCCAGACCATCATGCTGGAATCCTTTTATCGCCAGGAGACGATCATTGCCGCCAGTCGCCTCTTGGAAAATTGGGAACCGAGGATCGGTACCGACATCGGTCTATCCGGCATCACCTTCACCAGCCAGAGGATGAAGACGATGCTTGGCAACTGCAACCGGATCAAGCGTCGGATCAAATTGAACAGCATCCTGGCCCGCTACGACCAAAAGTACCTTGAGGCGATCCTGATCCACGAACTTGTGCATCTGAACATATCCGGTCATCAGTCCGATTTCTATCGGCTGTTGACGAAATACCTGCCGGAATACAAAAAGCTCAGAAAAGAGCTGGTGGGACTTGTGAAACGAAGTGAGGTGTGAATATGCCCTTCTTGCCGATCAACAGGGCGGAGATGATGGCTTCAGGCATCGTCAGACCCGATTTCGTCTTTGTCTCCGGAGACGCCTATTGTGACCATCCCTCTTTCGGGGTCGCGATCGTTTCCCGCCTCCTCGAACGCCATGGCTTTACCGTCTGTATTCTTTCGCAACCTGATTTCACCAATCCGCAGTCGTTTCTGGAATTCGGAACTCCCAGACTCGGATGGCTGGTTTCAAGCGGCAACATCGATTCGATGGTCAATCATTACACCGTCAGCAAAAGGCGGCGTCAAAAAGACGCCTACACTCCCGGTGGTACGATTGGCAAACGGCCGGATCGGGCCGTTATCAAATATTCGCAAATCATTCGCGGCCTGGAACCTTCCGCCCCCATAATCCTGGGGGGGATCGAAGCTTCCCTGCGCCGTTTTTCCCATTATGACTATTGGAGCAACAAGGTCATGAAGAGCGTCCTCCTGGATTCTTCAGCCGACATCATCGTCTACGGCATGGGCGAGAAGGCGATCGTCGAGATCGCCGACGCACTCGATTCGGGACTCGAGATCGGGGATCTCGTCTATATCCGGGGCACAATCTACCATACCGACGCTATCAGCCTGTTGCCGGGAGACAGGATCCTGTTGCCAGGCTATAACAAGGTTCAAATCTCGAAGATTGACTATGCGAAAAGCTTTATGATCCAATCGCAAAATACCGATCATATTACCGGAAAGACCCTGGTGGAAACCTATCCGGAGGGTTATGTGGTGGCTAATCCGCCGCAACCGCCCCTCGACCGGTACGAACTGGACCGGATCTACGAGCTGCCCTTCATGCGCCAGGCGCATCCGCTGGTGGAAAAAAGCGGACATGTGTCCGCGATGGACGAGGTCAAATTCAGCCTCACCGCCAACCGCGGCTGTTTCGGTGGCTGCTCGTTCTGCGCCCTGACGATGCATCAGGGCCGCACCATCCAGTCCCGCAGCAAGGAATCGCTGGTGGCGGAGGGAAAACTCCTGGCTTCCGATCCGGAATTCAAGGGTTATATCCATGATGTCGGCGGTCCGACGGCGAATTTCTATGACATCGCCTGCGACAAGCAGAAACTGCATGGCGTCTGTCCGAAACGCCAATGCATCGGCGACAGGCCCTGTCCGGAACTGAAGGTCAGCCACGAGAACTATCTTGACATCCTCAGATCGCTCCGGGCTCTCGCAGGCGTGAAAAAAGTCTTTGTGCGGAGCGGTCTACGGTATGACTATCTCATGTATGACAAGAACCGGTCCTTTTTCGAGGAGTTGGTCCAGCATCATATCTCCGGGCAACTGAAGGTCGCTCCCGAACACGTGTCCCCAACCGTGCTCGAGAAGATGTCGAAACCGAAACAGGAACTGTTCGACGCCTTCATCAAGGAATACAACCGGCTCAACCAGAAATACGGTAAGGACCAGTACTTGGTGCCCTATTTCATGAGTTCCCATCCGGGCAGCCGTCTCGAGGACGCGATCATGCTGGCGGAATATATCCGCGACATGGGCTTCTTCCCCGAACAGGTCCAGGATTTCTATCCGACGCCGATGACTTTGTCCACGACCATGTACCACACCGGTCTCGATCCCCGGACGATGGAGGCCGTCTATGTCGCCAGGGATCCCCACGAAAAGGCGATGCAGCGCGCCCTGATCCAGTATCGGAATCCGAAGAACTGGCAGCTTGTCAGGGAGGCCCTCGTCAAATGCGGACGTACCGATTTGATCGGTACGGACCCCTTGGCGCTCATTGGCGCCAATCCGCCCCAGTCCCAGGCCGCAAGGAGACCGAGGCGTTGATGCATATACTTGTCTTAACCAACGTTTATTCCCGTATATATAGAACAAAAAAATTAGACTTTTCCCGGAAAATCCGGTATAATAATAGTCAGGTTCGGAGGTATTGCATGATGGATTGGCTTTTTCGCAGTCAGAGTTTTTTCCCCGATGATTACCAGAAAACGGTCTACGACATCGATTATGAAAAATTGAAGCGTTCGGGGATCCGGTTGATCCTGATCGACCTTGACAACACCCTGATTCCATACGACGAGTCAGAACCCGACGACAGGATTCGTCATCTGTTCCGAAAACTTGAGGAACTGGGGATCGAAACCGTCATCATCTCCAATAATCACCATCCCCGGGTCAAACACTTTTCCGACCAGCTGGGGAGGCCTTTTGTCTCCAGCGCGAAAAAACCCCTTAAGTTCGGCTTCAAAAAAGCCATGGCGTTTTTTCCGAAGATCGACAGCACCGAGGTGATGGTCATCGGCGACCAGTTCATGACCGATGTCCTGGGAGCGAGAAGATCGGGCCTCAAAGTCACAGTCGTCGACGCGATCAAGCGCAAGGCCGAGAAATGGTTCACCAAGATCAACCGCAAACTCGAGAAACGGGTTCTCTCGCGGATCAAGAAGTTCCACAATGAGTATTATCAGCGACTAAAATTGAACGAAAAGAGGTAACGATGATGGCCGAACTGTATTGCAAGGGCTGCGGAGCGATAATCCAGCATGATAACAAGACCATGCCCGGGTACATACCAGAAGCCATAAGGGAAAACGAAGACACCAGACAGTTGCTTTGTCAGCGGTGTTTTCGCCTGCGCAACTACAGCGATGTCATCACCACCTGCCTTTCGAACGACGAATATCTCACCGTCATCAACAAGATCAGCCAGGAGAGCGCCCTGATCGTCAAGATCGTCGACATCTTCGATTTCACGGGTTCCTTCGTCCCGGCGATCAAACGGTTGACCGGCAACGAGGATGTGATCCTGGTCGGGAACAAGATGGATCTTTTGCCGAAGAACGTCAAATCCGAAAGGATCCTCAACTGGCTCAAGCAGATGCTGGCCCAGGAAGGGTTCACCGTCCTTGACAGCATCCTGATCTCCGCCAAATACGGTCAGAATCTCGACGAACTGATGAATCTGATCGAAAAATACAAAGGCAAACGCAACGTCTACATCGTCGGCTCGTCCAACACCGGCAAGTCGAAGATCGTCAACCAGATCCTGAAACGTTATCTCGGCTATCCCACGGATGTCGTCACCGTCTCTTCCAGCCCCGGCACCACGATCGGTCTGATCGGGTTCCCGCTGCTCGACGGCACGATGATCTATGACACCCCCGGTGTCATCAACAAGCACCAGTACACCTATTATCTGACCAGACCTTCCTACAAGATCACCGTCCCCAAGAAGGAGATCAAGCCCCTCGTCTTCCAGCTGAATGAGGGCCAGACCCTCTTTTTCGGCGGACTGGCGAGACTGGACATCATCAACGGGGAAACCGGCGACCGGGTCAACGTCGTCACCTATTTCGCCAATACCCTTAACATCCACAGGACGAAGACCCTGAGGGCGGACGAGTTATATGAAACCAAGCTCTATTCGCTATTGACGCCGCCTTTCAACGATTCGGAGGATGTGCCCAAATGGGTGTATCACGATTTCCGGATCCGTGACAACATGAAATACGACATTGTCTTTTCCGGACTCGGATTCGTCACGATCAGGGCGCCGTTCTACGTAAGGGCGTATGCGCCTTTTGTCGTCGGAATCTACACGCGTCCCGCGATCATCTAGGGGCATATGGATATCCAGACCATCGAACGCTTGGTTTCGGAGGAACTGGCCTCCGATCCTCTTAAGCTCCTCCATGTCCGGAATTGTCTGGAAAAGGCCGATGAACTGGCTCTGATCCATCATGGCGACCGGACCAAGGTCCGGATTGCGGTGTTGCTGCATGACATCACCAAGCTTCTGCCCTTGAAAAGGCAGCAGGAACTTGCCTCCCATTGCATGGGCCCTGAAGATCTGGAAAACCATCCCCGGGAAGTCTGGCATGCGTATAGCGCCGCCTGCTATGCCAGGACCAGGTGCGACATCCAGGACGAGGAGGTTCTCGATGCCATCAGATACCACACGACCGGACGGAAGCACATGTCCCTGACGGAGAAGATCGTCTTTGTGAGCGACGCCATCGAAGTCGGCAGGACCTATGTGACAGACGACCTCCGGGAACTGGCCAAAATGGATTTGGACCAGGCTCTGATCCAAATCATGCAAGACGACCTGGAATATCTCCGGGCCCGCAAGCGACAGATCGACCCCTTGACCATCGAGGCGGTCAACTACTATCTTGAAACTCAAGGAGGGCATTGATGAGCGACAGACTCAAACTGGTTGTCGACGCTATGCAAAAACTGCTTCTCAAGGATATCCGCGTCTATGATTTCCGCGGCTATTCTCCTTTTTTCGATTATCAGATCATTGCTTCCGCCACCAATGAACGCCAGGTGCACGCTTCCATCAACCATCTGGAAAAAGCCCTGCCCGGAGAGGAACACTTCCAGGTCGAGGGTCAGGAGTCCGATCGTTGGCTGCTCTTCGATCTGGGCGACATCATCGTTCATGTGATGCACAGGGAAGAAAGAGAATATTATCAATTCGAGAAATTGTTCATGGGCAGGGATGAGATTCCGATCGAGGAAGTCTAGCTATGGATTACGACCTGTTAGCCACATTTTATGACGCTTTCATCGATCCCCAGGTTTATCAGGAATATCTTCGCCTGTTGGACAAATACACTTCCAAGGGAACGCTTTTGGACATCGGTTGCGGTACGGGGACATTATCCCTCGACCTGGCCAGATCCGGTTTCCAGGTCATGGCCACGGATCTGTCCGAGGAAATGCTCCAGATCGTCGACTACCGGGCCAAGAAGGATAACGTGGAACTGGAAATCGGCGTCTATGACATGCTCGATCCGATCACGATGAAATTCGATACCGTCGTCGCCTCCATGGATGTGTTGAACCACCTTACGGACCTCGAAGATGTCGAATTCGGATTCACGAACATCTTCGACGCCTTGAATCCCAATGGCGTGTTCGTCTTCGATGTCCTGTCGGCCGAGTATATCGACATGCTCGACGGTTACAGCGAGGATGATCAGGAATTCCATTTTCACTGGGAATCCCACAAGGGCATGAAGGAACACAGCATCGTGCATACGATCACGATGGAGGTCGAAGAAAAGACCCATGAGGTCAAGATCTTCGAGGAGACCCATGATGTCTCCCTATACGACCGGATCCTCCGCAAGGTCGGGTTCCAGGTGCTTGAGACCATATCTTTTCCGGAGCGGACGATCTTCGTCGTGCAAAGACCAGAATAAAGTAATGAACTGACAACCGGCGTATTCTTTGGACGAGGTGATGGAAATGCTCTCGTTTCTCAAGAAATACGGCGGTTTTTTTCTGCTTTTCGGCGGTATCATCGGCATCGGGGCTTTGAACGTCCAGAAGGCAACAAGGAGCGTGGAACCAGCTATTACCACATCCCGGGTATCGACCACAGCCATGAGCTATCTCACGGTCGATACCCTGAAACAGTCCGCTTCGACAGGACCGGAATATTGCTATGTCGACATCAAGGGTGCCGTCCTGAGTCCGGGCGTGTATATGCTGGAAGCGGGATCCAGGATCTTCCAGGCCCTGGCCCTGGCGGGAGGAGTCCTGTCCCAGGCCGACACCTCCGCCATCAATCTGTCGCAGACGGTCTTCGACGAGATGGTCATCTATGTGCCTGAAATCGCCGTTTCAGCGCCGGTGACGACAGAACCTGTAAGCCTGATCTGCGTCCAGATCCGCGGTGAGGTCAATGAGCCCAGGCTGTATTATCTGGAGTCAGGTTCCACTTTGGCCGATCTCATCAACCTAGCCGGCGGACTTTGTGCGGATGCCGATATCTCCGGCTTGGATTTTTCCCAGGTCCTATGTTCGGGCTATTCGGTCGTAATCCCCAAATATGATCCGGAAGCGGATACCGGAATCACGGATCCGGGCGCTTCCGAAACGGATACGTCCGGACTGGTCAATATCAATGAAGCCGATCTCGACGAATTGATGACTTTACATGGGATCGGCATGGTCCTCGGTCAGCGCATCATCGATTACCGGGCCGAATACGGGGATTTTTCCGCCATCGAGGACATCATGTACGTTTCCGGGATCAAGGAATCGATCTATGAGGACATCAAGGATTTCATTACGGTCGCTGACGGGTAAGCTGATCCATCTCGCGATCCTGGCGGCCCTGTTCACGGCCGCCTTTTTCACCTTCGCCTTTGTTGTCTTGTTGGTCTGTTACTGCATCTATCTGTTCCGGAGGGAAAGGCAGTTGTTATTGGTCGGGATGGTTGTTTGCTTGTTGCTCGGAGTAAGGATCCTTTGGAAAGGGACATCCGAATCTCCTGAAGGCGATATCTTGGAAGGCACCGTGACGGCGGTAAGTGGCGACTTCGTGGTGATGGATGGCAGATATCATCTCTATTTCGCGGATGATCCGGAACTTGTGCCCGGTGACATCATCCGGGCGGGGGGCTATTTTTCGCGGGTCGATTCTCGGTCGATCCCGCATGTGTTCGCTTACGGGATGTATCTCAGGTCCCTGGCGGTGAAAGGTGTTTTTCAGGTCCGGGAATACGAGCTATTGGGTAGAAGATTCCATCTCGGGATTGTCAACCATTTGACTACGACATACATTCGGGATGTGTTCGATGCCGAAAACGCCAGATATCTGTTGTTGATGGTGCTAGGGGATGACTCGATGATGGAGACCGGTGAGAAAACGGAGATCTCCCGACTCGGGATCACCCATCTTTTCGCGATCTCGGGCATGCATGTCGGAATGATCGCCATGTTTCTCGACGTGATGTTTCGCAAGTTCTACCTGTTCAAATGGCAACATCACTCCCTGGTCGCCTTGTTTCTGGTTCTTTACAATCTCGCCACCGGGTTCCGGGTCTCGATCTTCAGGGCCACTTTGCTGACGCTGGCGTGGATGGGGCTTGGCCGGTTCCCGGCGGGGCTCTCCCGGCTGGATGTGATGGCCGTCATTTTCGTCGGCCTGCTTCTGTATAATCCTTTCTATCTTTGGAACATCGGCTTCCTGCTGAGTTTTTTGATCAGTTTCGCCCTGGTTCTGGGGAGGGACCATCTCAGATCCGGGAAAGGTTTCGGCGGGTTGCTCCGGCTGACAATCCTGGCGAATCTGTTCGCCTTGCCGATCCTTTTGGAGGCCAACAAGGGCTTGGGGCTCTTGACGGTGCCGGCGAACATCTTTTTTGTCGTCTTCGTCGAAATCCTGTTTCTGCCCCTAGCATTTCTGACCTTGTTTTTGCCGGTGTTTCAGCCTCTTTTTGCTGCGGTGGTCGCTTTCTTCACCTCTTCGGTGGCGCTGATGACGAAGCTTAACCCTTTCATCGCCTTCAATCTGCCTGATCCCTGGTTGAAGATCGGCTTCTATGTCGGGATCGTCGGAATGTTCGCCGCGGTTGGCGCCAGGAAGCGGATAATTGGCAGTCTGATGCTGATCCTGGCGATGGTCGTCTGGTCGCTTTCACCGCCGTTTTTCCCCCGGATTGACATCCTGGATGTCGGCCAGGGCGATGCGATTTTGCTGCGGGACGGGACATGCAAAGCGTTGATCGACACCGGAAGCGAAGACGACTATGATTCCCTGATCGGGTATTTTAGGGGCGAAAACATCCGTAAGTTCGACCTTCTGATCCTGACCCATCAGCACGAGGACCATATCGGAGAGGCGGATGATATCGTCGCCAGTTTTGTGGTCGACAAGATCATTGCGAACAAGACGGGACTCTCCTACTCCAATCAAGAGGCTGTCGCCGTTAAGCAAGGTGACGGCTTCACTTGCGGCAGTTTTGCCTTCACCGTCCTGTCTGGTGATAGTGGTGACCAGAATGAAAACAACAACTCGCTGGTGCTTTATGTAGCATTCGGCTCGGAACGTTGGCTCCTGATGGGCGACGCGGAAAAAAAGATCGAAGCCCGGATTATTGACGAGTACCATCTTGATCCGGATGTGGTGAAAATCGGTCATCACGGCAGCGATTCATCATCGTCTATCGGTTTCATCGCTTCCATCTCTCCTCATATCGGCTTGATTTCCGTCGGAGCCAATTCCTTCGGACATCCCAGCGACATGGTGATTTCGGCCTGGGAGGTGGCAGGCACGAAGGTCTTCCGGACCGACCGGTCGGGGACGATTTCTTTCTCATGTCTCCCCCTTCCTGTAAGATTGGTGGTGACAACGTATGAAAAAGCGTCCTTCTGGTGGGATAGGACGCTCTTGTTTTCGCGATGGCAATTCAACTAGCTGTTTATTATCAGCCCGGGTTGTGATAGAATATTACCAGGTGATAAGGATGGAACAGACCGTTTTCCTCTTGAGCGGAACCGATCGCTATCTGATCAGACAGAAGACCGATCAGATCTTGGCGAAACATGGTATCGAACACATCGATATCGAAACCTATGATATGGAAGAAACCCTGATCCAGAACGCCATCGACAATGCGATGACGATTCCTTTCCTTGCGGACAAAAAGGCGGTCATCCTCGCAAATGCGCTGTTTCTGGCCCTGGTCAAGCCCAACATCAAGGAACCGGAGCATGACCTCGGACGGCTCGAACAATATCTGAAGAATCCGTCTCCGTCCACAATCCTTGTGATTCAGGCCCCTTATGAGAAACTGGACACGAGAAGCAAACTGTCACGTCTCATCGCGGACAACTCCGAACACATCGTCTGCACTTCGGAGAAGCAACAGGACCTGTTCCAGGAAATCAAGGATGCCTTGGAGAAGGAGCATCTCCGGATCGACGCCAACGCCTTGCAGGTCTTTGTCGGCCGGGCGGGATCCGACCGCGAGACCCTCTTCCATGAACTGGACAAACTGATCAGTTACGCCTACGGCAACGAGGAAATCACCGCGGAGATGATCAGGGAGGTCGTCTACAAGAATCCCGAGGACCATATCTACCAACTCGTCAACGCCGTTATCGAAGAGGACAAGCAGCTGATGATGACGATCTACCGGGAATTATTGGAAGCGAACATCGACCCGCTCTGGATGCTCGGAGCGATCATCGCCAAGTTCCAGGAGATCCTCTATACCAAGGAACTGCTCAGGATGAACTACAAGTACGATGACATCATGCGTTATTTCGCCGCCAGCAAGGGCCGTACCTACTACATCATGAAGAATGCCAATTCGATTTCGGAGAACCAACTGGATTATTATCTCGCCAAACTCGAGGATCTGGACCAGAAGATCAAGACGGGACAGATCGACAAGGAAATCGGACTGGAACTATTCATCCTCAGACTATATCAATAAAAAAAAGAAAAAGCCGATCGGCTTTTTTCAGACTGTTGACAAACAGGGTATACAAAAAGAAAAATCGATTATGATGGAAGTCATAGTCGATTTTTTAGTGGTTTTTTGCGATTAGTTCGTGAAATCGAAGTTGGGATTCGACATTCTT
>Ga0172375_10002191_pt1 | contig 30726 bp, 35 predicted proteins | sample LakKiv1m_FD_114537 | JGI IMG/M metagenome (GOLD analysis project Ga0172375, IMG submission 114537) | Freshwater microbial communities from Kabuno Bay, South-Kivu, Congo - kab_092012_11.1m | ecosystem: Environmental > Aquatic > Freshwater > Lake | place: Democratic Republic of the Congo... | reverse complement strand
TTTGAGGGGCCGTTGGGTTTGCTCTTGAACTTGATCGAACGGCGAAAAATGCACATCTCGCAAGTATCGTTGGCTCAAATAGCCGATGATTATGTTAATTTTTTGAAGAGTCAAGAAAAGGGCTCAATGGAAGAGATGGCTAATTTTATTTTAGTCGCCTCTACATTAATGTTAATCAAATCACTCGCATTATTACCGGGATTACAATTAACCGAAGAAGAGACGACGAGTGTCGCTGAGCTAGAAGAGAGATTAAAAAGATTACAACGAATTCGCGAATTAAGTGGACAGATTAAAGACCGGTTTGGGAAAAATTTAATCTTTCTGCCCGCCAGACCTCGGGCTTCCGCCTTCGCCAAGGCTTCGTCGGACAGGCACTTGAGGTCTGGTGGGGGAAAGGTGTTCGCCCCAACTGAAGAGATCAAGCCCGCTAATTTGCTGGCAACCATCAAAAACTTATTAAAGAATCTACCTAAACCAGAAATTATCCCCGAAAAAATTATCAAAAAGGTAATCAGTTTAGAGGAGGTAATTGGTGACTTAGCCAAACGGGTGAGCAACGCGATGCGGATGTCGTTTAGTGAATTTGTGAAAGATAAAAAGGACAAGGTAAACGTGATTGTTAGTTTCTTGGGGATGCTGGAGCTCGTTAAACAAGGCGCCATCGAGATTGAGCAACAAGCCCATTTTGCCGACATTAAGATGGAAACTAAGGCGGTTGGCGTACCTCATTATTAGCGTTATAATAAGCACATGGATCTAGCTGCGAAAATCGAGGCTATTTTGTTTTACCGCGCCGAGCCAGTAGAGATTAAAGAATTGGCCAAATCAACTAATTCTAGCCCTGAACAAGTGACCGAGGCGATTAAGGTGCTTAAAGAAAAGCTGGCTGATTCTGGTTTGTGTTTGCTCGAATTAAATAATCAAATCGAGCTTGGCACTAATCCTGAATTGTCTGGTTTAATTGAACAGCTGGTCAAAGAAGAATTGGCTCGCGATTTAGGCAAGGCCGCGCTTGAGACTTTGACCTTGATTGTTTATCAAGGGCCAGTGAGTCGTCAGGAGATCGACCAGGTGCGCGGGGTTAATTCGAGCTTTATTTTACGTCATCTCTTGGTCCGCGGGCTGGTTGAGCGAGTTATTGATGATAAAGACGCCCGTCGTTACCTCTACCAGCCAACCATGGAATTATTGCGCTATTTAGGGATCGAAAAAGTAGAAGAATTACCTGAATATGAGATAGTGCAAGCTGAATTAAAAAGTTTTTTAACAACGAATAAAAATGGCGGAGAAATTGCCGAATAAAATTAAACGCGATAATTATGTCATTATCAGTCTTGGCTTGTCACTGGCCTTAATTTGGCTCGGTTTTTTCTTGGTGTATAAAACTGGAGAGTGGCAATTGGCTAAGCAAGAAAAGGAACGCCAGGCAGAAGAAATGAAGATGGCGGCAGAAAAAACTAGATTTTTTGCTAACTTGAACCTGCAAGCCAAGGCCTATGTAATTTATAATGCCGAGACCAACGAGATCATTGCTGGCCAGAACGAAAATGAGGTTTTGCCCTTGGCCTCACTTTCTAAATTAATGACCGCGCTGGTGGCCAATGATTTGGCTCAGCCAGAAGCGCGTCTGACGACAAAAGGCAATGACAGTGGTCTACGTAAGGGAGAACGTTGGCAATTAGCTAGTCTATCGGCCCTGACTCTAGTGGGGTCATCAAATGATGGGGCTGAAGCCTTGGCGCAAACAGCTACCAGCGGAGTCGCTTTCGTAGATCAGATGAATCGTCGGGTTCAAGAATTAGATTTAGCTCCTTTAAGTTTTACCAACCCGACCGGTCTAGATGAGAAATTTGGTCCAAGCAATACCGGTTCCGCTTTAGCCGTGGCCAAACTGATGTCTTATCTCTTAAAAAACAAACCTGAGCTCTTAGCGTTAACGACCGAAACCGCCATTAAAGAAAAAAGTCTGGATAATTTAAATCACGTGATCATTAATACTAACGAAATTGTTGATCAAATACCCGGTTTGATGGCGGGCAAGACTGGCCTGACCAATTTGGCCGGTGGTAATCTCACGGTTGCTGCTAATATCGGTTTAAAACGACCTCTAGTTTTTGTTGTGCTTGGTTCAACCCAAGAGGGCCGTTTTAGTGATACTAAAAAATTGGTCGACGCCGCTTTAAATTATTATTCAACAATCAATAAATAATTTTTAAAAAAATATGACTATAATTTATCTTAGTTTGACAAAAGTCTTTCTCGCTTCGGCCGTTGCCTTCTTTATCGGGATAGCCATTACACCGATCTTAACCGATTATCTTTATAAAAATAAGATGTGGAAGAAGAAATCGGGCAAAGTGGCCCCTGATGGCCGAGAAACGCCAATTTTCAACGAACTCCATAAAGACAAAGAGGTGGGGACGCCACGCTTCGGTGGGGTCATCATCTGGGGTAGTGTCTTGGTCGTAACTTTAATTTTCTGGCTCTTACCTCTGATTTGGTCGGGTACCGACAAATTTAATTTCTTAAGCCGCAATCAAACTTGGCTCCCTCTTTTTACTCTACTTATCGGGGCATTGGTTGGCTTGATTGACGACTGGCGTCAAGTCAAAGCCGAGAAAGATTGCAAAAATGCCGGCCTTTCTTTCTCCCGTCGTTTGGGGGTAGTAATTGTCCTCGGTTTAATCGGCGGGTATTGGTTTTATTTTAAATTGGGAGTGATGGCGATCACTTTGCCCTTCATCGGTCCATTTTGGCTTGGGGTGTTAATTATCCCTTTATTTATTTTGGTAATGATTGCTTTGTTCTCTAGTGGGGTAATTGATGGCCTCGATGGTTTAGCCGGAGGAGTGATGGCGATTATTTTTGCTTCTTACACTGTTATCGCTTTCTTTCAAAACCAAATTGACCTGGCCGCTTTTTGTGGCGCCGTCACGGGTGGTTTGCTCGCTTTCTTATGGTTTAATATCCCGCCGGCGCGCTTCTATATGTCAGAAACGGGCATCTTGGGTCTTACCACCGCCCTTACCGTGGTGGCCTTTCTGACCGATTCCGTTGCCACCTTGCCGATTATCGCTTTACCGCTAGCCGCCACCGCCTTATCAGTAATAATCCAGCTCTTATCTAAGAAATTAAGAAATGGCCGAAAAGTTTTTAAAGTCGCTCCACTTCATCATCATTTTGAAGCCTTGGGTTGGCCAGCTTGCAAAGTGGTAATGCGTTATTGGGTGATTGGCATTATCTTCGCCATCATTGGCATGATCATTACTCTCATTGGCGGACCGAAATTGTAAAAAATTATAAGTTATTATCAAATTTAAAATAAATATAAAACTATGAGTATGGAAAATTTTGGTTCAGCTCCAGAGGACAAAGTCGAAGAAGTTGAATTAACAAGAACAGAGATTGTCGCTCAAATTGTCGTTCACCCAGAGAATACGGAGATTCTAGGACAATATTTTGATCAATTACAAATAAGGGTTGAGAAAGGAAAAATGACTGATTTGGCCTATGTTAAGGAGATCGCTGATACTTACGTTGAAGCGGCTAAACAAAATCCCGATTGGCAAGAGATGGCTGAAGAAGCCCTCGTCGATGTGGAAATTCTTGAAAACCAAACGGGCGGATAGAGAATTTAAGATCATAAAAAATGGAAATATCTAAGCAATTAATAAAAAGTTTTGTCGATTGGACTAAGTTAAAAATTAGAATTCATTTACTGGAAAGAGAGAAGCCATTGAGAGTTTTTTGAAAAAACGGAAACCCCCTTGCGGGGGTCCCTCGGATCTTCCTTGCGGAAGCAAAATGTAACTTCTATTATATATCCATTACTTAAAAAGTCAAGCAAATGCGCACGAAGAAACCAGACCGAATCTTTTTTTTACTGACTCTCGTATTGGTCATTGTCGGCTTTGCCATTTTTTCGTCCGCGGCGCTCGGCCAAGTTGGCAAGGACGGAGCCAGCTTTTCGACTGTCTTATTAAAGCAATTAGCCGTGCTCTTTGCTGGTCTGGTCTTAATGCTTATTACCGCTAATTTACCTTACCAATCACTTAAAAACTGGTCACCGTTTATTTTTATCGGTAGTTTAGCTTTCTCCGCTCTTGTCTTTGTGCCCGGGCTCGGCTTCTCGCACAATGGCGCGACACGCTGGCTTGATGTTGGACCAATTTCGATTCAGCCGGCCGAATTTCTCAAATTAGCCTTAATTATTTTCTTAGCCGCTTGGGCCTCGGCCCGCAAAGAAAAGATTAGACAGCTGACCGAGGGGTTAGCCCCTTTTACTCTTTTTTTGGCCCTAGTTAGCGCAGTGATGTTTTTTCAAAAAGATACGGGCACCTTAATGGTAATGGTCGCTGGCGCCTTGGGCGTTTTTCTCGTGGCGGGTGGTCGTTGGAAGCATCTACTGCTCTTAATCTTGATCGGGGTTATTGGCATTGGGGCCTTGGCTGTCGCTCGTCCACATGTCCGAGACCGTTTAGAGACTTTTTTCAATATCGACAAAGATGTGACTGGTTCATCTTACCAAATTAATCAATCTCTCATTGCCATCGGTTCGGGAGGGATGACGGGGCGAGGTTTTGGTCAGAGTATCCAAAAATTCAATTTCCTACCTGAACCAATCGGCGACTCTATTTTTGCCGTGGCCAGCGAAGAATTTGGTTTAATTGGTTCGAGTTTATTAGTTCTCCTATTTTTAATCTTTACTCTCTACGGCTATCGCTTAGCGAGCAAAAGTGGCGATAGCTTCGGCCGTTTGCTCACCGCCGGTTTAGTCACCCTAATCTCGGCCCAAGCTTTCATCAATATTGGCGCCATGCTTGGCCTCCTGCCGCTCACTGGCGTGCCTCTACCCTTCATCAGCCACGGTGGCACCGCCCTCCTCTTTGCTTTAATCGAGGTTGGGATTATTTTAAGCATCTCCCGACACCACGGAGCCAAAGCAACTTAATTCTCTAAGGTCACAATTTGTGATCTTTAAAATACTTATGAAAAAGACTGCTAGTTCAAAAATTTTAATTTCGATTCCTAACGAGATAATTTTAAGTAAAATTTTTTTGGTAAGAGAGAAAAAGGTTATGGTCGACAGAGATTTAGCTGAGCTATATGAAGTAGAAACAAAAGTACTTAACCAAACAGTAAAAAGAAATATTAGTCGATTTCCGTCGGATTTTATGTTTCAACTGAATAAGGTGGAAATGGAAATTTGGAAGTCACAATTTGTGACTTCCAAAGCTAGCCAGAAAGGACTAAGAAAAAGACCATTTGTTTTCACCGAGCAAGGCGTAGCCATGCTCTCTAGCGTTTTAAACAGCAAGCGGGCAATTCAAGTAAATATCCAAATTATCAGGGCTTTTACTAAGTTAAGAGAATTATTAGCTACCAATAAACAATTGCGAGAAAAGATTGAGGAGATGGAGAAAAAATATGATAAAAAATTACGCGAGATTTTTGAGGTGTTAAAGAGGCTGATTATGGAAGAAGAAAAACCCAAAGAACGAATTGGCTTCCGGCCATAATTGTTGTTATAATCAACCTATGCGGATTTTGTTTACGGGCGGGGGATCGGGCGGACATTTTTACCCGATTATCGCTATCGCTCAAGAAATTAAAAATTTGGCAACAAAAGAGCGGTTGGTTCAACCCGAGCTCTATTTGATGTCTGATGACCCATATAACGAACGGATTTTGTTTGAAAACAATATCAAGTTTGTACCCGTAACCGCAGGCAAAATCCGACGCGATTTGTCACCTCTTAGTTTAATCAAAAATTTTCTAGATTTATTTAAGACATTAGCTGGCTCACTTCAAGCCTTGGTAAAAGTTTTTAAGATCTATCCAGACGTTGTGGTGGGCAAGGGCGCTTATGCCAGCTTTCCCGCCCTCCTCGCCGCGCAGATTTTACGCATCCCGGTAATCATCCATGACTCTGACTCCCACCCCGGACGCGTTAATCTCTGGGCTGGCAAATTCGCCGAACGAGTGGCCCTCTCTTATCCTGAAGCGGCTAAATATTTTAAACCAGAAAAAATCGCTGTCACCGGTAACCCCTTGCGCCAAGAAATCTTAACTCCGACGGCTAATGGCGCCTATGAATATCTGCGCCTTGATAAATCGCTACCGATTATCTTTGTGGTTGGTGGCTCGCAAGGGGCGGCCAAAATCAATAATATCATCGTTGATATTTTACCCAAGATCGTAGATAAATATCAAATCATCCATCAAGCCGGCAAAAACAATCTGGCTGAAATCGAACAACGCTCTCGTTATGTGCTCAAGGGTAACCCCTTTGCCGACCATTATCGCGTCTTTGACTACCTTGATAGCGCCGCTCTACGGATGACGGCCGGTGTGGCTTCACTCGTAATCACTCGCGCCGGTTCCTCACTTTTTGAAATTGCCAATTGGGGTATCCCGGCTATTATTATTCCGATTCCTGAAGATGTCAGTCATGACCAGCGAACCAACGCTTTCACCTACGCCCGAAGTGGCGGGGCCGTGGTGATCGAGGAGAAAAATTTATCAGCTTCAGTCTTACTTTTTGAAATTGAGAAGATTTTAACTGACGAAAAACTTCATGCCGAAATGGTCGCTGGCGCCAAGAGTTTTGCTCGGCCCGATGCCGCCTTGATAATTGCTAAAGAGATTCTTAAAATCGCTCTCCCACATGAAGAATAACGTCGTCACCAGATTTGCGCCAAGTCCAACTGGACTCTTGCATGCCGGTAATTATCGCACGGCCGTTTTTAGTTACCTTTTTGCCCGCCAAAATGGAGGCAAGTTTATTTTGCGGATCGAAGACACCGACCGCGAGCGATCGAAACAAGACTATGCCGACAATATTATCGAGAGTTTGGAGTGGCTTGGCCTAGATTATGATGAGCTTTATTATCAACACGACCGCGCCGAGATTCATAAAAAATACCTAGAAAAATTGATCAGTGAAAATAAGGCTTATATTTCAAAAGAAGAAAAGCCGGCTAATTTAGAAGCGGGAAGAGACTGGCGCGCCGAAGTAATTAGATTTCGCAATCCCAACAAGCGAGTTGCTTTTATTGATAAAGTTCGAGGCGAAGTAGTGATGGACACGACTGATCTTGGCGATTTTGTGATTGCCAAGAGTTTAGACGAACCAATTTTCCACTTGGCCGTTGTGATTGATGATTTTGAAATGGGGGTAACACACGTGATCAGAGGGGAGGATCATATCGCCAATACCCCCCGCCAAATCCTCATCCAAGAGGCCATCGGCGCGCCAACCCCCACTTATGCCCACCTACCACTTGTTTTAGCCCCGGATAGATCAAAATTATCAAAAAGAAAGGGAGCACTCGCTATTACTGAGTATCGCGAACGCGGTTATCTGCCCGAAACAATTTTAAATTATATGGCCCTCTTGGGTTGGAACCCGGGCACAGTGCAAGAAGTTTTTTATAAAGAAGAACTGCTTAAAGTTTTTGATCTGCATAAGGTGCAAAAAGGGGGAGCGATTTTTGATCAAGTTAAACTCGATTGGCTTAACCGCGAATTTATCAAACGGCTCTTGCCAACTAAATTACAAGAAGAATTGGCTAAATTTGTGCCTGAAAAATTCTTATCTTTGGCAAAAATAATCACTGAGCGCATAAATAATTTCAGCGAAGCAAAACAAATGGTTGAAGCAGGAGACTTAGATTTCTTTTTTACTGCCCCCGAGCCAAATAAAAAATTATTAAAAGACGGGAAATTCTTAATAGAAACGATAAATTTATTAGAAGATCTGTCTGATGATGAGTTTAAAGAAGCAGAAAAAATTAAAGAGTGCTTATGGGGTTTTGCAACCGAGAATGGGCGGGGAGAAGTGCTCTGGCCGATGCGGGTGGCTCTCACTGGCCTCGAAAAATCGCCTGACCCATTCACCGTGGCCTCCCTTCTCGGCAAAACCGAAACACTTGCTCGCCTCCGCCACGCCCAACAAATCCTAGGTTAAGTATACAAATCTGTGGATAACATCACCAAAAAACCCTTATTTATCGGAAGTCGAACTTCGATATTTTCGGTAATTTTAATGAGCCTTTTTTTGCTGACAAATACTGATCAGAATTTTCTACAAGCAGCGAGTGTTGACGAGCTCCAAAATAAAATCCAAGCCAATCAAGAGAGTATTAAAAAACTAGATGAGGAGATCGCCGGCTATCGCTCCCAGCTTAGCCAAGTGGGCGCAGAAAAGTCATCGTTGAATAGAGAAATAAATAAGCTGGAGCTGGCCCGCAAGAAGCTCCAAGCCGATATCGCTGTCACCCAAAATAAAATAAATATCGCCACCCTAAAGATCCAAGATCTCAGTCAGGGGATAAAGACAACGGCCGAGAAGATTAGTGGTGGCCAAACTTCTCTCGCCGAGGCTCTCCGTCAAGTTAATGATCACGAACAAGTCAGCTTGGCCGAAAATTTAATTGGGGGAGAAACTTTGGCTGAATTATGGGACAAGCTAAATCGCTACGAAAATCTCAATCAACAGGTTGACAATTTGATCAGCGAATTACGCCAAGATAAAAAACAATTGGAGGGTGATAAACAAAAAAAAGAGGTGGAAAAAAAGCAGTTGGCCAATTTTGCCAGTCAATTAACTGATCAAAAAAAGATCACCGAGCAAACCAAACAACAAAAAAATACTCTTCTGGCTGTCACCAAAAGCAAAGAGGCGACTTACCAACAATTGTTAGCTGACCGGCTAAAGAAGAAAGAACAAGTCGAAAACGAGTTATTAAAAGCCGAAAATGAACTTAAATATACCCTTAACCCCAAGAGTCTCCCCAGTATGGGTAAGGGAGTTCTCGCCTGGCCCCTCGATCATATCTTAATTACCCAAAAGTTTGGCAATACTCAATTTGCCCAAACTCACTATGATGGTAAGGGTCATCGGGGAGTAGACTTTGCCGCGACAGTGGGTGATGCCGTCTATGCCGCCGCCAGCGGGGTAGTAATGGGAACTGGTGATACTGATATCACTTGCCGTGGCGCTTCTTATGGCCGGTGGGTCTTGATTAAACATAATAATGGTTTAGCAACAATCTATGCCCATCTTTCCGTAATTAAAGTCAGTGAGGGCCAACAAGTCGATACCCGTCAATTAATTGCTTATTCTGGGAATACTGGTTATACCACCGGCCCCCATCTCCACCTGACCGTAATCGCTGGTGACGGGGTTAATATTGGCACTCTAAAAAGTAAGGTGGCTGGTTGTGGTATCTATCGCATCCCAATTATCCCCACTGGCGCTTATCTAAATCCCTTAAATTATTTATAATATAGAGAGTATGAAAACTAGCTCACAACAGGGTCTAGCTAAATTGATCGCCTTGATCGTGGTGGCTGTTTTGCTCCTAAGCTATTTCGGCATCAACATCCAAAAGATTACCGAGTCTGACGCCGGCAAAGCCAATTTTGGCTATGTCTGGCAACTTACCCAGCAAGTAGGGGCTTGGCTCGCTAATTTATACCAACAATACCTCGCCCAATACCTCCAACCCATCCTCAAGTATTTGCCATTTTAAGGCTTAAAATAGGGGTTGACTTTTTTAGCCCTTTATGCTACACTATACACATCCTACTATTGTCAAGAGTTACATACACCAATAGTTAAGTTAAGTAGGATTATCCCAACGAAAGGCGGGACAACGTCGAAATTAAGAAAAACAGTTCGTCTTAATAACTCTATTTGTCGCTCTGGCCGTTGTTTGGCCCATAGGCGATAGGTAGTTTTACTTGGCTTATTTTACAAACCCTACAAATAGGCATCGCAAGCCTTATAATTACCGCTAGTTCAACCGGTCCGACTTTGGCCATGAATCCGCTCTTAACCAACGAGATTAAGACCGAATCCGCCCAAGTTGAGACCTACTCAGTCGAACGTCCTGAAGGTGTGAGCGCCTTGAAGATCTATAATGAGATTATCTCGGCCGGCACCAAATATGGTATCAAGACTGACACCGCCTTGCGCATCGCTCGCGCGGAAAGCAATTTTCGCCAGTACGATGAGAATGGCACCGTCTTGCGGGGCAAAGAAAATCCGGCTGATGTGGGCATCTTCCAAATCAATGAGAAGTACCACCTCGACCGCAGTGAGAAGCTCGGCTTCGACATCCACAACGCTCACGATAATATCGAGTACGCGATGTGGTTGCTCAAGAACGAGGGGACTCGCCACTGGAATTGGAGCAAATCCAAATGGGGCGGTTCTGGATATCTCAAAACTGACGCCTAAACCTAAACTAGCGTAAATTCAAAAAGCCCTTGGTCACAGACCCGGGGCTTTTTGGGTGACGGACGCAAGGAGAAGTGAGTGATAAAAATATTTTATTAAATTAAATTTTTAAAATTTTATCACTAGGGTAGGGGGGACTTGAATGAGGTGAGTCCTCAAGTGAGCCCGAGGTCTCTCCTCGTTCAAGTCTAGGGCTATGTCGCAAAATCTATGTTGTGCGACGTAGCTAGTAGTTATCCACAGCTAACCCAAACTACTATCCCCTAATGAAACATTTGACTATTTGCCGAATGTTGTGTTAAACTTTTTGGCGGAAGGATGGCCGTGGGGGCCTCCTGTAAAGTGAGGAAAATACCGTATGTCTCAAGATCCGCTCTCCCCTGTCGAAGATCAAGAGGGAACAACCGCTACCCTATCCCCTGATATGGGTACCCTCTCAAACCTCTTCCCTAATCTCGCCAAACGACTGGCGGTCAAACAACAGCAGGCCGAGCGAGAGAAAGAGAAGAAAGGCAAAACCAAACCGTGGCAGACCACGATTTTGGGCAAGATCTAGACAAGGGTCTTCACAAGCCCCGAGCGCGCGCATTCATTACCATCATTATATTGCGCGCTCGGGGTTATTCTTTTGCCTGTTTATTGGACCGACGAAGTGTTCTCAATTTGTATCGGCTCGCGGCAACCCTCAATTTTAGATAAACGACCGAAACCAAAGGCCAAAATGGCCACCAAGATTACTAAACAGACAATAAACAGCTCACGCTCATATCTTAAAAATCCGCTCTTTACTTTTTCCTCATTTTCATTTATACTCATAGGGTTATAGTAATACAAATATGGCACATAGAAAAGCGGGCGGTACTGCCAAAAACTTAAGAGATTCTAATCCGAAGTACCTCGGAACCAAACTTTATGATGGCGAGATGGCGCGCGCCGGTAATATTATCGTGCGTCAGCGTGGCACCAAAATTGTGGCGGGTAAGGGCACTGCGGTCGGCAAAGACCACACCATCTTCGCCAAGACTGACGGTAAGGTTAAATTCGCTACCAAGCGCCAACTTGGCTTTAACGGGCGAGTTAAGGTGATGAGTACAGTCTCGATCGAGGCTAAATAGTTTCGATTTTAATTAAGACTTCTTTAGTAAGATCGCCCAGTTTAAGGGCGATTTTACTTTCGCCGGTTTGTTTAATCGGTTGATCGAGTTTGATTAAATTAAGTGGCACGTCAAGACCAAATTGTTTTTTAATCTCGGCCTCAATCTCCTTTTCGTGAAGCGAGGCAAACAAGTGCCCTACTTCGTTGGCCTTAACTTTAATCACTAACGGATTGTCTTTTAAAATTTCGTAAAGTTGTTGAACCGAATTAGCCGTGCGCGTATTTTGTTCAATCTTAGTCTTGGTGATTTGCTCAATTTTTGCCAAATTAGCCGGTGTGGCCGGTAGCGCTCTCCCCTGCCCTAGCAAAAAATTGCGAGCGAAGCCATCATTGACATCCTTAACTTCGTGTTTCCTACCCACCTTCGCCACATCTTGCAGTAAAATAATTTTCATAATCAAATCTTATCAGGGTGTTTTGATTTAGAAAATATTGACAAAATTCGTTTTTTTAGACTAATTTCAGGATTTTTTGCCATCTCATACATCTCTGGCGTATAAATTAGATTCAATTCTTTATCAACTACTGGTATATACCAACCATTCTCGTCAAGTGCTTTACGAACAAACTCTAACCTCGAGGCAGAGCAAATGATTAAATCTATTTCAGTAGATGGATATCCTACTCTTACCCCCACATGATTGCCTGATACTCCATTACTGTTTTCAAATAATTCAAATTTTTGAAGAGAATCGCTGTCGCCAAACTGTCCTCGATCTCTTATGTAAAAAACTATTTCTCCATAATACCAAGGGTTGCCATCTGATGGCCCAGTTTCTTCTCGATAACCAATAACTTTTTTATTCCTTTCTCTTTCCCCAACAACATATTTATTTTCAAATTTTGTACTAGTGACATCTTCTTCTAACCTAAAAAAGTCAACGTCAAAAACCGAATAAATATCTGGAAAAGAATTCCAACCCTTAAGTTCTGAGGAAATGTCTCCGCTTTTGATAATCTCAGCTAAACGTCGCCACAAAACACCTCTCACTAATCCGCCTTTCTCAAATTTGAAAGAACCCCCTTTTATCTGTTTGGCTATATCTAACCCTCTCTTTTGAGCTTCTCTTATTGATTCTTCTGAATTTATCTGTTGATAAACTTTGAGTAAATCCCTGCGAATAATTTCATAAAATTTTTCGATATCAAACAATTCTTCTTTTTTAAAAGCTTCTTGTTTTAAATATGGACTAATACCAGAACGAGCAGCTTTTTCTATTCTTTCTTTAGGAAACATGATCTTAAACATTAGCATTCTTTTGTCCACCTCCGACACATTTTGATTGTTTAGAGTATTTTCAACTTCTCTTAATGCCCCCTCTGGATCGTCCTGATTAAGAATATGGCTCTCAAACCATTTTTTATGATGATCGGCTATTTTAAATTTATTAGTAGCTACAGAAATTTGTTCATCAAGAGAAATTTCTCCGTTAGATTCTTTGTCTTCCTTTTTATTTAAATCTGGGAAATCTTCCATTTTATTTAAGAGTTTTCTCCAAAAAAATCTTGAAAAGAAGTTTGTCCCCCATCCTTAAGCAATCTCTTAACTTGTTCTTTTAATTTATCACCTAAAGACACACGGTCTTGAGTTGTTGTCATCATCTCCAGTTGAGGAGAACTCCCAAAGACCTCGCTTACAATAAAATCAAAAGATTTATCTGGCAAAAAATCCAATGCCCCTTCCTTTGATAAGTCTAGTTGGTAGTGTTCAAACTCTTCACTTCCAAGATCGCCAATATCAATTCCCACAGGATGAGCGCCAAGCTCTAATAAAGCTCGGCACAACCAAGGTTCATACATTCTGGGTATCCCTTCTATTAGTGTGTCATATGATCCCCTCTCTTTTAGAAGTTTGCTTCTATAAGGGTTCCTCTTTGTCTCTTTTAAAATATCCTGGCTCTCTTTATCTAGAGTGTGACCGCAACCAAGATCTAATACCCTCTTTCCTTTAACATTATCTACGCCACCAAATTTGTTTACAATATATTCAAGATTTGCCTTAAGCCGGAGGATCGACCCTTCGTAAGAATACTTTGTCTTTAATTTTTCTATTGCTTGATTAAGGGCTTCTCCATCATTTTTTATCGCGGTTATCTGTTCTTGATTGTTCATATCCCTATTTAGTCAATAGCTCAACCGCCTTATCAAGTTGCGGATCTTTGCCGGCTTTAACATCATCTTCGGTCATTAGCACTTCAACATCGGGCTTGAGACTATTGAGCGAGATCGAGTGACCCTTGGGGGTATACCATTTGGCAATGGTAATTTTGAGCGCCGAGTCGCTGGTTACCGGCACGAGTTCTTGCACCGAGCCCTTGCCGAAAGTCTTCTCCCCCACCAAAGTTGCCTTACCATATTCAGACAAAGCGCCAGCCAAAATTTCGGATGCCGAGGCACTACCTTTATCGATTAAAATAACCATTTTCAGATTGTTATTGAAGACATTGTAACCATGACTACGGTAAGTCTTATCTTCTTTACTTGAACCGCGTTTTTCAACCACGATAGTCTTGCCTTCGGGTAAGAAGAAACTGGCCATATCTACCGACACGTCTAAAAAGCCACCCGGATTGCCCCGCAAGTCGATAATTAATTTGTCAGTCTTGGCCTCGATGAATTGACGCAAGGCGTTACGAAAAAGATTGGGTGAATTTGCTGAAAAATTAAACAAACGAATTAAGAAGACCCCCGATGGCAACTTTTTCGACTCAATGGTGGGAATAGTAATGACCGCGCGCGTCACAGAAATCTCAAACGGTTTGTCTTTATTTCGCATCAGGGTTAATTTAACTACTGTCCCCTCTGGACCCCTAATTAAATTGACCGCCTCGTCGGACGCTAAGCCGGCAGTGAGTTTCTCGTTGATCTTTAAAATCTTATCACCGGCCAAGATCCCTGCTCGCTTAGCGGGCGAATCTGGCAATGGCGAAATGACGGTCAAAACTTCATCTTTAATTCCGATCTCCATCCCGACACCGCTGAAATTGCCATTTAATTCTTCATCAAACTTTTTCTTTTTCTCGGGCGGGAAGAAGCTGGTATACGGATCACCAAGTGAGGCTGCCAAGCCACTGATCGCCCCCCAAACTTTTTCTTGATTGGTGGCATGGATGGTAGTAGAGCTATTGCCATTATCCGCCACATATTTTTCGTTTAACAAATTCCACGCTTGCCAGAATGGTTCAAAGTCAACCTCCGGCGGTTTAGTCACTTCTTTGTTAGACAAGCCAATTACTCGATCAATCGCCGGCCGTTTCTCGTAACCAAGATAGACCCCCAACGCAAAAGTAGCGGCCCAAGCCACTATTACCAAAAACCAAACCAGACGCCTAATGAACGTTGTTGTCATTTGCTTAGTTTAATTATAGAATAAGACGAATGATTAAACAAATAAAATACAAGAATGTTACTTGGCTCGACGTCAGCGCCCCCACCCGAGAAGAGATCGACAATTTGGCAAGAAAGTATAATTTGCATCCGGTCGCCACGGAGGAGTTGATTTTGCCTTCTAGTCGGTCAAAAGTTGATTGGTATGAGGATTATATCTATCTAACTCTCCACTTCCCCACTAATAGCAAGAAGATTGTAGAGATCGACTTCATCCTTGGCCAAGATTTTGTCTTGACCACCCACTATGAAGTCGTCCCGCCCCTGGCGGAATTTGCCCAAATTTTAGATGGTGGCAGTGATGGCAAAAAAGAAAAAAGTTTCCACGCTGGTCATTTGTTTTATTATATGATTCGCGAACTCTATGGCCCACTCGAAGCCGAGCTTGATGGGGCCAATCATCGGTTAAAACAAATTGAAGAAAAGATTTTTGCCGGTCATGAAGATTCGGTCGTCCGCGACCTCTCACAAATTAATCGTCAATTACTTGACATTAAATGGGCGCTTAAATTCCACCATGAAGTGCTAAACTCTTTGGTTTCAATTGGCAAAGAATTTTACGGCGATAAATTTAATTATTACCTGCAAGCGATTATCGGCGAATATGAGAGGATTGCTGAGTTGGTCAAAAGCAACCGCGAAATTTTTACCGAACTCCACAATACTAATGAATCATTGCTAGTAATTAAGAATAATCGGATGATGCGCTGGCTAACGGCTCTAGTGGCCCTCTTCTCTCTTATCTCTTTAATCGGTCTATTTCTTACGCTTTAGCAAATCATGAATCCTGCCAAGCTTAAAATGTACACCTGCGGTCCAACGGTTTATAACTTTGCCCACTTGGGCAATTTGCGATCTTATGTTTTGGCTGATTTATTGTATCGGGCGAAGAAATTTAGTGGCGAAAAGGTGAAATGGGTAATGAATATTACTGATGTTGATGATAAAACTATTCGCAACACTATTAGCGAATTTGGCGAGGGATCAGGAGCAGAAGAATTGGCAAAATACACCGACAAATATTACCAAGCTTTCTTGCAAGATTTAGAGAAATTAAATGTCTCAGTCTCTGATATAAAATTTATTAAAGTTTCAGAGGTGATACCACAAATTCAGGATTTTATTATTAAATTAATCGACAAAGGCTACGCTTATCGCGCCGAAGACGGTAGCACTTATTTTAGTATCGAAAAGTATCAACAAGATTTTGGCCATTATGGCGAATTGGTTGGCGATAAGTTTTTGGAGGGAAAGAAAATTAGTGCCCGAGTTAAAAATGATGAGTATACCAAAGATGACTTAAGTGACTTTGCTTTGTGGAAAGCGCGCGAAGAGAACGATGGTCAAATTTTCTGGTCGCACCCGATTCTCGGCGAGGGTCGACCGGGTTGGCATATCGAATGCTCAGTGATTAATGATGTGGCTTTTGGAGGCGAAGCAACCGACATTCACACCGGTGGCGTCGATCTGATTTTCCCCCACCACACTAACGAAATTGCCCAGTCTGAAGCTTATTCGGGGCAACCTTTTGTTAAAGAGTGGTTCCATAATGAACACATGCTCGTCGATAATCAAAAGATGAGCAAATCGCTCGGCAATATTTATGCGCTGACCGACCTAGAACAAAAAGGCTTCTCTCCCCTCGCCTACCGTTACCTCTTATTGCAAACTAACTATAAGCAAAAAGTAAACTTTACTTGGGAGTCACTGACCGCCGCCCAAAAGGGTTATGGTAATTTGAAAAATAAAATTGCAAAAATTAAAGAGGGAGGAAGTCCGACTTCGCGTAGCCAAGTCGTACTTCCGGACTCGCCTCTTCGCAAAACCGACGACTATTTACAAGATTTCTCCTCCAAACTCCCCACCCTCAACACCGCCTCGGCTCTCGCCACTCTGCAATCTGTCATTAATGCCAAAGATCTCTCCTCCCCCCAAAAGCTTGAACTAGTTGCCCAATTCGACCAGGTTTTAGGATTGAAGCTTCTTTAGGTTTAGATTAAAAAATTCAAAATTAAACTTATAATTTACAATTTAATGTTAACCGTTTTAACGATCGTCAATTTGGTTAACATCAGAACATTATGAGACTAACTGATGAAATATTATTTTTCTTATCCCAAAACCCTGGTAATTATAAGTTATTGAGAAGAAGACTTGGCGATGCTTATTTTGAAGAAAAACTGGAAGAGGAAGCTGAGCAACGTCGCGCAGAACGAAAAAGAGATAATAAGAGGGATCGTGTTTTTCGGGTCACTCTATCAAAATTAAAAAGCCGAGGCTTAATCAAATCCGAGAATGAAATCTGGAAAATAACGACTGAGGGCCTAAGAAAGATTGCTGGTCAAAAACTTTTTCCTAAGCTCAATTTACAAAAGCCAAAAAAAACTAAGCAACAAGTAATAATTGCCTTTGACATCCCCGAAGACAAAAGAAAATCGAGATATTGGCTTAGGGTCGAATTGGTTAGCCTAGGCTTTAAAATGTTACAAAAAAGTGTCTGGCTTGGACCGGCCCCGTTGCCAAGAGAATTAATTGAACATTTAAAACTAATGGACTTGTTGCCTCACATCAAATTTTTCGAAGTTAAAAAATCAGATATCGTTTGAAAGCCATTCTTCGTTATTTGAAAACCCAATGTTAACCTTTTTGCCGATCGTCAATTTGGTTAACACAAAAAGATAAAAAACTCTTTGATCATAAAGCATACTATATATCGAAAGTCACAGAAAACCCGCTGGGCAGGTTCTCTGCGTCAACGGGTTAGAACCGGGCTTAGTCATGCCAAAGCGCGTCTTGATCTGCTTGGATTTTAGTCAAGGCTAACCAAAGCTGATAAGCGCTGGTATCCTGATCGGCCGAAGAGTCGGCGTGGTTTCGAGCCGCATTCCAGAGGCTAAGATCGCCATCTTCAGCTATCGTGTCTTTGTCTTTAGTAGCGATAGGAATCAGAACCTCCAGAACAAAATCGAACGCTCCGTCAAAACCAGCCTCTTCAAGCGCGTGTTCAAAATGGTTAATTCTCTGAGCCTTCGTGTATTTAGGCATGAGAACCTCCTCTCTCTCCCCTGTTTATACACCGGTAGTCCACAAAAGTCTAGTTTGCCCTCTTTTCTTTTCACTTTTGGCTTATGCTAGAATATGGCCATGGCCGTTAAACAAGCATCACCCTACACCACCAATTTGCGCATCCCGCCCAACGATAGTGAGGCGGAACAAGCTTTACTTGGTTCAATTATGATTAGCCCCAAGAGTTTGGGCGAGATTGCCGACTTTTTAAAACCAGAAGATTTCTATTCTCTCCGCCATCATAAAATTTATAATGCCATGCTCGACCTCGCCGATGTTGGCTCGCCAATCGATATTGTTTCGGTTTCGTCGCAACTTAAAGACAAGGGCTTGCTGGATAGTGTCGGTGGTTCAAGTTATCTTGCCGAACTAGCTGGCAAAGTGCCCTCGGCTGGCAATATCAAACATTACGCCGAATTGGTTTACAAAAAATCAGCCTTGCGTAATTTAATTTTATCGGCTGACCAAATTTCGGAATTGGGTTATCGCGAAAATGAGGACGTTACTGATGTGCTTGATCGCGCGCAAAAAATCATCTTTAATCTCGGCGCTTATGCCAACAAAAAGATTACGAATATTAAGGATGCTTTAGCTGAGGCCTGGGAACGCTTTGACCATTTAAGCAAAACTGAAGGGAGTATGCGTGGCGTACCAACCGGTTTTAAGGATCTTGACGCTAAACTCTCTGGTCTGCAAAAATCTGATTTGATCATTCTCGCCGCTCGCCCCTCCATGGGCAAAACCTCGCTGGCCCTTGATATCGCTCGTCATGTCGCCTGTCGCGAAAAAATCCCGACTTGCATCTTCTCACTTGAGATGAGTACTCAACAACTCACCGACCGCCTGCTCGCCGCTGAGAGCTTTGTTGATTCGTGGAAATTGCGCACTGGCGCCATTCGCGCCGATGAAGACTTCTCTCGTTTGCGTGACGCGCTTGATGTGCTCGCTCAGGCTCCCCTCTTTATCGATGATGAACCGTCCAATAATATTATGCGGATGAAGTCGGAAGCGCGCAAATTAAAAGCTGAACACGGTTTAGGTTTAATCATTGTCGACTATCTCCAACTGATGGTCCCCCGTCGCGAGACCGACTCGCAAGTACAAATGGTGACCGAAATTTCGCGTTCGCTTAAAGCGCTCGCGCGCGAGATTGACGTGCCAGTGCTCGCTCTCTCTCAACTCTCGCGCGCCGTCGAACAACGCGGGGGCAAACCGCGCCTCTCCGACTTGCGTGACTCCGGCTCGATCGAACAAGATGCCGACGTAGTGATGTTTATTCATCGGGAAAAAGATGAAGAAAGTAACGAGAAAAATAGTTTGGCTGAGATTTTGATTGAGAAGCACCGCAACGGCCCCACCGGCAAGGCCGAGCTCTACTTCGACTCGGCCCGCACCAGCTTTAGTAATATGGAAAAGGGAGACTTTGGGAATTTTTGATTCCCCGCAAGCTCAAGCTTTTTAAAAAGTCCTCGGATCTCCTCAATCTACGATTTCGGCCAGACATTTTTAAAAAGCTTACGCTTGCTTAGAAAAAAAATAATAAGTCTGATCGAAGCACAAAACACAATGCAACCAATTAATCAATTAACCGACTTGTTTCGCAAACTCCCCGGCATTGGCCCACGCCAAGCTCGACGTTTTGTTTATTATTTACTGACCGCTGATCAAAACTGGCTTGACGAATTGAGCGAGAAAATCAAAAATCTGAAAAAAGAAATCAGGCAATGTGCCCGTTGCGGTCGCTATTTTAATAATGGTTATCGCGCTGAAGCGAGCGAGTGTAAAATCTGCACCGACCCCGACCGCGACAAGGGCTCGCTCCTAATTGTCGAAAAAGATATTGATCTGGAAGCAGTGGAGAAAGCTGACACTTATCGCGGGTTTTATTTTGTCATTGGTGGCACCGTGCCCATCCTCGACCCTAATCCCGAATCACATATCCGCTTTGCTCCTTTGCTTAAATTACTCGACCAACAACTCAAAGATGGCTTGAGCGAAATTATTATTGCTCTCTCGGCTACGACAGAAGGCGACCACACGGCCGAATGGTTAATTGAAAAATTACGGCCAATTACCAGTCAAACTAACCTGAGAATTTCCCTCCTCGGCCGAGGCCTCTCCACCGGCTCCGAGCTTGAGTATGCTGATGCCGAAACGATCAAAAATGCGCTAACAAATAGGCACTAAAGAAAAAATCGCCCTTTAGGCGATTTTTTCGATTTTGACTTGAGTGAATGGTTGGCGATGACCAGCCTTCTTGTGCTCGCGCACCTTGGCCTTGTAGTGGACAACGACCACTTTCTTATCTCGCCCCTCTTGTTCGAATTTAGCGGTCACCGTCGCCCCCTCCAGATATGGTGTGCCAACCTTGACCTTATCGCCATCGGCAATCAATAAAACTTTATCAAAAGTCACTTCGGCTTTACCGGCTGAATCCAGTTTTTCCACCTTTAAAGAGTCGCCCTGGGCGACCTTGTATTGCTTACCTCCGGTTTCGATAATGGCGAACATAACAGAGGCATTATACCCAAAACTCGGGAAAAGGCAAGAAAAAACCCGAGGACTCGCCTTTAAAGGCCTCTCAAGGCAAGTCCTCGGAATTTTTAAGCTAGTCCTCAAGATTGGGTTTATCGAGCGCCTGAGGGTCAATGCCAGCCCCCGCGCCAGTGACCCGCATCACGTCTTTATCTACCTTTTTAAGCTCCTTGTAGGCCAAATTATAGTGGCTAACGGTCGTCCCAAGGGCGCCCCCTAGCTTAGCCATATAGCCCTCATAGGCCCCTAGGTGCTTGCCTAGCTCCTCCACCCTCTTACGTATCTCCTTGGCCGATTCTTCAATCTGGAGGGCTTTTAGGCCCTGTAGGACGGTCTGGAGATAGGCCAAGAAGGAGGTCGGCGAGACGATAATCACCCGGTATTTTGAAGCGGCGCGCTGGATTAAATTCTCGGTATTTTCGTCTTGCAAGGCGCCAATTTTATTAACCAAAAGATCATAATAAATGGCCTCGTGTGGGATGAACATAAAGGCAAAATCCATCGTCCCTTGCTCGGGCTGAACATATTTGGCCGTTTCGGTAATGCGCAATTTGAGATCATTAACAAAGGCTTTCTCTAGTCTTTCTCTTTCTGACTCATTTCTTTCTTCCACAATCCGATTATAATTTTCGAGCGAGAATTTAGAATCAACGGGAATAATTTTATCTTTGACAAAAACCACCGCGTCCACAATCGTACCATCAGGGAAGGGGTATTGCATTTGGTAAGAGCCGGGTGGCAAAACATTTTTCAATAAAGTTTCGAGATAATATTCACCCAAAATCCCGCGCTGTTTGGGATTTTTCAAAATATCTTGTAATGATTGCAATTGGTCGGCAAAGCTCACGACTTGCCGATTCGTTTCGTCTAACTTGGTTAGTCGTTCAGTGACGTCGCGAATAATTTTGGCCGATTCAAATTTATCTTTTTGCAAGACTTCAAATTGATTCTGCAATTTATTATCAACCACGCGACTTAAGTCGGCCAATTGATTTTGTAAGAGCATCAAAGCAGAATTATCTTTTGTCTCTTCGATTCCCTTTTTGCCCCATAACTTAATAACGGCAATCGCCAGCCCAAAACCAACAACCAAACCACCTAAAATAAAGACGATAATGTCCATCATTCATATTGTAGCAAATTCCCCCAGAAGATAAAATAAGCTATAATCTAAAATATGCCTAAAAAATTACTGGCCATTGTTGTTTTGTTTTTGGCAATTTTGGCTTCACTCTTGCTTATCTACCCCAAGCAGACAACTTCTCTAAAACAAAAATTGGGATCGATGACCCACCAACTGGCCGCTCTCTTTTTTGTCGACACGGTCACGGTTGATATTTTACAAACTAAGTACCAGCAACCAGCTACGAGTAAAAAAATAAAGATTTTAATCGTGCCTGGGCATGAGCCAAATGACGGTGGTGCTACATACAAAGATCTTAAGGAGCGTGATTTGACGATCGTGATGGCGGAGAAACTAGCAACTAAATTAACAAGTAATGCCCGTTATGAAGTCACGCTGGCCAGCGACAAAAGTGGCTAGGATCCGGAGTTAAGCGCTTACCTAGATTCTCATTGGGACGAAATTAAGAAATGGCAAATTAGCCAAAAGCAATTAGCTAAAGAATTAATCGTCAATGGCAAAATTAAAGAGATCAGTAGTCCACCCCAACATGGCAAGACTCAACCGGCGCTAGCCCTCCGACTCTATGGCATCAATAAATGGGCCGGGACCAAAGATTTTGACATCACTCTTCATTTACATCTAAATGACGATAGATTACATCGACGCAATAAACCGGGCAAGTATTCGGGCTTTGCGATTTATGTCCCCTACGAACAATATTCCAATGCTAAAACCGCGCAGAAGATCGGTGAGGATATCTTCAAGCAACTCAAGACCACCTACCCAGTTAGTAATCTAAACCAAGAAAAAGATGGTTTGATCGAAGATCAGCAATTAATCGCTCTTGGTCGTTATAATACCTCCGATACTGCGAGCCTTTTGATTGAATACGGTTATATCTATGAATCCAAGCTGGCTGATGAGACTGGGCGCGAACAATTCTTCAGCGCTTTTGCCGACAAAATTTATCTCGGCTTAGAAGACTTTTTTAAATCGAGTCCTTCGACTGGTTCTTCCTGATATCGAGATTGACCTTAGTATAAGGTCGGCCAAAAAATATCGTCCAAAAATAATTAAGGGCATAACGACTGGCCACGCGAAGCATCCCCTCTTTAGCTAAACGCCGACCGGAGGTGACCATTGACAAACTAAAGGCAAATTTGATTTTACCAACTTCGCAGATGCGCATCGCCACATCAGTCTCCTCGCCATAAAAATCAAATTGATCAAAATGGTAACCGCCAATTTGCTCAAGTGCCGAACGGCGCAAAATAAAATTACCCCCTTGTAACATCGCCCCCCTTCGCGCGGAATGAAAGGTTAAATAGCTCGACCAGAGACCAAGGGCATAGTAGACTCGCGAAAGCCGATTAAACCAGCTGGGCAAATCATAATAAATATAGGGGCCACTCAAGGCGACAAGCTTAGGATTCTTTTCAAATTCCTGAAAGATTTTCTCAATCCACCCTTCGGGGATCAAACTGTCAGCGTCAATATTCGCAATCAAATCCCCCGTCGAGTTAATAAAGCCAGTTTGTCGCGCGCGAACTAAACCCTTACGAGGCTCATCGACAACTTTTACTTGAGCAAAGGAACGAGCAATCTCACCAGTACGATCAGTGCTGGCATTATTAACTAAAACAATTTCAACTTCTCTTCCCTGCACTCCTACTCTTTTAATTGTATTGGCAAGAGTCTTAGGCAAAACCGCCCCTTCGTTATAAGCTGGGATAATTAAGCTAAGCCTCATTTTGATTTAAAGCCAAATTATAAACCTCTTCCCATTCTTTGATAATATTTTGTTTAGCATATTTTTCGACTTTTTGTCGGGCATTTTTGCCTAATTCTTGCGCTCGTTCTGGATCACGCAAAAGTTTAACCAACTTTTCGGCCATAGCGCGGTAATCATCAACGGGCACAATGTAACCGTTAGTTTCATCAACATATTCAGGAATCGCTCGACCGTTAACACCCACCACGGGCAAACCACAAGCCATCGCCTGCAAGGCCACCATCCCTTGCGATTCGATCGCGCTAGCAATGGCAAAGATTTCCGAAGCCTGAAATAAATTCGCGAGTTGTGGTTTATTGAGGGTCCCAACAAATTTGACATTATTTTGTAAATCAAGATCATCAATTATTTTTTGCCAATTTTGACGTTGGATCCCCGAACCAGCCAGAGCCAGGACCACTTGAGGGAATCGCTGGCGAACAAGATTAATTGCTTGTAACAAAATCTCAACTCGTTTCTCGATCGCAAAACGGCCGGCAAAAGATATAATCGGCCGACCAATTAAATCAAATTCTGATTTTAACCTTTCTTTAGCGAGTGGATCAGCCAGCGGTTTAAAATTATCAGTATCAATAATGTTAGAGATTACTCGCGTCGGACAAATGAGACCATTTTGTTGCATCGCTTGCGTCGCCACCCGTGAAGGTGTTGTGACAATCGAGCAATGATTATAAAACCAAGTTTCGTAACCGACAATAATTCTGATAAAAATTTTACGAGCAAAAGGAAAATAAACACCAAACTCCGAAGTGATACTATGATTGGTGCCCACGAGAGGGACCTTTAACCAGTGACTCGCCCATAACGCCTCAAGGCCAGCGCCAAAGATTGTTTGGGTGTGAATAAGGTCTGGACGATCACTTTTCAGCAAACGATAACCAGCGCCAAAAGATACCACCAAACGCGCGCTAAAAATCCAGTCGGGCAGAGGCAAAGAAAAAAGACGAAAAATGCGAACGTTCGGTCCTAAATCAAGCTCTGTCTCTGTTAATTGCCGTCGGCGATAATAATTTCGCGTAAATTTTGGCGCCCAAATGCTAACTTGATGACCCCCCTCACCCAGGGACCGAGCTAAAATGGCGGTTGAGTCTTCAAGTCCCCCAAGATTCGGATAAAAAGAGTCGGCAAAAATAGCGATGCGCATATCTAGTCTGGTTTTTTGTTATTTAAACTTTTACGCCAATAATAAAAACCTCCAACTAACGCTAGGATCAAAATAGCCGATAAAATCGCCCCGACATAATCAAGATAGATAACAATTTTTTGATAAGCATCGCCAACTAGATAACCGACGAGCATTAGGGTCGCGGTTTTGACAAGCTCGATTGTCAAACTATAACGAACAAAACGATAGAAACTATACCTAGCCAGACCGGCGCCAGCTAATACGGCCGCTGCTGCCAGATGAGGAGTAATTTTGGCAGCGAGAAGAATCTTACCTCCGTGATTATCGAAATGATTTTTTAATTTGACAGTCTGCTCTAAATTTAGATTAAGCCAAGCGCCCCATTTTTTAATCAAAGGCAAACCTCCCCAATAACCAATCCCATAATAAAAAGCATCGCCCAAGAGATTGGCCAGAATCAAAATCAAATAGGCAATAAAAAAATTTAGAATGCCCAAAGCCGAAAACCAACCACAGATGACAGCGATAATCGGCCCCTCCACGAAAGCAATGGGGAAGATTAACAAATAACCATAAGCTTTTAGCAAAGTGACAACTTGAGCCACCGTAAACATATCATGAAATGATAACATAAATAGAACCCGAGAAAAATGGCAAAGCCGTCTCGGTCAAAGACCAAAACGGCTTTAAAAATCGAGCAAGCTCAGATCGGAGCTTTGACCACCCAACGAAAGTCCGGCTCATACTGAGCGAGCACTCGTTTGGGGATATAGGCCGGGTGTGAGTAGCGAGCATCGTTGCTCTCGCTGAGGCAAACTTCTATGTACCAGCCAGAAATCATCCCGGCGCGATAGAAATCGGCCAGGCAATGAGCCAGACGCTCTTCCGCTCGAGAAATATCAACCATTTTCCCCGAGGCAAGGGCGTGCTCGTAGATGTGACGATGCTCACGCAAAATCTTAGCCACCTTGACACCACCTCGCTCTGTTTGGCTGATAATCTTGGCGCATTCGATATTACTAATAGCATAAAACATCGCCAAGATGGCCATGAAGATGCAGATCAGCACAATGCCAGTATGGTCTGGCAATGGCAAATCCTCGAGCAAGAAATGTTTGGGGCTCTCCTGTTTCTCTGACACAATAATAACCCTCCCTTTGTCATTTTGGCCTAATTGCCAATATTTCCTCCGTTAAACACAAAGACCAGTTCTGCGACCCTACAGGGAATCGGACCCTGATTACCGCCTTGAGAAGGCGATGTCCTAACCGTTAGACGATAGGGCCTAAATTGTTAAAAATATAGTAACATTTAAGGCTTTTTTGACAAGATCAGCGTCGTTTCCACTCTGCGTCTTGGCGGACTAACAATTTTTCTTTAAGCTCGGGTTCGGCCATCACCTCCTCGACCACTCGCTCCATCCGCGTCGCTTGCGAACCTTTCACAAAAATCACATCACCAGTTTTAATAATTATTTGTAGATATTTACCAGCCTCACTGGAATCGTCAAAATGTTTAAGCTTTTTCTCGCTGAATTTTTTCTCGCGCAAAGCATCGTCGATGAACTTCGAGCGCAGACCGACCGTAATTACTAAATCGCAAAATTCGGCGCATTGATAACCAATTTTTTTATGCGCTTCAACCGTCATATTCCCGAGCTGGAGCATGTCACCCAAGACGGCAATTTTGCGACCATTTTCCGCAAAACACTCAAGGGCAAAAAGTCCCGCGCTCATTGCGGCCGGCGAAGCATTATAAGTATCATCGAGAATGGTTGTATTCTTAATCCCCGACAAGAGGCGCAGACGCCCGGGCGGAGGCAGGTAATTAGCGAGAGAGCCAATCATTTCGACCATCTTCAAGCCCAATTTCTCGCCGATGGCAAGCGCCACTAACACCGGATAAATTTGGTGGTTGCCAATTACCCCTGGCACACGTACTGGTAATTCTTTGGCGTTATGGTGTAAGACAAACTCTAGACCAGTTGGGGCTTGTTTTTCGTTGTAGAAAACTTTGCCAATACCAGCTCGATAATCCGCTTGCTCGCTTTGACCATAAGTAAAAATTTCGGCTTTAATTTCATTTAAGAATTTGAGTTGGTTGGGATCGTCAGCATTAAGTAAAACTTGACCCGACGCTGGCACTGATTTAGGCAAAAGCATTTTCTCATTAATGACCTCATCTTTAGACTTGAAAAATTCAACATGCACTGGCACTTCAGGCAAAAGAGTCACCACCGCCAAATCAAATTTGGCCCATTTGAGAATATCTTTAATCTCACCCGGGTACTCGAGCCCAACTTCAAGCACTAGCCACTTAGGATATTTTTTCGGACGAGCAATTAGACGCAGACCATAAACAAAAATCTCCAACCAGCCAAGCGGATCACTCCACGCCGATTGGCAACCAAGGATAGTGAGCGGGATGCCAATATCGCCATTATAACTCTTCTCACTTTTGCGCACCGACAAACCACCACTCACCAGCACGCGATAAATCGCGTCCTTAGTTGAAGTTTTGCCCACACTGCCAGTGATCCCGATAATTTTGGGACGATACTTTCGTAAGACTAATTGGGCCTCAAAGCGCAGAATAGTGATAACTATTTTTTTAAATAAGGTCTTCATTTTTTATCTATCTGGCGGGACTTGATAGTAGTTTAGCAGAAAGCGCGAGGTATTTACAAATGGCGTGGTTAAAGTCTGAGTTGAGAAAGTGGCCTTAGGATCAGTCATAAAAATGAAAATCAAAAAACGAGGATCATAAGCCGGGAAGTAACCGAAGAAGGAGTGCAAAAAACGATCTTCGGAATATTTACCAGTTGCGGGATCAGGAATTTGCGCGGTCCCCGTCTTAGCCGCAATTGAATAATGTTCAAGCTTGACTCGAGGCATCACCGTGTCAACAACCTTTGATAACATCCGACTGATTTCTTCACTCGTCTCTTTTTTAAGCACTTGCCGACCAATCTTAGACTCAATCTTTTGGACTAATTTACTTTGATAATCGATTTCTTTGACCACATGGGGAGTGATTAAGTAGCCACCGTTCGCTAAGACAGCCTGCGCTCGCACTAGGCTAATCGGGGTTACGGCAATCCCTTGACCAAAGGCTGCGGTCGCATAATCAACCATCCGCGGACTGTTTAAGTTCTTGGTTAGGTTGGTGGCCTCATTAGGCAAATCAACGCCGGTTTTCTCGTTAAAACCATAGGCGTTAAAATAGGCGCGAAAACGCTCAATCCCCAGCTTCTGGGCGACAAAAGTTGCGCCAACGTTTAGTGATTGATTTAAGATCTCCTGAACAGGGACAAGGTGACGAGCTTTATCGTCAAAATTACAAATTGTTCTAGTATTAAGAGTAACACAACCCGTATCATCATAAGTTGTATCTTCATGAATCACACCAGCATCAAGCGCGGCGGCCAGTGTAAGTGGTTTAAAAATTGAACCTAATTCATGAACCCCTTCAACCAAAGGATTGCCAAGAGCGGCAATATCAGTTTGTTTGCCCCCAGGATCGAAATTTGGCCAAGCCGACAGCGCGATAATCTCGCCGGTTTTGGGGTCGATGATTAAACCGCCGATCTGTGTCCCGCCCCATTCTTCGCGGGCTTTAAGCAATTCACTTTCAAAATATTTTTGCACGACCGGCTCAATCGTGGTAACAATATCGCCTTGAGCGTTGGCGACCTGCTCCGAACCAGTCAGATTATTGCTCAAACCAGAAAAGATCTCGACAAAAAAATTAGCGAACGATGTCTCGGCTCGACGCGACAAAATCTTCTCATATTGTCGCTCTAAACCATAGCGACCAATTAAATCATCGCCCTTGTAACTAATCAAGCCAATCAGGTGCGAGGCAACGGTACCAAAGGGGTAAGAGCGTAATTTTTGTTTATAGATAGTCAAGCCCTTGATCCCCAGTCTCTTGATTGCTTCGGCTTTATCGCCATCAACTTTAGTCGCTAATTCTTCATAACTATCATTAGTTTTTGTTAGTTTGTTTAAACATTCAGTTTGATCAAGAACAAGAATTTGGCTGAGCTGGGCGCAGGTGCTACTAGCGTTGGTGATTAATTTAGGATTAGCAGTAATTAGATAAGCGGTTTTTAAGCCAGCCAAGGCAAAGGTTGACCCGTCAATTTTTTGCGCTAAGATACTCCCTCGATCAAAAATTCCCACCGAAGGGCGGAGATACTGCTGATCGCCTTTTTCGCGGTAATAACTAGCTTGCACCACTTGAATAAAGAAGAGTCTGGCCCAGCACAAACAAGCGACTAAAATTATCGCCAAGACCAAAAACTTCAAACGATCGGCCGAACTAGATTTCATTATTTACGGCCAAAAGGCCAGGAGGTTGGTTCTTAAGGGCAAAACCAGTATGCCCGATAGCATCGATGAAACCAAGTTTTTTTGCCAGCTCTAAATTAACATTAGAAATTTGACCGAGGTAATTAGCCTCCAGGGTTGAGACTTCGGCGTCAAGCTCGACGACCTGCTCATTAATATCTCGGCGACTCGCTACCGCGAAGACAGAAGTGTTTAGTAAATAGAGATAAGCGCCCACTAACAAAACCAGCCCAGCAACTAATCCCCATTTAATTCTATTTTCCCAATTTTTCATTTCTATTTCTTGCCCCGAGCGAAGTCGAGGGGTTAAATTTTCATTACAACTCGCAATTGAGCGCTCCGTGACCTGGGATTAGCTAACGCCTCTTCTCTCTCTGGTTTAATCGCTTTTTTTGTTACCAATTTGCCTGTCCCCTCGGCCACTTTAGTTTTAAAAAATTCTTTGACCGTCCGCGCTTCCAAGCTATGGAAGGAGATGGCAGCTAATCTCCCTCCATCGCTTAATTTCTCCCAAGCGCCGGCTAACCCCTCGGAGAGGGCGCCTATTTCATCATTGACCGCAATTCGCAAAGCCTGAAATGTCTTCGTCGCAAAATGAATTCTTTTTTTCGTATAAAAAACGGGGACGGCTTGTCTGATGATGTCAACCAAATCAAAAGTGGTTGCAATCTCTTTCTTCTCCCTCGCTTCCACGATCGCCCGCGCAATCCGCTTAGCAAAATGTTCTTCGCCGTAACCGTAGATAATATCCGCCAAATTTTCTTCGTCCCAAGTGTTCACTATCTCTTTAGCCGTCAAGGTGTCTTCGTTTATTTCAGTAGCCAGATTCATAAGCAATGGCTCGTTTTTTTGAAAAGTGAAACCCCTGCCTGCCGGCAGGCAGGCCGGCCCTGACCCATCTAGTTGCTCTGAATTTAGGCCTAAGTCAAACAACACTTTGTCTACCGTCTCTATCCCCTCTTTATCTAGCGCCGATTTAATATGTCGAAAATTAGAATTTATGAAAATCTTTCGGCCCTCAATATCTTTGAGATTCTCCTTGGCTTTAGCTAGCAAATTAGCGTCAACGTCAAAAGCGATTAACAGCCCTGCCTCCCCAATCTTTTCCGCGGCGACCTTCGCGTGACCAGCCAGACCTAAAGTGGCATCGGCGACCGCTTCGCCTTCGTGCAAATCGAGTTGCTCAATTGTCGATTGTAAAAGAACTGGCACGTGCATATTACAGAATCCCGATTTCGTTTAAGCGTTCGGCCAGCACGTCGGCCTGCTTCTCCACTTTGTCAATATTCTCCTTCCACTTTCTCTCATCCCAGATTTCAATTCGCCCGTTTAGTCCGACAATTACCACTCGACTCTTGAGATCAGCAAAATCTTTAAGATGATCTGGCACCAACACTCGCCCCATCGCATCCACCTCCACCTCAAACGCGCTACCTAAGATAAAACGGGAGAAACTGCGCGCTGCACTCTGGGTCATCGGCAACTTCTCAAGCTCAGCCGAAATTTTGCCCCAACCACTAAGCGTGTAAGCAAACAGACAACTATCTAGCCCCTTGGTAATGATCAATTTTTTGCCGAGTTCGCGACGAAAGGAGGCCGGTAAAGAAATCCTTTTTTTATCATCAATCGTATGCCTAAATTCGCCGATCAGCATGCTTCCCATTTTATCCCACTTCTACCCACCACACAAGCACCCTCTCCCACCAAAACTGTGGATAACAAAAACCAGACCGAGTCTAGCAATTTGCTAGACTCGGTCTGGGACAAGATTCAAAAACCCCGCCTTCGTCCGCCCAAGGCGGACTACGGCGGGCAAGCAAGATTCAAACCCCAAAAATCAAATCAAGAACTCAACAAGCAAGAAGCAAAAAAACGATAAACTACCTCTCGAGGAGGACAACCCGATAGTACGAGCGCCACGAACGGCCTAGCCAGCG